>OLWA01001577.1_pt1 | contig 22999 bp, 22 predicted proteins | sample 1673251 | NCBI WGS metagenome assembly OLWA01 (sample SAMEA3178937, study PRJEB25190) | human gut metagenome | biome: human gut; feature: human-associated habitat; material: faeces | place: Austria | collected 2013 | reverse complement strand
CGTGCAATGCTGCCTGCAACGATCAGCAGATCCATCGTCGTATGATAACATACGGCCAGCAGGCCATCGCCCGCAGGAACCCCGGTCGTTCGATAGTGCACGCCGCACAGGTGGCGGAGGTTCCACGCGGCAACCCGCTGCATGTATCGCCGCAACCTGGCATGCTGATTTCCGCTGACGGCGGCAAGCAACAGTGCGCCGATCCACTCGATTCCAACCAGTCCCCACAGCAGGGCGGAAGCCCACAGCCGTTGCAGCGTGACGGGAATCCGCCGCGGAGCCCCCGTTGCATCGCACACCAGCCACCGGTAGATGAACGGAGGAATGATATAGGCCATCGACACCACGGCAAACATGCCCACGATGGTCACCTCGGCCAGCGAACGCATGGCCGGATGACGCGACAGGATGAGCGTACCGATACCGATGAGCATGATCAGAGCCGAGACCACGATGCTCTTCTTGTAGGATCCGAGCAGTCGACGGCCGTAGGCATGTTCGTAGATCAACCCCTCGGTGATGAAGATCGTATAGTCGTCGCCCTGGCCGAAGATGAAGGTGGCAAGGATAATATTCACCAGATTGAAACGGATATCGGCCAGATCCATGATACCCAGAATCCAGAGCCAGCTGACGGTCATCGGCAGAAAGGCCAGCAGGCTTAATTCCAGCCGTCCGAACGAAAACCAGAGAAATACGAAGACAATCACGCCGCACGACCAGCAGATGTAGTTGAAATCGCCGGTCAGGGCATTCGAAATGGCGCTGTTCATTCCCTTCACGTCGAAACTGTAACCGTCGGGGCCCAAATCGCGCAGAGCCGCCCGAACCGCCGCGACCTCGGACTGCGGCACCTCAAGCCGGTCGACCACCGTGCAACAGGCCGTGTCATTGCTCAGATAGCCGCTGAAGAGGGTCGAGGTCAGCGGCGCAAAGGACGACCACGGCATCGGCGCAAAATGCTGCGTGAGCAGCGTATCGAATGCCGCAAAGGCATCCGTACGGAATCCGTTCTCACGCAGCGCCGCATCCATCCGCGTGCGGATCATCGCTCCGTACTGTTCTCTGAACCGCTCCCAACGGGCCAGCCGCCGCTGCTGTTCCGCCTGCGAGGGGAGGCATGGGGTAGCGCTCTTCAGACTGGCACCGGGATATTCCGCCGCCGTTTGTTCCAGCAATGGACGGAGCTGCTCGCTGTGCCGGAGTGCTTCGTCCCAACTGCCGCCTTCGGAGGCAACGTAAACCGTTTCGCGATCGGCTCCTTCAAGCATCTGTCCGAAGGCTTCGAGATCGGACTGTTGCTCACGGGTCATGTAATTGATGTGCTGCAAATCGGTGTCAAAGGCCGTATGGCGGCTCAGGAATCCGAAAACCACCGTCAGAAGGCAGACCGTCAGGAAGATCCGGGGGCGATTCTCGAACGAAATCCGGGTGAAGGGTTCCAGCAGTCTCTCCCGGCCTTCGCGCTGCGGTGCCTGACGCCCCGCCAGGTGCGGCAGGAAGATCAGTACGAAGAGGATCGTTCCCACCAGCATGAAGGCTGCAAAAAGTCCCAGATCTCGCAGTGCCGGAGCCCTCATCGGGACCAGACACAGAAAAGCTCCGACGGTCGTCAGATTGCCGACCACCAGCGGCGAGACAATTTCGCGCAGGGCCGAACGCACGTCGGGTTCGTGACGCAGATGAGCCAGCAGATGCAGCGGATAATTCACGGCAATCCCCACAATGATCGACGCGATGCCCAGAATGATCATCGACACCTCACTGCGGAAAAGCGACATGCACCCCATGGCAAAGAGCCACCCGAAAAGGATCGTCACGCCGATGAGCAGCAACGAACGCCACGAACGCAGCGTATGACGAAGCAGCAAGAGAATCAATACCACGGCGATGCCGATTGCCAACAGGCTGTCATGCTTGATCTGACGGGCGTTGGTCACGGCGATGACCGGTGCTCCCGAGAGGTGAATCTCCACCTCGGGCATTTCACATTCGGTGGCGGATGCCGCCTCGGAGAGCATATCCACCAGACGGGCATTTTCGCCGGTCTCGTTCGAACCGTAGGGACTCCGCATCATCACAATGGCCCGCCGACGGTCGGGAGTCAGGATACAACCGTCGTAGAGTTCGTATTGCAGATCACCCCGAAAGCGCTGCAAACGCGAAACCGCCGGCGTGAAGAGATTCAACGGATCCTGCCGGACATGCTGCGAGAGCAGGCTTCCCGTCGGAAACATCAGCATCTGCCGGTCAAAAGCAATCTGACGATCGACATACTGCGGCGTAAGCAGCGAATCGATCCGGGCATAGTCCGCCTCCTCGAGAAAGTAGGGGATATGTGCATAGACAAACTCCGGAACGGCGGAAAAACGGGCATAATCGATCCGGGTTGTGAAATCAAGCAGCCGGTGAAGCGTATCGCGGGCCTCCACCTCCAAAGCAAAGCGGTCGACAGCCTCCGTCAGACGTTCGGGGAGCACCTCCGACGTCGTATCGCGGGCCAGCACGATGGCGACGATACGATCGGCCTGCGACAGATTCTGATAAAGATTCAGCGCCTTGCGGTGGGTCGTATCCACGGGCAGGAAATCCAGAATGTCCTCGTTGCGCCCCAGCGAAAGCATCCCCGCCAGCAGCAGCACGCAAAGTCCCGTCAACAGACCGTACAGCACCACCCGCCGTCGGGAAAACCAGTCGTAAACACGCAGAAAAAACGCCACCATGATACTTCAGTCGTTTCAGAGATTTCAGTCATTGAGATACTCCACCGGCGAGGCGTAGATACCGAGGAAGATGTCGCGCAGCAGATCGCCGTCCGCCACATCGAATTTCGACAACTCGGCCAGCCGATCCATAAACGCCTGTTTCTGGGCCGGCGTGTAGCGGTCGGCGTGCCGCATCTGGCCATAGCGCAGGTCGTGAGCAATAAAGTTGTTGGGCATCAGTCGGTAATGGCCCCGGATCTCACGATCGAGCAGACGCGTCACCTGCCGGTGGTATTCGTTGTGCGTACAATCGTCGTAACGCCGCAGCAACTCCTCGTCCAGACACGTCCCGAAGGCCAGATGCACGGCCCCCTTGGGCTGCATGATTCCCGTCAGTATGCTGTTCAGATCCTCGCCCGGCTTCTTCGTGTAGCGTGTAAAATGCGATTCGTACAGTTCGAGTGCTTTCAGGATATCGCACGGCTCCCACTCGTAGGAGATCGTCATCGGCACAATGTGCAGTTCGGCCAGGGCCTCGATCTTGTCGAAGGGCCGGCTCATGCAGAACATCTTCACGATACCCTGATCCGTCAGGTCGTTACCATCTTTCGTACGGCCGTTGCGCTGGGCGATCCACACCGACTGTCGCTTCTCGGTAATCGTGTGGCGGATATACTCCGAGCAGTGCATCGAACTGCGATAGAAATCCTTCATGCTGCCGCCCCGTTCGATGCGGAACATCTTGTTGGCCTTGCCGATATCAACGACCAGCGGCGAGGACATCAGATTGGCTCCGAAGGTGATCTCCGAAGTCTCGTGACCATTCACGAAGAGCAGATACTGCAGCAGCGATGCATCGAGCATGATGTCGCGATGATTCGACACGAAGAGGTAACGCTGCTCCGGATCGAGGCGCTCGAGCCCTTCGTGGGTGAATGTCGTGATGCTGCGGGCGATGACCTGCTCGTTGACGGGTTTCATCACCTCACTCTGAAATTCACGGATTGTCTTGATATCCAGAACTTTCCTTCGCACCGATTCAAGCTCCTCGTTCGGGAAGATGTAGGTCGCCAGCAGCGGGAAGAATTCACTCGTGGCAATGCGTTGCATGGCCGCCGGAATCTCCTCGTCGTAATAGGGGCGAATGTCGTCGAACTTGGATTTCTTCATGTCTATTTGCGATTGTCGATGAATTTCACGGGTTTGCGGCTCTTGGCCGGGAAGTTGATGCGGTGAATCTCCTCTACGGGCAGGATTTCAATCTCGGGCGCCACGCGGATCCGCGAGCGGAACCGATCCTTGAGATCCTTTACGGCATCGAATTCGGGCGTCTGTTTCAGACCGATGCGCACGATCACGCGATCGGTTCCAGCATCGCTCTCACGGACCTCGATGACATAGTTCTCCACGTAGGCGGTGTTGTCCAGCACGTCGTTCAGAGCCGGTGGATAGAGCGTCGTACCTTTCAGTTTGATCATGTTGTGTTTACGTCCGACGAGTGGCGTGAGACGATAGGACCACCGTCCGCAACGGCACTGTTCGGTACGTTTGGCTGCGATGTCGCCCGTACGGAAACGCAGCAACGGCATGCCCTCGACCCCGAGCGTCGTGACGACGATCTCGCCATAGGCGCCGTCCGGAACCGGAAGATTGTCTTCGCCGATGATTTCCACGATGATCAGTTCCGGATGGATGTGGCCGCCACATCCGTACTCGCACTCCGAGAAGGTGGCACCCATTTCCGTCGAGGAGTAGGTGGCAAACAGGTCGACATCCCACTTTTCGCGGATGCGCTGACCCAGCAGGTTGAGCGAAAAGTCCTGCTCGCGCAACCCTTCGCCGATACCGATGATGCGGCGAATGCTGCTCCGACGGTAGTCAATGCCGTGTTCCTCGGCATACTGAATCAGCCGCAGAATGAACGACGGCACGCACATGATCGTATCGGGCTGCAGCCGCCGAATCGTATCCCACTGCAGTTCGGGAATACCGTTTCCGACACGAATGACACTGGCACCCAGTTCGCGAATCCCCAGAAAGTAGGCCAGACCGGCCATGAACCGCTTGTCAAGCGTGGTCATCAGCTGTACGATATTGCCCGGACGAAGTCCCGCACAGGCAAAGGATTTCTTCTCGTTGTAGGCCAGACGCTGCAGGTCCAGCTCCGTACAGCCGAAGGTCACCGGATCGCCCAGGGTTCCCGAAGTGGTCACATAGTCGATGATCCGTTCGCGGGGACAGCACAGAAACTCCTCGTTGAAGAGCTGCAGATCCTTCTTCTCCGTGAAGGGTATCTTGACCAGATCCTCGATGTGGCGGATCTGGTCTAACCGGATCTCATAGCGGTCGAACATACGGCGGTAATAGGCTGAATGGTCGGCCAGATAGCGCAGTGCCCGCTGCAACAATTGCTCCTGGAAGACCTTGATCTCCTCGGGCGTGCGGTATTCGATATCGTTGTCAAAAGGTTCCATAGTCGGTTTGGTATTTCGTATTGATGGCATGGATCAGTCGGTTGGTGCCCAGCAGGGCCTCGGCCGTATTGACGGCCGTGAGCGGGACCCCGCAGATGCCGTGCAGGTTGATGTTCTGGCCCGTCAGGAGCAGGTTGCGGATCTTTGTGAAGACCGGCACCTGCGAGAGGGCGATTTGTTGGGCGTCCTTGCTGAAGCCGTACATCGAGCCCTCCTTTACGCCGTAGTAGTCACGGATGGTCAGCGGACTCGACGTATGGATCGATTCGATCTTCGAACGGAATGCCGGATCGATCCGCTCCATGCGTTCCAGCATGCGTACCGCCTGCTCCTCTTTCCAGCGTTCGTAGTCGGCACCGCGATGTCCGGTGGTCGTTGCCTCCCAGCGCCGCACGGCCTCGAAACTCATCGGTGCCGTGAGGATCATTTTCCGGCTGAAAGGCCCCTGACCGCTTACCGGCGGAGTCATGTACATCAGACCGCGGGGCCACTGCTCGTCGTACCGGCCGAAGCTCCACACCTGACCGTGTGAGGTCTGGCAGTAACACGTATGGTTGACATAGGGGACTGTTCCGGGCTTCAGCGTCAAATAGAGCGTGAAGGCCGAATAACTGTTCGGAATCGAATCAAGCCGCTGACGGTAGGCCCGGGGCAGGGCATCCTCGGGCAGCAATCGCAGCAGCGTGCAGGGGTGGACGGCAGAAACATAGCAATCGGCCGTAAAGCTTTGCCCGACGGCTGTCTCCACCCGGCGGATCATCCGGTTCTCGCACTCGATCCGGACGACCTCAGCCCGGGTTACGACCCTTCCGCCTCCCGCACGGATGACGTCGGCCAATGCCTCGGCCAACTGGGAGCTCCCGTCCACGAAACGGTCTTCGCCGTTGATGTACAACACGTTGACCAGTGCATGAATATAGGCCGGCGTATGATGAGCGACACCTCCGTACATGGGATTCATATAGGCCAGCGTGTCACGCAGCCGCGGGTCTTTGACATAGCGGGCGATCAGTTCGTCGGCCGGGCAGAGAAACTCTTCGGAATGAGAAAAGATCGACGACATATCCTCGCGCAGATAGAACATCCCGACCTCCTCCGAAAGACGGTAGAGCGCATCGACATAGCGACGGACGGCATCCGCCTCATGCGGGAATCGTTCGGCGAAGTAGTTCGTGAAGGGTTCCCGCCCGCCGGGAATGGCATAGTGTTCATCCTCGTCGAGATAGCGCAGCGAATCCATGCAGTCGGCATCCGTCGGGCGGATCTTCAACCGATCGAGAATCCCCAGATAGTGGCAGATCCGCGCAATCGAGCCGCCCGGACGAAATCCGCCCAGCATGTGCATGCCCGTTTCGAAGCGTTCGCCGTTGCGGACGAAGGTCTGGAGACCGCCGCCCGGCGTCGTGTTTTTCTCCAGCACCGTGACCCGGCACCCGTTCCGGGCCAGCAACGCTCCCGTGAAGAGGCCTCCCAGCCCCCCGCCGACAATCAGAACCGATTCATTCATGACAAGCTTCGTTGATCTGTTTGAAAATCATCTGCGAGCCGAGCAGATCGCCGCACGTAACGAGTGTGCCGACCAGCACTCCCAGGATCCCGTGCGAATTGATATTCTGACCTGCCAGCAGGAGATTCGGAATCCGTGTTCGATGGGAGACCCGACCGCCGGCCCCCGCCTGCACGTCGTGCACAACCCCGTACATCGATCCGCCCTCCGTTCCCGTATAATCGCGATAGGTGAGAGGGGTCGAAGTCCAATAGGCTTCAATCCGCTGCCGCAGCCCCGGAAAATCCCGCTCGACGACCGACAACAGCCGTTCGGCCTTTCGCCGTTTGAAAGCCTCGTACTCCGGACCGCGATGCCCGACCGTTGTATCGAGCCATGGGGCCAGTTCGTCGATCGACATGTATGAAATCACCACACCGCATCGGGCCCACACGGGATTTGCCTCATGACACGTATGCATGTAGAGATACCCTTTGGGCCAGCTCTCCTGCGTATAGTCCTCGCACCCCCAGGGCGTATCGGTCGTATATCCGTAGAAGTTGTGGTTGCGGTAGGGGACACACCCCTCGCGGAAACGAAGATAGACCGAGAAACCGGCCGTCGTGTTGCGCAGACCGTTGATCCGGGTCCGATAGGCCGGACGGATCCGGTCGCTGTCGATCCACTCGAGCGTCCGTCGCGGATGGGCCGTCGAGATGACCAGATCGGCCGCATGGTACGAACCATCGGTGGTTTCGACCCCTCGCGCGCACACCCCGTCACAACGGAGGTGACAAACCCGCTGATTGGTCAGGATCCGTCCGCCATAGCGGGAGAGTGTCCGGGCGAGAGCTTCGGCAATGGCATCGCTGCCGCCGACGATCCGGAAAGCGCTGCGATTGTAGAAATCGGTGATGAAGGCGTGGGTGGAGAATGGCGTCCGTCCCCGTTCGGCGGCGTAAAGCGGCAAATTGCCCACCAGCACATCCCGCAACAACGGATCGGCAATCAGTTCCTCCAATACGGAATCTATGCTGCGCGTCTGGTATTCGGCCAGCAGCGCCAGATCGGCACCTCCGCGCTGTAGGGCATGCAGGGCCGAGGTCGTAGCAATCCGATCGACCCGATCGAAATACCGACATAATCGATCCCGCTCCCGGGGGAACCGCGACGCCAGCTCTTCGATGAAGGCTTCACGTCCCTGTGCCAGACGGAAGCATTCGCCTCGGAGAGCGATGACCTCGTAACCGGCCGGATCAAGGGGGCTCAACCGCAGATCGTCCAGCACCTCCAGATAACGCAGCAACTGCCAGAGCACCTCACCCGGATTGCAACTGCCGATGAAGTGCATGCCGGTTTCGAATTTCGCATCCCCGCGGCGGAAACACTGCAGACAGCCGCCAATCCGGGCATCCTGTTCCAGAATGGTCACATCGTACCCGTTGCGGGCCAAGATAATGCCGCACGACAAGCCGCCAAGGCCGCTACCGATAATGACGCAACGCTGTTTCATCGCACCCATACATGTATGACATCTCCATCGGGAGCCAGGGTCTCAACCGGTGCGGCATCCGCACGCCCGTCGTCGAGACGGTAACGAAGCGTCGTGGCCGGAATCCCCTCGCCCGAGGCGTAAAAATGCAGATTTGACGGCAGCGACAGCGCCCGGCTGGCCACGCCCAGACGCTGCGGATCAGCCTCGACGGCATACACTTCGGTCTGCGGTCGGACCAACGCATAAAGCAGGGCGAATTCGCCCGTCGATGCACGATCAATACGCACGGACTCGACAACCGGAGACGCATCGATCGTCGTTCGGAAATTCCCGTTGCGACGCAGCAAACGCCGACAGGCTCGATGGGCCCGCCAGCCCGCCGCACGGTACTTTTCGCAGACATACCACGCATAGTAGTCTGCCGTTTCTCTCCGTGCGCAGATTTCGGCATAATGCGTGCGATAGAGATTGCGGATAGCCGACGTACGAGCCTTGAAATCGGTGCCGTACCGCGGATCATCCGGAGCGATCCGCGATCCGATCTCGGTATACATCGCCCCCTGGCGAAGCATGAAGTCCTGCTTCGGAAGCACATGGCCGATGCCGTGCAGATAGATCGGCAACAGATCGAGATGCAGCCGTTCGGCCAGATAGAACGCCCCGCGATGGAAGCGCTGGATCCGACAGTCGGGCGATCGTGTTCCCTCGGGGAAGACCACAATCGAGTAGCCGCGCCGTACGAGATCGGCCAATCGGTCGAGATTGGCCTCTATTCCGTCCGACACGGCATAGAACTCGGCCCGGCGGATCACCAGTCCATAGATCGGATTGCGGTGGACCCAATCGTTGGTCAGCACGACCAGCCGCGGCGTCAGCATCAGGATACACATCAGATCGAGATGCGACTGGTGGTTGCTGATGATGATCGCCGGGCGCTCAAAGCGTTCGCCGACACGGTTGTTCAGGGTGAAGGTCGTGCCCGGCACCCGGCGGACAATATAACGCGAAGCCCGGCAGATGAAACGGTGCAACCGCATGCGTTTGCGCTCGTTCGTACCGCCGATCAGAAAATAGAGGTATGTGAACGGCAGCACCAGCAGGAACATGCCGACACACAGAAAGAGAATCGAATACAGCGAGCAGGCGATTCGCCGAACCGTCAGCGGAACGGTCTTCGAGGTATGGAGGTCGGCACTCATCGCAGCAGTTTCTCAATCAGCATCCGGGGCCGTCCGTAGACGACGGCCAGAAAGCACAAGACGGTATTCAGGATCGAGATGCGCAGGAAATCGAGCGTCGGGCGGAAATGGCTCACCCGGTCGTCGGGATAATCCACCCGCACCGTCACGGGCAACAGCCGCACACCGGCCCAGGCCGAGGCAACGAGCAGTTCCAGTTCGGCCTCGTAACGCGAGGTCATCCACCGTTCTCCCCGCAGCCCGGCAAGCGGATAGACGCGCAGTCCGGTCTGCGTATCGGGCAAATCGAGCCCCGTCTGCAGTCTGAACCAGAAATTCGAGAAGCGGTTGGCAAAGGTATTGCCGCGGGGCATGTTGACATGATCGAGCGGGCGGCTGCCGACAATCAGCGCTGCAGGATTTTCCCGCGCGGCAGAGAGCAGTCGCGGCAGATCTTCGGGATAGTGCTGTCCGTCGGCATCGATCGTCACCGCATGCGTAAAGCCGCTGCTGCGGGCCTTGCGAAACCCTTCGCGCAGAGCATGACCCTTACCGCGGTTGCGGCCGCAGGAGACCACCGTAACCGGAACCGGCGATGCGGCCAGCAACTCCGCCGTACGGTCCGTCGATCCGTCGTCGACCACCACGATGTCGGGCAGTTGCGCGTGAGTCCGCCGCACGACGTCAAGCAGTGTCGCGGCGTTGTTGTAGGTTGGAATCACGGCGCAGAAGCGTACCGCGACAGCTATTTTATCGGGGGTCCGTGCCATCATCTGCAACATCTTCGAAAACCAACGACAACTGTGCAAACTGGATCCCGGCTTCCGTCACCACGGCCTTGACCTTCCAGAGCCCCTCCTGTACCTCGATGCTGCGGAACACCACCCGGCAGGTCGGATGCTCCACCGGCGAAAGAACGTGCTGGAACTTCACATTGACAACGCGTTTCAATGCCAGATGCCGTTCCATCATCCGTTCGAGCAGTTCGGCGACCATCTGGATGATGCAGACCCCGGGCGTAATGGGGTTACCCGGAAAGTGAGCCCGGTAGATCGTATGCTGCGGTTCGAGCCGAAGCACATACCCCTTCTCGCCCTCTTCGGAGAGGTCCTTTTCGATCAGGAAAAAGCCGTTCTGTAGTTTCATGTCGTTCGTTTTATTCGTTGAGCGGGGTGAACACCAGGGTCAGTCCCCGCCGGATATGGGTCAGCGACAGGCTCCCGTCGCCACGCAACTCAATGCGCCGGCCCCGGATCCGTTGCGGAGTGCCGTTGTCGGCATGTTGCAGCAGCAGCCTCAGATCGCGGCGCAGCGTCCGGCGAATATACCAGCGGTCGAGCGGTCCCGTCAGATTCGAAAGTTCCGTCCCGCCATACGACCCGTCGCATCGGAAATCGAAGGCCCGGATGCCGAATTCATTCATCAGCGTCCCGACGATCGTCCCGTCGATGCACTTCATCACGCAGATACCCGTAAGATGCGCCCGACCGAAATCCATCGTCACGGCATACTCCGCACGCCGGCCCTTGGCCGTCGGGAAAAACGACTCTCCCGTTCCGGACGCAAACGCCGTAATGCCACAAAGCATCAAGCTAATCGACAGCAAAAACCTTCTCATCGATCGTCGTGTTCAACTGCATGTTTTTCAGATCGATCACCGTGCTGTCGCCGTTGCGTTCGATCATTTCGACGCGCGTGACGAGTTGTCGTTCGGGATCGAAATGGAGCCGGACCCGGGCAAAGAACTGCTCCATCTCACGTCGCCGAGGAATCAGTTCGGCCACCCAGCAGTCTGACTGCACCGTGACCTGCACCTCGAAGTCCGAAGCCGTCGTCAGACACCGACCCGTCAGCGAATTCATCATCATCCGGGCGATCTCCCGGAACATCCGGTTTCCGGAGGTCTCGACCACGTCCGTTCGCCCGCCGGACTGCACCATCACCCGATCACCGTTCAGAATGAACGTATAGCGATACGGTGCAAGATACTCCCAGCGAAGAAGTCCTCCCTGCTGCCGGTAATACATCACCCCGTGCGAAATCATCCGCTCCTGCAGAAGCGACAGCTCCTTGGTCTGCGTAAATTCGCATTGCAGGCTTTCGATCCGCGAAGCACTCCGGTCGATGCGTTCGAGAATCTCCGCCTGCGTGAGGGGCTGCTGCGGACTTTGAGTCCCGGCTACGGCCGAACTGCCCGCCAACATGCACGTCAGTAAAAGCAACAATCCGTTTTTCATCTTCTCATCGGGCTATCAATATACATCCCGCCATGATCAGGGCAATGCCGACCCAGCGGGTCACGGGAATCTGTTCGTGGAAAAAGATCATGGCTGCCACCATACCCATCACATAGGCCAGGCTCAACATCGGATAGACCATGCTGAACGGGTAGCGTTTCAGCATGTACAACCAACAGAAGGCCGTGGCTGCAAAGCACATTCCGCTGCCGATCATGTAGAAATTGGCAAAGAAGCGGTAGAACCAGGCCCAGCTCCAGGCAAATTCTCCGGCCCGCATCAGGGCGAATTTCTGCAGCAGCTGGCAGGCAACCAACAGGGCCGACTGTCCGAGGGCAAGGGCGATCAGTCTCCACATAAGGCTCGCAACAGTTGAAGTGAATATTGTTTGCCGTCACGCTGGTTGACGAGCAGCAGCGTCCGCGGCGCCGTATCATGCAGCGGAATGCCGCCGTAAACCAGCGTTTCGGGGATGAAACCCCGGGCCAACGAGTGTGCCGCCACATAGGGTGCATAGGCCGGGGCCGTATAACTCGTACCGAAGAGATGTTTGTAACGCAGCGTCGGGATGCCGGGCAACAGCGTATTGGTCAGCCATTCGTAGATGCGGTCATTGGCCGCATGGCCGTTGACGCCCGTTACCACGCCATCGAGCTCCTCCGCCGCTATGCCGCTCGTCGCAAGAAGCGTCTCCACCGCCCGCCGCAACTCATCCTCATCCGGACGATAAAGAATCCGCAGGCCGGCCAGTTCACACAAGGCATTCCGGCTCTCCGTCGAAAGCAGCATCGTCATCGCGGCCTCGGCTCCCGGTCCCTGTCCGGCCACTCCCAAATAACCGATCCGGCGGAGCAGCGTATCGTACGACGGGGTCAATTCGTCGTATCCACCGACCAATGCCGTGTGGATACGCCCCTGACCAAGCTGCATCCACGCATCGAACAGGGCCAGATCGAACGACAGATCCTTGTGCGAATAGGTGACGTTGTAACCATGCGAACGGGTGTGGATGGCCAGCAACGAAGCGATCGTATTATGGGTCGACTGCATGAAATGTGTGGGGCTGAACATCGTCTCGCCCTCGCTGCACAGCGTCTCGAGCAACCGCTCCGTATTGACCATGCATCCCAGCCCCGTACCGACACAAATGGCATCGGGCTGCTCGATCTCCGCTTTGCGGAGAGCGGTCAGAGCGGTCACCAGCGCCCGTTTGAGGATCTTGCCCAGACGCCGGCTTTCGGCCGCAGAGAGCCACTCCCGAAAATCGGGATCCACCGACGTCGCCCACGAAGCCTCCGTGAGCGTCGGGGCGGTCATCCACGCCTCGGAGAGGGGCTGTTGGAGCGATATCTGTTCGGCGTTCCGGATGTAGATTCTTCTCATGATTCCTGATGTTTGGAGAGTACAAGCGACGAATCATTGCCGCCGAAACCGAACGAATTGCACAGCACATGGTCAATTGCCCGCAAAGGCCGGCTCTCGACGACCGGGCGGATACCGTCCGGCATCGGGGTGCTCCAGTTCAGATTCACCGGCAGAAACTGGTGTTGCAGCGCCAGGAGGCAGATCACCGTCTCGATAGCTCCCGAAGCGCTGGTCGTATGCCCCGTGAAGGACTTGGTCGACGAAACGGGCGGCACCCGATCACCAAACAACCGCAACAAGGCGGCACTCTCGCTGGCATCGTTATTCGGAGTACCCGTTCCGTGGGCATTGACGTAGTCGATCTGCTCGGGGCGGAGACCCGCATCCTCCAACGCTCCGCGCATGGCGAGGAAAGCCCCCTCGCCATCAGGCGATGAGGCCGTCTGGTGGAATGCGTCACAGCAGTTGGCACAACCGTCAAGGACCGCACGGGCCCCGACTCCCCGGCTGCGGGCCGACGAGGCGCGTTCGAGCACCACGTAGGCGGCTCCTTCACCCAGATTCAGCCCGGCACGCGTAGCATCGAACGGACGGCACGGTTCGCGATCGAGAATCATCAGCGCATTGAAGCCGTTCAGATGAAATTTCGTCAGACACTCGCTGCCGCCGGCCACCACGATATCGAACAGCCCGTTGCGAATCAGATTCGCACCCAGAACAAGGGCATTGAGTGCCGACGAACAGGCCGTCGACGGGGTAGCCACGAATCCGAAACGGCCGAAATGATCGGCTATCAACTCCGTCGAGGCACCGCAATCATGCATGGCAATATACTCGTTGCGCGAATCGTTGGCCAGAAAATCCGGATAAAAGCATTCGCTGCGGTCCATGCCGCCGACGGTCGTACCCGAGACGAACGCCACCCGAGGAAGTATCTCGGCCGTCAGACGGGCCTCGTCGAGCGCTTCGCCGAGGGCCGTCATACCCAGCAGAGCCGTACGGATGGTCGGTGTTCCGGGGGTGATTCCCAGCCGAGTGCAAAGCTCCCCGTCATCGAGTTTCACCTCGCCCACGGGAAATTCGCGATGCATACTCGACAGATAGTGCATCGGTCCTATGCCCGTACGACGATGGAGCAGCGACTCCAGCGTCTCGCTCTTGTCGAGCCCGATGGCCGAGACGATCCCGGCACCCGTTATCCAGATCGGTTCCTTCATGGTGAACGGGCTATTTCGTCCGGTGGGCGGCGATGTAGTCGGCCATGACGCGGATACTGCGGAAGATTTCGCGTCCGGCTGCGGGATCCTGCAACTTGATGCCGTATTTTTTCTCCATCAGGACGATCAGCTCCAGCGCATCGATCGAATCCAGTCCCAGTCCGTCGCCGAACAGCGGGGCCTCATCGTCAATGTCCGACGGTTTCACGTCCTCGAGATTCAACGCTTCGATGATAGCGTTCTTGAGTTCCAATACCAGTTCTTCCATAACTTTATATAAATCATTCAATTGCTTATAATTCATTATATTGCGAATAGCATCGTCATTCCATTCAATCCCTTCTCCCGCAGGTTCGACCCGAAACATCTCCGCCTCGAACACCTCCGCATCCGGGCTGTCGATCCATCCGCAAAGCACAGACCGCGTACCCGGGTCGAGAAAAGCCTCGCGCACCGTCTGCTCGATGATCTGTGTCCGATCGCGACCGAGCAGATAGCAGATCGTTTCACCGTAATATTTGTTGCGGATAGCGATCTCCCCGGTCACGATGTTGGCCAGCGTATAGACGAAAACCGACGGGCTGGGGTAGTACTCCGCCGGATCGGCAATCGTCCGTTCGAAGTGGCTGTCGCTGGCAAACGATCCGCTGCGACTGAAGAGGATCACGGCCCGGTCGTCACGCGGAAGGAAGCGCGACACCTCGTCTCCGAGCAGCAGCTCCGAGGCTACGAATCCCAAACGGCTCATGGGGTCCATCTTGAAAAATTTCGGATAATTGCCCACCCGCTGCCGGTAAAGCGCCACGAGCAGCGGATCGTCCGTCGGCTCCACGCGAACCGGACAACCGTCGATCATCGCCCCTGACGGGGTAATGCGCACCCATCGTCGAATCGTCAGCATAGGCCTCCTCCCCGTTTGAACAGCAGCGCGGCATTGCATCCGCCGAATCCCGAAAGCATCTTCACAAAACAATGCCGCGACGTGGGCGTATGACGTGCCGTCAACCGCAACGGCCGCGACACGCCGCACTCGGTATATCCACGTGTACCGAGGACCGTTCCCGCATCAAGGGCGTGCATCGTCAGGATCGTCTCCAGCACGCCGGCCGCTCCCATCGTATGGCCAAAACAGCCTTTCAGACCATTGACCGGCACATCGGACAATCCGGCCCGATCGAGCGCTATGGCCTCCATCTCGTCGTTGTAGAGTGTGGCCGTGCCGTGCGTGTTCACCACGGCCAGATCGGTCGGATCCACACCCTGTAAAACGGCCCGCAAGGCCCGATAGCACCCTTCGCCCGTCCGCGAAGGGCCCGAGATGTGGTTGGCATCGTTGCGGATGGCACCCCGGCAGGCAACCCAGTCGGAGCCCGAAACCTCATCGCGCCGGCGGCGTGCGTAGACGATCGTTGCGGCCGCCTCTCCCAGATTCAGTCCCGCACGATTGCGGTCGAACGGACGGCACGCCTCGGGCGAAAGCGCCTTGAAACTCTGGAAGCCCGAAACGATGAAGCGCGACTGTCGTTCGGCACCGATCACCACCGCATGGTCACACCGTCCGCTCCACAACGCCCGCATGGCGGCAATCTGTGCACAAAGCCCCGATGTACAAGCATTTGAAACGACGATCGCCGGATTCGGATTGCCGAAAAAGGCGGCGATCCGATGCGCCGAGCTGTCGGGAAGCACCTCGTCCCGCAGGCTGTTTTCCCGCTCCAACAGGGACACGTTGCCCTTCGTCGTCGAGAGGAAAAAGAGCACCCGGTCGGACGAGGGATCGATTGCAGACTCATCCAGCGCATCGGCGGCGGAAAGGATCGCCATGCGTTCGAAATCGGAATAGTCCTCCAGCCGATGATCCCCGTAACGCCGGGCAAAAGCCCGGTCGATCGCTCCGAAATTGAGCAGCGACGCCACGAACGGTTCCGGGAGCCCCCATACCCCTTCGTAGCGACGCAGGGACGACTCCCCGGCCAGTACGGCCCGAAGTGTCGAGGCCGTATCCATGCCGAGCGGTGTGAGAAGGTTGTCTCCCGTACGGACGATCAGTTCATGTTCCAACGTGCTTTCCATTGTGCATAAAATTCCGGCGTAATCCAGACCAGGCGGTACTCCTTGTCCATGAAGACCTGCACGCTGTGACCCGTAGCCAACAGTTCGTCGGTCTCGGCATGGCGTATTTCGTAGTCGAAGACGATCTTCGCGGCTTCGGTCGGATGGTAGTGGATATCGATTCGGCAAGGCATGCCGTAGATGATCGGCGACTTGTATTTGAACGACAGCTCGACCAGCGGGGCATAATAGCCATGGCCGAAGATATCCATGTAACCCAATCCGTACTTGGCGCCGAAAGCCTCCCGCGCATCCTCAAAATAGAGCGGATAGGAGCCATGCCAGACGATATTCATCGAATCGACCTCGCTGAAGCGCACCTCGAAACGTTTCGAGGCAACCAGCTCCTTCGTGATTTTTCTGTCGCTTCTCATATTTACCGGTTTTGCGCATCGATTTCACTCAATGCAATCTTCATCCGGGCCGTGGCCAGCAGTTCATCTCCCGAGTGTACTTCGGCCTCGACGAGCAGCATGCGGAACACCTCCTCGAGGTTCATGATCGTCGTCCGCAGCGTTTCGCCAATCCGCGGCAGCCGCCGGATCTCCAGATCGCGGATCGCTCCGATGAAGCCCAGCTTCACCCGTTCGGCATGCAGCAAATTGACATATCCCATCCGTGCGGCACACGTCTGGGCTATGTTCTCGATCAGCCCGGCTGCCTGCAACCGGCCCGCTTCGCACAGCAGGTGATTCTCTCGGACCGTAAATTGCGTCACGGTCCGCCGCTCGTCGAAATCCACCAAACGGTCGATCAGCACGAACGGCGGGCGCTGCGGAAGCAGATCCAGAATGTCGATCTCTTCGAATGACATGGCTATTCCCAGAAATTGTAGAAGTTAAACCATTGCGTCGGATAACGGCGCACGATCCGCTCGAGTTGAGCGGCAAACGACCGCGCCGCATACTCCATGCGAAGCCGTTTCGGCTGGTTCACATCGCCCGTATCGATGCGATCGACGAAAATCCGGTAGCGTTTGGTCGCCTCCTTCATCACGAAGATCGACAGCATGGGCACATCGCGTTGCACGGCCAGCGCAAAAGGCCCGAGCGGGAACCGGGCCGAAGCTCCCAGAAAGTCACACTGGACACTCTTCTGCGAGCCGAACAGCCGATCGCCCGGCATCCCGACAATATTGCCCTCCATCAGAGCCCGGTTGGTCACGAACAGATGAGACATGTCTCCCATCACGGGAACCATCTCGATGTTGTTGCCGGCGAAGCACTTCGCCCGGTTCTGCATGACGGTCTCCTTCTCCCCGGCATAGACCAGCGCATAGAAGCGTTTTTCAGCGGGGTGGAGCGAATAGCCGGCCAGTTCGTAATTGCCGACATGGGAACTCACCATGATGAATCCACCGGGTCGTGCAACCAGTTCGCGGTAGTATTCGTTGTGTTCAATCTCGACCTCGAAGCGCTGTCCGGCATAGACGGCAAAGCGGTCCAGAATGACTTGTCCGAAGCGATAGTGGGTTGCATAGACGGCCCGCAGTGTCTGCCGGCGTCCGTAGCCCAGGCGACGGCGGAACAGATCCCGGATGGCCCGATAACCACGCCGGTTGAAGAGCATGTAAAAGACGACCACCACTGCCATGACGCCATACAGACAGCGGATATCAATCCGGCGGAACATGGCGATCAACGAACGCAACATCCACGGCCGGCCATCCGTATGTCCCTGCCACGCCTCGTGGGCCGAAGCCTCGGCCATCCGGGCAGTCGATGTCATTTCACGCCCCATTCTTCCGCTATTTGTCGCCCACCTTGCTCTGGATATAGTCGCAGAAGTCGCTCAACGTCTTCACGCCGCCCATCTCTTCGGGCTTGATCTTGAAACCGAACGTTCGCTCGACAATCACCACGATATCCACAAAATCCAGACTGTCGATACCGATATCCTCCTTCAGCCGGGCATCCGGAGCAATCTTCTCTTCATCGACCTCCAGTTCATCGATCAGAAACGCCTTGACTTTTTCTTCGATCTCTTTTCTTTCCATATAAAATTAAATGATACTTGTTGTTTCACTGTTTTTTACGGCATACCATGATGCTGTGGCCCCAACCCAGCGAATCGTGGATCGTCTCCACCTCCAGACCGGCGTCCTCGACCAGCTGCTGCATCGTCTCCGAATGATACATCCGGCTGTTTCCGTTGGCCAGGGCCGTAAAATAGAGACTTGTCAGCGTCAGACACATCGCGGCCGTTTCGTATTTCTGCCGGTCCCAGAAAGTCTCCATGACATAGAGGCGTGTCGCGGGAGTCATGATGCGCGACGCCCGGCCGAGAATCGAACCAATCTCCTCCTCGCTGAAGCAGTCGAGGAACTGGCTCATCCAGATGACGTCGTACACACGGTCGGTCGGGAAGGGAGCCGTCTCGTCCAGCAGATTACAGCCGCAGCCGCGAATCCGTTCCGCTCCGGGTCTGGAGGCCGTCTGCCGGCACATCAGTTCGATCTGCTGCGGAAGATCCAGAATCGTCACCTCGACCTGCGGATCGAAGTCCACACAACGCAATGCCCAGCGACCCGTATTGCCACCCACGTCAAGCACCTGCCGCGTCGGACGAGAGAAGATCACCCGCAGCGCTTCGTCAAACGAATGGTCCGAATAGAAGTGATCGAAGGCAAACCAGCTCTTCTTCACCGGTTCGGGCAGTTGTGACAGACCTTCGTAGATCGTTTTCCAAGGACCGAAATGGGCCAATCCGGCCGGACGTCCCTCCCGGAGGGCCTCCTCCAGATGAAACCACCCCTCGTAATTGACATCGTGGTTGAAATCCAGATCCACACGCGTCGAGGCATCGGTCAGCAGGAACCAGCCGGTCTTCGAAAGTGTGAAACGATCGCTCTGTGTGTCGACCAGCACCGTACCAATCGACAGCGACGCTTCAAGCAACACCCGCACGGCATACTCCGAGAGGTGCGTCCGGCAGGAAATCTCTTCGAGGGTCAGCCCCTCATCGCTGGCACGCAGCGATTCCAGAATGCCGAACTTCACCATCAGCCGCGACACCTCGAAGATAATCGGGCCGAAAGCTATGAACTGTGCTGCACGCTGTGCCTCGCGGGCCGTCAACGACTCGCGGGTGTAGCGTTTTTCCAAAGCCGGAAAGAGTTTCATGGCTGTCCGTTTATTTGACCTTTCGGATCACCAGCGCGCTGTTCGTGCCGCCGAATCCGAACGAATTCGAAAGGACCGTGTCAACCTGCGTATCGACCGTAACGGGCGTCAGGTTCAGTTTGGCGGAGTATTCGTCGGGATGCTCCAGATTGAGGTTCGGCGCCACGAAGTCGTACTGCATCATCAGCGCCGAGTAGACTATCTCGCTCGCACCGCCCATCCAGCACTCGTGGCCCGTCATCGACTTGGTCGAACTGATCAGGGCGTGTGTGCCGCGGAAAACCCGATCCAGCGCAATAGCCTCGAACATGTCGCCCTGAGGGGTCGACGTAGCATGGGCATTCACATAGTCGATCTGATCGGGTTGCATGCCTGCAGCACGGAGGGCCCGCCGGATGGCCGTCACCGAGCCGTCATCGCTCGGCTGCGAAATGCCGCCGCCGTTCGACGAGAAGCCGTAGCCGCAGACCTCGGCCAGAATCGGAGCCCCGCGCCGCACGGCGTGTTCGTACTCCTCGAGGACCAGTGCCGCCGCGCCGCCGCTGGGAATCAGGCCGTCGCGGTCGCGGTCGAACGGACGCGAGGCTTTCGTCGGCTCATCCATGCGTACCGAAAAGGCCGCCAGGGCATCGAACGTCGCCATCGAATAGTGGTTGACCTCCTGTGCACCGCCGCACAGCACGGCATCCTGCAGCCCCTGACGGATGAGCATGTAGCCCATTCCGATTGCGTGAGAACCGCTCGCACAGGCCGCACTCACCGTGAAATTGATGCCTCGCAGGTGGAAAATCGTACTCAGATTCATCGTCACCGTGGAGTTCATCGATTGAAAAATGAGCCCCGAGCCCAGCAATGCCGAGTCATGTTTCTCGTCCATGATCCGCGCCGCCTCGATGACCGGTTTGGCCGAGGAGTCGTTACCGAAAAGAATACCCACCTCGTTTTCACGCAGATAGGCTTCGTCCATGGTTGCCTGCTCAAAAGCCTGCCGTGAGGCCATGTAGGCATATTCGGCCTCTTCCGACAACCCGACCCGCATGCGGCGGTCGAGGAGCCCCTTGAGCTGCGGCCGGGGGACGATGCCCGTCAGCCCCGAGCGGTAACCGTATTCGAGCCGCTCCTTCTCCAAGCCGATACCCGAACGCCCGGCATGAAGCGACTCTTTCACATCATTCAGATTCTGTCCCAGGCACGACCAGATTCCCATGCCCGTTATGACGACGCGTCGTTCCATCTGTTTTCTGTTCTTGTCTTGTTCGTTTCTATTCAATGCAATGGATCAGGTATACAAACCGCCGTTGATCGAGATCACTTCACCGGTAATGTAGGCGGCCTCGTCCGAGACCAGGAATGCCACCAGGGCCGCAACCTCCTCGGGGCGGCCGAAGCGTCCGGCCGGAACCAGTTTTTTCAACGACGCCTGGTCGAGATCCTTTGTCATGTCGCTCTCGATGAAGCCCGGAGCCACGGCGTTGACGGTCACCTTGCGCGGAGCCACCTCCTGCGCCAGTGCCTTCGTTGCGCCGATCAGCGCCGCCTTGGCCGCCGAATAGTTCGTCTGACCGGGCAGCCCCTTGATCCCCGACAGCGAGGCCATGTTGACGATCCGGCCCCAACGATGGGTCAGCATCTCCTTCAACAGACGCCGCGTGACGTAGAAAAAGCCGTTGAGCGTCGTGTCGAGGACCCGGTGCCACTCGTCGTTCTGCATGAAAACCAGCAGATTGTCACGGCGGATTCCGGCATTGTTCACCAGAACCGCAATATAATCCTCGGGATGCACAGCACTCCACGACGCCAGCGCCCGTTCGATGGCTTCGGGATCGGAGACGTCGAACGGCAGCAGTTCTGCCTTGCCGCCGGCCTCGGTAATCATGCGAAGAGTCTCTTCGGCAGCCGTCACATTCGACTGGTAGTTGATCAGTATGGGCCAACCCTGAGCTGCCAGTTTCTGACAGACGGCGCGTCCCAGCCCCCGGGAACCGCCCGTAACCAATGCATATTTCATCTGTTGTTCTATTCCAGTTTAAGCGGATGTCTTTTCAGGTAATCTTCGACCTGTGCAATCTGTTTGTAGAAGGGTGCATCCTCGACAAAACGCGGGATGATCTCCCGGACGGCGTTGTAGACCCTCCGTGAGGTCGGGGCCAGGGCATCGCGGATCTCCAGACAGTCGACCGCCTGCGCCAACGCTATGAAGTGGATCGACATCACCTGGAAAACGTTCTCGATCACCTGCCGGCAAAGCAGTGCCGAGTTGGTTCCCATGCTGACAATGTCCTGATTGTCGTTGTTGTTCGGAATACTGTGGACGTAGTTGGGCATGGCAAGTGTCTGACACTCGGCCGTAGTCGATGTAGCGGTGAACTGACACGCCTGCATGCCGTAGTTGAGTCCCAGCGTCCCGAGATTCAGAAACGGCGGCAGAATGTTGTTGATCCGGTCGTGGAACAGATAGTTCAGCTGTCGTTCGGCCGTCATGGCCACGCGTGTCATTGCGATTTTCACCTTGTCCTGTTCAAGCGAAATGTAGTCTCCGTGGAAATTGCCCCCGTGGAAGACGTTCTTCCGCTCGGGATCGACAATCGGATTGTCGCAGGCCGAATTCAGCTCCTCCCCGAGGATGCGGCGCGATGCAAGCAGCGTCTCATAGACCGGACCCAGAATCTGCGGCGCACACCGCAACGAATAGTAGGCCTGAACCTTGTGACGGCTGTCGAAGGTTTTCACGTCGTCGTGGCCGCCGCTGTAGAGTTCATGCTCGCGCTTGAGCATCCGCGAACCGCCCTCCGCGAGCCGGCGCATGCGCCAGGCGATGACCTGCTGACCCTCGTGACGGCGGCATTCGTTCAACCCCTCGGCCATGAAGTCGTCGTACGATGCGGCGATCTCGTTCATCATCACCGTAGCCAGCGTTGCCCAATCCAGAAGACGTTCGGCATAGAACTGGTTGACGATGCCGATGCCGGTCATCACCGACGTACCATTGGTAATCGAAAGGCCCTCGCGGATATGGATCCGCATGGGCCGGAGACCGTTTTCACGCAGCACGTCACCGGCCGGACGCCATTCGTCCCGATAGTGGACCTCTCCCTCGCCGATGAGCGTCAGTGCAATATGTGCCAGCTGAACCAGGTCGCCGCTGGCTCCGACACTGCCGTGTTCGGGGATGAAAGGGTAGATGCCGCGGTTGATGAACTCGGTCAGGAGCTCGACCACTTCGGGATGGACGCCCGAACGGGCCTGAAGCAGTGTTCCCAGACGTGCGATCATCGCCGACTTGACATACAGATCGGGCAGCGGATCGCCCGCACCGGTCGAGTGGCTGCGAATGATGTTGTACTGCAAATCTTCGAGATAGCGGTCGTCGACCCGCCACTGGGCCATGGGGCCAAACCCCGTATTGATTCCGTAGATGACCTTCCGGGCGGAAAAGTCACGCAGAAATTCGTAACATTTCGTCACCTCGTCGAGCGGCAAATCGGCCGCATCGATTTGAGCATCGGAAAAGAGCAGCTTCTCGACATCATCCAGTTCCAGGGGCTTTATCATTTTTAGGTGGGTTCTATCAATTCCATTTTTTATTTCTTGCATAAGGCAGCAGAACC
>OLWA01001573.1_pt1 | contig 23063 bp, 13 predicted proteins | sample 1673251 | NCBI WGS metagenome assembly OLWA01 (sample SAMEA3178937, study PRJEB25190) | human gut metagenome | biome: human gut; feature: human-associated habitat; material: faeces | place: Austria | collected 2013 | reverse complement strand
ATGACCGGTGCCGAGCTGCTTGCGCTCGACAATTGCGGCGGCAAGGTGCGGGCGCTGATCTGCAAGGGGGCCCAATCCGCAACGCCGTGCGGACAGTCGCAGACGGAGGCGGCTCCCCGGACGGTGCCGGCGGCCGACAACAAGACGATCGTCGTCTTCAGCGACGATCTGGACAAGGCGCTGGCCTCGTTCGTCATAGCCAATGGTGCGGCGGCCTCCGGCAAACGGGTGACGATGTTCTTCACCTTCTGGGGCCTCAACGTCATCAAGAAGCGTCAAAAACCGGCCGTTCGGAAGGACTTCATGGGCCGTATGTTCGGCTGGATGCTTCCGGCAAATAGCGAAAAGCTGAAACTATCTAAAATGAATATGGGTGGAGCCGGCAGTTGGATGATGCGCCTTATCATGAAGAAGAAACGGATCGACAGCTTGGAAAGCCTTATGGCACAAGCCGTAGAGAATGGTATCGAGATGATCGCCTGCACGATGTCGATGGATGTCATGGGCGTGCGGCGCGAGGAGCTGCTGGACGAGGTGACGCTGGGCGGGGTTGCGTCGTATCTCGACCGCACCGAGGCGGCCAATCTCAACCTCTTCATCTGAGCCTCGCTCGGGAAGAGGCAGGGCGGAATCGTCCACTCCGTTGCGGGTGGCGGTTCCGCCCTGTCGTGTCAGGACCGGTGTATGGACGCGGTGTCGGCCGTTCAGGCCTTCCAGTTCAGCGCCGCCTGGAAGCGGGCGATCACCTCGGGGTCGCCCGTATGTTTGCCGTCGTCCTCGCTTAACTTGCAGGTGTCGTTGTAGAAGGGCCATGCCTCGGTGATCTTGGCGGCCGTGAGCTTGATGACGATGTTCAACGGCTTGACCCCCTCGAAATCGTTCGTGAAGTGGGTGCCGATGCCGAACGACGGCTGACACCACTCCCGGGCATAGCGCTGGATCTCGATGGCGCGGTCCGTGTCGAGCGCATTGCTGAAGATCACCTGCTTGGTGCGTGGATCGATTCCCAGCGAACGGTATTTCTCGACGATCTTGTGCAGTTGTTCGCGGTTGTCGCCGCTGTCGATGCGCAACCCCTTGAAGAGGTTGGCGAAGTCCTCCGAGAAGTTGAGGCTGAAGATCTCCCAACCGAACGTGTCGTAGAGATAGGTGCCCAGTGCTCCGCGGAAGGTCTGCCGCCAGGAGTTCATCGCGATGTGGTTGGCCATCTGCGGACCGTACATGCCGCCGATGGCCGAGACGAACTCGTGGGCCATCGTCCCGACGGGCGTCAGACCGTATTTCATGGCCAGATAGACGTTGCTCGTTCCGACGAACCGTCCGGTGTGGTTTCCCGCCTCGCTGCACGCCTTCATCGCCCTCACGGCCGTATCTTCGGCCTCGAACGAGGCCCGGCGCCGCGTGCCGAAATCGCTGAAGACGCATCCGGCCTCGAGCAGCCGTTCGGCCTTGCGGCAGCTCTTGCGGTAGTAGGCCTCGTAGTCGAGCCGTCGGGCCTGTCCCGTCATGCGGTAGTAGAGTTCGGAGATGATGGCCAGCACCTTGACCTCGAGCAGGATCGTATCGGCCCAGCTGCCTTCGAAATCCACCTCGAGATGCCCCGCCTCATCCTGCCGTGCGGTGACCCATTTGCGGTTGAAGCGGTAACCCTTCAGGTAGTTGTAGAACCAGTGGGGGATGTAGGGGCAGCTTCGTTTCATGAAGGCGATCTCCTCGTCGGTGATGACCAGGGTTTCGAGCAGGGCGATCTGTTCGAGCAGCGCCCGGGCAAACCCCGCCGGGTAGCACGTGCCGTCGCGGTCGGTGAAGCGGTAGCGGACCCGGGCTCTGGGGAAGTTGTCGATCACGGCGCAGCACATCGTGAACTTGTAGAGGTCGTCGTCCGTAAAGTGAGAAATGATTCGGTCCATGGCAGTTGTCGGGTTTGATTGCGTTCCGAATGCAAAAATACATCGGAGAAGGGGATGTTTGCAAGAAAAGTATTCGGAATCCGTTCCTGCGGTGGCAAAACCGCATCGCTTCGCGTCCTGGCTTCCGCCGTCGGGGCCTTCCCGCCCTCCGCTTTTCGGGCTAATTTCTCGAAAGCCGGTATTCGCTGGGCGAGAAACCGGTCATCTTTCTGAACAGCAGGCTGAAGTACTGTACGTTGGCGTAGCCCAGGCGGCCGGCGACGTCCGACGGGGTATTTCCGGCCTTGAGCAGCAGCTCTTTGGCCGCATCGATGCGTTTCAGCTGGAAATATTCGTCGAGGGTTTTGCCGGTTTCGAACTCCAGCAGATCCTTGAAGTAGGGGACCGAAAGGCCCAGTTTTGCGGCGCAGTATTCGGGCGTGAATCCTGCGGAGCCGTTCGGGAATCCGGTCCGGATCCAGGCGCCGAACAGGGTGTCCAGCTCCTCGAGCAGGGATTTGTTCCTCGTTTCGCGCGTGATGAACTGTCGTTCGTAGAAGCGCGCGCAGTAGTCCAGCATCAGTTCGATATGCCGCGAGAGGATGGTTGCGCTGTGGGTGTCGACGGCGTGTTGCAGCTCCCCGGTGATGTGTTGCATGCAGTCGGTGACGGTTGCGGCTTCGCGCTGCGACAGATGCAGGGCCTCCTCCTTGCGATAGGAGAAGAAGGTGTAGTTGCGGAGGTGATTCTTCAGCGAGGTGCGGTCGAGCAGGTCGGGATGAAAGGCCAGCAGCCACCCCTTGTCGGGCAGTGCGCCGGCTTCGCTCATGCGGAAGATCTCGCCCGGCTGGAGAAAGACCATCGTGGCGCAGGTGTAGTCGTCCGACCGGCGGCCGCAGCCGCAACAGCCGTCATCGCACTTCTCGATGAAGAGGATGGCGTAGAATTCGAACTTCACGGCCTGCTGCTTCAGATCGGGGCCTTGGAGGGTGATCACGCCGATCTGCGGATGCAGCGTCCGGCAGTTGAAACTGCGGTTGCATTCGCACACCGTTCTGAAGTCCAGGGTCGAGGGTTTCATGGAGGTCAGTCGATCTTGTGGGCGCGGTATTCGTTGGGCGTGCATCCCACCCGTTTCTTGAAGAGCCGGCAGAGGTGTTGCGGATACTGGAATCCGATCGAATAGGCGATCTGGCTTACGGTCTGCTGCGTGTTGGCGATGCGCTCCTTGGCCACTTCGATGACCTTCTCCTGGATGAATTCCTGGGGGGTGCGGCCGGTCTGCTTCTTGAGCATGTCGCCGAAATAGTTGGCCGACAGACAGAGCTTGTCGGCGAAGAAGCGCACCGACGGAAGGCCGTCGCGTTCGGCCGTCTGGCTTTCGAAGTAGTCGTCCAGCAGCCGCTCGAAACGGATCTGAATATCGCTGTTGGCTTTCGTGCGCGTGGTGAACTGCCGTTCGTAGAAGCGCGTGCAGTAGTTCAGCAGCAGTTCGATGTAGTTCACCAGCAGCCTCCGGCTGAAGCGGTCGACGTCGTGTCGCAGCTCCGTGTCGATGATCTTCAGACAGTCGAGGATGACGTTGCGCTCCTCCTCGGAGAGGTGCAGCGCCTCGTTGGCCTCGTAGTCGAAGAACGAGTAGCGTTTGATGTTCTTTCCGAGCGCGGTTCCGGCGAGCAGGTCCGGATGGAAGAGGATGCCGTAGGCGTTGATCTGCGTTTTGGGGGTCGAGGCGACGATCCGGGCCGACTGCCCCGGCGCGAAGCAGACGACGGTCCCCTCCTGGTAGTCGTAGGGTTGGCGTCCGTACCAGATGTCGCAGGCCTTCTCCAGTTTGAGGAACAGGGCGTAGATGCCGTAGTTCCAGCAGGTGTAGTCGACCTGGCGGGTGGCCTTGTTCAGGTCGACGACGCTGACCAGCGGATTGAGGGTTTCGAGGCCGTAGAGGCGGTTGTACTGATCGACCGTATCGAGATTGACGGTCCGGAGATCCGACGTTGTTTCCATCCTTTTATGAGATTTGTACGACAAAGGTACGCATGAATCCGCAGATTCCGATAACCTTTCTTACGGAAGTTGCGGGCGGATTATGACCCGCTTTACGGATTCCGGCGGACGGCGGACCCGAAGCGGGACGGCGGGTCAGACGGCATGCGTCGGGACGGAGGGACGGATTCTGTAATCGGGGTCATCTTGTGATGCAAAAAAATGGAATCCGTCTACAACAAACCTGTCGGAAAATACCGAACTTTGCCGCCGGAAACGGATGCCCGGGTGCGCCAAACCGCATCGGCCGCACAATAAATGCGGAGGCGGATCGTTTCCTTGCGATTTCGCGGAGCTGCACGGTGGCTCGCGGAGCCGCATGCCGGTTTGTGCCGGCGTGCGGATTGTACGATGAACCGGTGAAGGGATCGAAAACATACGCACGATGACATTGGCCGACCGCACAAACGAACTTCTGGCTCGAATCCGTCAGGGACGGTCCATGACGCTGGGACAGCAGTTGCGGCTGACCGTCCGGTTGAGCGTCCCGGCCGTCATTGCTCAACTCTCCTCGATCGTCATGCAGTATATCGATGCGGCGATGGTCGGGCATCTCGGGGCCGAAGCTTCGGCCTCGATCGGACTGGTGTCGACCACGACCTGGCTATTCCTGGGGCTGTGTGCGGCGGTTGCTTCGGGGTTCTCCGTGCAGGTGGCCCATCGCATCGGGGCTGATGATCTGGCCGGAGCACGCGCCGTGGTGCGGCAGGCACTCGTCGCCACGCTGGGCTTCAGCCTGCTGCTGGCCGTTGTCGGGGCGGCAATCAGCGGCATGCTGCCCCAATGGCTCGGGGGCGACCCCTCGATCCGCCGCGACGCATCGCTCTATTTCCTGATCTTTTCGCTCTTTCTGCCGGCCCTGCAGATGAACTTCCTGGCCGGCGGCATGCTCCGCTGCAGCGGCAACATGCACATTCCGAGTCTGCTGGGGGTGGTGATGTGCGTGCTGGACGTGGTGTTCAACTTCTTCCTGATCTTCCCCACGCGCGAATGGAACCTGGCGGGTCTGACGCTGGCCGTGCCGGGAGCCGGACTGGGGGTGGTCGGGGCCGCTTTGGGAACGGTGGCGGCCGAGGCTGTTGCCGCCGCCGTGCTGCTGCACTACCTCTGGAGACGTTCCGAGATGCTGAAGATGACCGGCGAGCGGGGCAGCTTCCGTCCGCAGAGGGCCACCCTGAAGCGGGCCTTCCGCATCGGCTTTCCGATGTGTCTGGAGCATGCGGTCATTTGCGGAGCGCAGATCATGACGACGGTTATCGTGGCACCGCTGGGGGTCTTTGCCATTGCGGCCAACTCGTTTGCCGTCACGGCCGAGAGTCTCTGCTACATGCCCGGTTACGGAATCGCCGATGCCGCCACGACACTCGTCGGGCAGAGCATCGGCGCCGGACGCCTGAAACTGACCCGCAGTTTCGCGCGCATCACCGTATCGATGGGTATGGTCATCATGGGCGTAACGGGCGTGCTGATGTACTGCTATGCTCCGCAGATCATCGGGCTGATGACCCCCGTCGGGGAGATTCGCCATCTGGGGGTCATGGCTCTGCGCATCGAGGCGTTTGCCGAACCGATGTTTGCGGCCTCGATCGTTGCCTACGGGGTCTTTGTCGGAGCGGCCGACACGGTTGTGCCGTGTCTGATGAACTTTTTCAGCATCTGGGCCGTGCGGCTTTCGCTGGCCGCCTGGCTCGCCCCGACGCTGGGGCTGAAGGGTGTGTGGATTGCCATGTGTGTCGAACTGTGTTTCCGGGGAGCCATCTTTCTGATCCGGCTGTTCGGCGAATGGTGGTTGAAGCGGCGGTAGACGGCTTCTGTAATTGTGGTTATAGGATCCGTAATTCGTCTACAGCGATCCGGTATGATCTTCCGTACCTTTGCTGTCGGATCCGGAATCTGCCGGGCCGGCGGTGCGGTCTGCAGCGGCAGGCCGTCGGAGCCTCCGGCCGGGGCCGTAATGTTGAGAATGTTGAGAACGATAAACGATTTGTCAAGCATATGGAAGTGATCAAGAATTGTGAATTCGGGGGTGAGCGTCCCCTGTTCGGGGCCCACGATCTGCGTTTGGAGCATGTGGTTGTCCGGGCCGGGGAGTCGGCCCTCAAGGAGTGCAGCAATATCGAAGCCCGTGAGTGCCGTTTCGAGGGCAACTATCCCTTTTGGCACGTGCACGGCTTCACGATCGACCGCTGCTATTTCGACGTCGGAGGACGTTCGGCGCTGTGGTATTCCGACCATCTGAAGATGACCGATACGCTTATCGACGCGCCGAAGATGTTCCGGGAGATGAGTGAGATCGACATCGAGAACGTCACGATGAACGATGCCGACGAGGTCTTCTGGCGCTGCCGTGGCATCCGCGTGCGCAACCTGAAGCTGCACGAGGGGACCTATCCCTTCATGTTCAGCCGCGACATCTGCGTCGACGGACTGGAGAGCGACAGCCGGTATGTCTTCCAATATGTGAAGAACGCCGAGATCCGCCACGCCCGGATTACGACCAAGGATGCCTTCTGGGAGGTGGAGAACGTGACGATCTATGACTCGGAGCTCAACGGCGAGTATTTGGGCTGGCACTCGCGTAACCTGCGGCTGGTGAACTGCCACATCACGGGCGAGCAGCCGCTCTGCTATGCGGAGGATCTCGTACTGGAGAACTGCACGTTCGGGGAGGAGTGTGACCGGGCCTTCGAGTACAGCACCCTGCAGGCCGACATCCGCGGGACGATCACTAACATCAAGAACCCGATGTCGGGACGGATCGTGGCCGACGGGATCGGCTCGGTGACGCTCGACGCAAACATCAAGGCTCCGGCCGACTGCGAGATCCGCCTTCGCGACGGACGTCCGTACGTGATTACCGATCAAACCCTTGTGCGATGAAATACGATTTTGATCAGCTGGTCCAGCGGCGGGGGACCGATTGCTGCAAATGGGACAGTGCCGCCGGTGACGATGTGCTGCCGATGTGGGTGGCCGACATGGATTTCCGGGTGGCTCCGGCGATCATCGAGGCGCTGCGGCGACGGGTCGAACATGGTATTTTCGGCTATACGCGGGTGCCGGACAGCTATTACGAGGCGGTGACGGGGTGGTTTGCGCGCCGTCACGGCTGGACGTTCGACCGCCGGTGGGTGATCTACACGTCGGGGGTGGTGCCGGCTCTTTCGGCCGTCATCAAGGCGTCGACCCGTCCGGGCGACAAGGTGCTGATCCAGATGCCGGTCTACAACTGCTTCTTCTCGTCGATCCGCAACAACGGCTGCGAGACGGTTTCGTCGCCGCTGCTGTCTGCGGGCAATACCTATGAGATGGACTTCGAGGATCTGGAGCGCAAGGCGGCCGATCCGCAGGTGAAGGTGATGCTGCTGTGCAATCCGCACAATCCGGTCGGACGCGTTTGGCGCCGCGACGAGTTGCAGCGTGTGGGCGAGATCTGCATCCGCCACGGCGTGCTGGTCGTCGCCGACGAGATCCATTGCGAACTGGTCTATCCGGGGCATCGTTATACGCCGTTCGCCTCGATTTCGGAGGAGTTCCTGCGTCACAGCGTGACCTGCGTCTCTCCCAGCAAGGGGTTTAATATCGCCGGTTTGCAGATTGCCAATATTATCTGTGCCGATGACGATTGCCGCCGGCGAATCGATCGTGCCATCAACGACAACGAAGTCTGTGACGTCAATCCGTTCGGCATTACAGCCACCCGGGCGGCCTATAACGAGGGCGGCGAATGGCTCGACGAACTGATCGGTTATCTGTATGCGAATTATCTTCACATGCGGGAATTCTGCCGGGCGCAGCTGCCCGATTTCCCGATTGCGGAGTTGGAAGGCACCTATCTGGTCTGGATGGATTGCCGTCGGCTGGGGCTTTCGTCCGCGGAACTCGAGCAGCAGTTGATCGACCGGGCCCGGTTATGGCTGAATGCCGGAACGATGTACGGACCCGAGGGCGAGGGTTTCATGCGGTGGAACATCGCCTGCCCGCGAACGAGATTGGACGAGGGGTTGAAGCGTTTCGAGCAGTTTGTCCGTTCGATGGATTCCGGTCGGTAGCCGGATTCGATGGCTGCAATGAAAAAACGCTGCAAATCATCAGATTTGCAGCGTTTTTTGTCTGGCTATCCGCAGACTTGGCGGAGAGAACGAGATTCGAACTCGTGGTACGGGTTGCCCCGTACGTCGGTTTAGCAAACCGGTGGTTTCAGCCACTCACCCATCTCTCCGGGCACGCTTCCGGGGCTGTTGCTCCGAAAGGGTGTGCAAATATAGAATCTTTTTGTGGAAATACAAAATAAAGTGGACGAAAATTCCTAATTTTGCATCAACACCCAACCCCGATACCGATCCCTGCCATGTGGCGCACCTGCCTTTTCACCCTGCTCATGACCCTTTCCTCCGTCGCGCTTCCGGCCGCACAATCCGATCCGTGTGACGCACAGCCTCTCGCTTCGTTGCTGCCGGAGCTCGAACGACGTTTCGGGGTACGGTTTACGTGCAAACGCTTCGATCCGGACACGGTGCGGATTGCCTGGGCGCCGTTCCGCATACGGCCCTATTCGCTCGAAGAGACCCTCGACCGGCTGCTTTTGCCGGCGGATCTGGTGTGGAGCCGCCGGGAGAGCGACGGCATGCCCCGCATCACGATCCAGCCCTATGAATACTACCGCCGCACGCCGGCCGACGGCGAAAAACTGTTGCGCTGGCTTGCGGGGCTCTATGACGACCGAGCGTCGTGGGAACGGCGCCGTGAACGCCTGCTGGCCGATGCCCGCGAAGCGCTCGGGCTCGAACCCTTCCTTCGGGCCTTGGTCGCCGAGCCCGACGTCCGCCTGGGGCGTGCGGTGCGTCACGACGGCTACACCACGCGGAATTATGCCCTCGAGACGCTGCCGGGGCTCTACGCCTGCGGTACGATCTACGCGCCCCTCACCCCGGGGCCTCATCCGCTTGTCGTCTCGCCATCGGGCCACTGGGAGGGAGGCCGCTACCGTGCGGACCAACAGCTGCGCATGGCCACCTTTGCCCGTATGGGGGCCGTGGCCGTCGACATGGACATCTTCGGATGGGGCGATTCCGAACGGCAGGTCGGGCGCGAAGCCCACACGGCGCGTTACTCGATGCAGATCCAGGTCCTGTGGTCGAAGGCCGTGACGGACTGGATTCTCGCTTCGCGACGCGACATCGATACAACCCGTATGGCCGCCACGGGTGGTTCGGGCGGAGCGACCCACACGCTGCTGCTGGCACTTGTCGATCGGCGTTTTGCGGCGCTGGCACCGGTCGTGCATCTGGTGTCGCATTTCGATGGAGGCTGTCCGTGCGAGAGCGGCCGTGCGGTGACGCTGGCCGGCGGCGGAAGCTGCATGCCGGAGCTGCTGGCCGCGGTGATGGCTCCACGCCCGACGCTGACGGTGAGCGACGGCGGCGACTGGACGTCGACCTATCCGCAACTCGAATATCCCTTCCTGCAGCGCATCTGGGGCTTCTACGGCGCCGAAACGGCGGTGCGCAACGCCCATTTCCCCGATGAACGCCACGACTACGGCGTCAACAAACGCCGTGCGGTTTACGCTTTTCTGGCCGAGACGCTGGGGCTCGATCTGACGGCTGTGGACGAGAGCCGCGCCGAGCTGCTTCCCGAGGAGGCCCTTCAGAGCTTTGCCGACGGACTGCCCGAAGGAGCTCTGCGCAGCCGCGGGGAGTTGGAACGACTGCTTGAACAACTTGAAATCTGTGATTGATATGAAACGAATGCTCCTGTTGCTGTTGCTTGCGGGCACAGTCCCCGGCAACCTGACGGCCCGAACGCTGAAGGCCGTCTATCGGGTGACAACCTCCGGCGCGCGCACGGACTGCCCGGTGGTCATCCGCGATGTCCCGGAGTGGGCCGTGAGCGCCACGGTCACCGCCGACGGGGAGACGATCCCTGCGCAGCTCGACCGGCCGCTGGGCGAACTGGCCTTCGTGGCCGATCTGAACACGAGCCGCGACTTCCGGGTGGTCTACTCGTCGAAACCCTCGCGTCGCGTCTTCCCGGACCGCGTTCACGCGCAGATGTGGCTCAAACGGCCGGACAAGACGCTGCAGGCCGTCGATACGGTCTTCTCGACGCGCGACGACATGTACCACAAGCTGCACCACCACGGCCCGGCCTTCGAATCGGAGTATGCGGCCTACCGCGTCTATTTCGACAAGAAGCAGACGATCGACACCTATGGTAAAAAGCATCCGCGGCTGGAGCTGGCCGAGACGATGTGGTATCCGACCGACGAACAGATGGCCGCCGGATCGGGCTACGACAATCTGCGGGTCTTCGGTTCGGTGGGGGTCGGGACGCTCAAGGGGTGGGACGCCTCGAAGCGGAAGATGACCCACATCACCGATTTCGCCCGGCGCGAGGCGCGCATCCTGGCCCGGGGCCCCGTGCGCACGATCGTCGAGATGCGGGTCGAGGGGTGGCGCTACTGCGGGCGCGAGATCGCGATGACGTCGCGCTACATCCTCTATGCGGGGCACGGCGAGGTGCAGGTCGAGAACCGCATCGAGGGTGATTACGGCGGGCTGCTCTTCACGACGGGCGTGATGAAGATGGCCCGACACCGCGTCGAACGCGACTCGGACCGGGTGGCCGTCTGGGGGTGCGACTTTCCGGAGAACGATACGCTCAAGTGGGAGCGCGAAAGCGTGGGGCTGGCCGTGGCCGTCCCCTCGGAGCAGATCGTCTCGCGCATCGACGACCGGACGAGCTACCTCTTCCAGCTGACCCCCGACAAGCGCGGGCGGATCGACTACGCCTTCGGCATGTGCTGGCGGCGGAGCGAATGGTTCGACGGCCTGAGCGACGAGGAGTGTCTGGCCCGTTTGATGGAGTCGGTCTCCGAAGCCCGCAAACCCGTCGAAGTGGTGCGTGTGCGGTGATTTTGCCGCAAAATTGAAAAAAAGTGCATCGTTTACGTCAAAAATTCCCGGTTTGATCGGTGGGCTGTTCGTACTTTTGTATACCTGAACAAGGCGAATTTGCAAAAAATCAAGTATACCGAATAAAACTGCCTGCTTTATGAACTTCAAGGATGTAACGACGATCTGCGCCTCGGTGGCTCTGCTGACGGGGTGGGGATGCGCTTCGCAACCGGATGAACCGGCGGTCTGTGCGGACGCTCCGTTGTCCGAAGGATGGACGGTTCCGCTGCCGGAGATCCCGGACCGTACGGTCAGTGTCGCCGATTTCGGCGGCGTGGGCGACGGACGCCATCTCAACACGACGGCCTTTGCCGCCGCCATCGACTCGCTGGCCGCACAGGGCGGCGGAAGGGTGGTGGTCCCCGAAGGGGTCTGGTACACGGGGCCCATCGTGCTGAAGGACCACATCGAGTTGCATCTGGAGACCAATGCCCTGATCCTTTTCGATGACGATCCGGCGCACTATCCGCTCGTGGAGACCACCTTCGAGGGGCTCAATACGCTGCGGTGCCAGTCGCCGCTGTCGGCCCGTGGGGCCAAGCATGTGGCCGTCACGGGGCGGGGCGTGATCGACGGCAACGGCGATGCCTGGCGCGCCGTCAAGCGCGACAAGCTCACCGACCGCGAATGGAAGGCCAAACTGGCTTCGGGCGGCGTTCTGTCCGACGACGGCAAGACGTGGTACCCCTCCGAGAGCTACAAGTTCGGGGCCACGAGCGGTGCCGACCAGAACGTCTCGACGTGGGCCACCACGCGCGAGGATTTCGAACGCATGCACGATTTCCTGCGTCCGGTGATGGTCTCGCTGCACCACTGCGAAAACGTGCTGCTCGAGGGCGTCACCTTCCAGAATTCGCCCTGCTGGAACATCCATCCGGCCATGTGCACCAACCTGACGGTGCGCGACATCACGGTCCGCTGCCCGGACTATGCGCAGAACAGCGACGGCATCGACATCGAATCGTGCCGCAACGTGCTGCTCACCGGTTCGCGCTTCGATGTGGGCGACGACGGCATCTGCATCAAGAGCGGCAAGGACGAGGCGGGCCGCAAGCGCGGTATTCCGAGCGAAAACATCGTGGTCGAGGAGTGCATCGTCTTCCACGGTCACGGCGGCTTTGTCGTGGGCAGCGAGATGTCGGGCGGCGTGCGCAACGTACGGGTCAGCAACTGCATCTTCTCGGGTACGGACGTCGGACTGCGCTTCAAGTCGACGCGCGGCCGCGGCGGGGTAGTCGAAAACATCGAGATCGAGAACATCACGATGAACAACATCCTGCAGGAACCGCTGTTGTTCGACCTCTTCTACGGGGGCAAATCGGCCTCGGAGGCCTTTGACGAGGGAGGTTCGGCGGCTGCGACGGACCTGGCTCCGAAACCCGTCGACGAGACGACGCCGGCCTTCCGCAACATCAATATCAATGACGTCTGGTGCCGCGGTGCACGGCGCGCGATGTACTTCAACGGACTGCCGGAGATGAACGTCGAGAACGTGGCGGTGGACAACGTCTTCATCTGGAGCGAGACCGGGGCGCAGATCAACGAATCGACGGGCGTCTTGATGCGCAACGTACAGATCTTCCCCGAAAAGGGCCCGGCGCTGATGCTCAACAACGTCAAACAACTGCGGGTCGAGGGATTCACCTGCCCCGAGGCGATGGAGTGCGCCCTGCAGGTGACCGGCAGCCGCAATCGCGACATTGAGATCCGGTCGGACCGCATTTCGGCCGCCAACAGCCGTCTGGCGGATGGTGCCGCGGAGCGTATCACCTTTGCAAACGAAACGAAATAAGCATAGATCCATGAAACTGATTACGAAACGAACGTTCCTTTCGATGCTGGCGCTCATGGCCTTCCTGAGCTGCAGCAGTGATACGACCGATGACGCGGGCAACGGCGGAAATGGCGGTAACAGCGATACGAACCCCGATCCCGACACGCCGGCCGTAGTGGAGCTCGGACTTCCGCTGGCCAGCGAGGACGACGGTGTGGTGCGGGCCTTCCCGGGCGCCGAGGGCGGCGGCATGTACACGACGGGCGGCCGTGGCGGCAAGGTCTATCACGTGACCAAACTGACGGACGACGGTTCGGTCGGTACGCTGCGTTATGCCGTCGAGCAGTCGGGCGCCCGCACGATCGTCTTCGACGTGGCCGGCACCATCGCCCTGAAGAAGGGGCTCGAAATCAAGAAGGGCGATCTGACCATCGCCGGACAGACGGCTCCGGGTGACGGCATCTGCCTGCGCGACTTCCCCGTGACGATCAAGGCCAACAACGTCATCATCCGCTACATGCGCTTCCGTCTGGGCGATGCGAACGTCGACGACGGCGACGACACGATCTGGGGCCGCTATCAGCAGGACATCATCCTCGACCACTGCTCGATGTCGTGGTGTGTCGACGAGTGCGCGTCGTTCTATGCCAACAAGAACTTCACGATGCAGTGGTGCCTGCTGGGCGAGAGCCTCCACAATTCGGGCCACACGAAAGGGTCGCACGGCTACGGCGGCATCTGGGGCGGCGCTCCGGCCTCGTTCCACCACAACATCCTGGCTCACCATGATTCGCGCAATCCGCGTCTGGACGAGCCCAACGCCTACGACTTCACCGGTCTGAAGAACGGTGTGGCGGCGACCCATTCCGGATCGAGCGGTTTCTCGAACGACGAGCGGATGATCGATTTCCGCAACAACGTGGTCTACAACTTCTGCAACTTCCCGGCCTACGGCGGCGAGGGGGCCCATGTCAACTTCGTGGGCAACTACTACAAGTGGGGTCCGGCTTCGGTCAACGGCCTGGGCAAGACGATCAGTTCGAGCGGCAAGGAGGGCAACGATACGGGCCATCGCCGCGAATACTTCTACCAGGTCGACTGCGCCTACACGACGGGCGGCGTGACCTACGACGCCGGTCCGACGGAGGTCTACTACCGCGGCAATGAGCTCGACACGTCGATTTCGGACGCCTCGAAGGGAGCGGCCGTGACGGCGGACAATTCGCTGGGCTTCACCACGAAGAACGCCTCGAAGAGCGGACTTGGCGAGGCGAAGTTCCCGACCTCGGCGTTTGCCATCGCGGCCGGCGGGCGCAGCTGCCACGTGACGGAGCATCCGGCAGCCGGGGCCTTCGAACAGACGGTCCGCTACGCCGGAGCGTCGCTGCGCCGCGATGCCGTCGACAAGCGGCTGGCCGATGACGTGAAGCAGGGCAAGGCGAACGTCATGAGCGGCTCGAACGGCAGCAAGAACGGCGTGATCGACCGCCCGGAGGATACCGTCGCGGCTTCGCAGGCCTTCGGCGAGGTGGCTTCGGACGGCTATCCCGTGCTGAAGGCTACCGACGAGGAGATCGCCCGTGCCGCAACCGACAGCGACGGCGACGGAATCCCCGATTACTACGAGGAGCTCTTCGGACTGGACAAGAACAACGCCGCCGACGGCAATACGCGTACGCTCGACCCCAAGGGGCTCTATACCAATCTGGAGGTCTATCTGCACTATCTGGTGCGCGAGATCACCGCGGCGCAGGTCGAGGGCGGAACCTATACGACGCTCGATTAGTTGAATCGGACGCCGACCGTACAGGATTCGGGTGTGGGGCTCCGCACCCGAATCTGTATCCGCCGGCATGAACAGCAAGAGCGATGAAACGGTTTTTAGTCTGGATCCTGACGCTGCTGACGTTGCCGGCTTCGGCTGCGGAGCTGCGGGTCTACCTGATCGGCGACTCGACGTGCGCGACGAAGGATCTTTCGAAGGAGAATCCCGAACGGGGCTGGGGGCAGATGTTCCAGCCGCTGTTCGACGAGGGGGTCGAGGTGTGCAACCGCGCCCTGAACGGCCGTTCGACCAAGTCGTTCCGCGACGAGGGGCATTGGGACGCGGTCTGCGACAGCCTGCGGGCGGGCGACTACGTCTTCATCCAGTTCGGCCACAACGACCAGAAACAACACGATCCGACGCGTTATGCCTCGCCGGAGCAGTATGCCGACAATCTGCGGCGATACATCCGCGAGACGCGGGCGAAGGGGGGCCGGCCGGTGGTGCTGACCTCGGTGGTGCGGCGCCACTTCACCGACGGCCGGCTCGACGATACGCACGGCGCCTACCTCGATGCCGCACGCCGCGTGGCGGCCGAAGAGCAGACGCCGCTGATCGATGCCGAACGGCTGACCCGGAAGTGGGTCGAAGGGCTCGGTGACGAGGCTTCGCGCGGTTACTACATGTGGGTCGAGGCGGGAACCTGCCCGCTGTGGCCCGACGGCCGCGAGGACAATACGCATCTGAACGTCCTCGGGGCCCGCACGGTGGCACGGATGATTGCCGCACAATTGCCCGCGACGGTTCCGGATCTGGGGCGGCGGCTTGTGGCGTCGGACTATACGGTGGCAAAGGATGGCTCGGGGGATTTCTTCACCCTGACGGAGGCCGTGGCCGCGATTCCGGATTTCGGGCGTGACACGACGCGCATTGTCGTGTGCGAGGGGGTCTACCGGGAGAAGATCTCCATCCCGGCGACCAAACGCCTGGTGGCACTTTCGGGACGGGGCGCCGTGACGGTGACATGGGACGATTACGCCTCCGAAACGGGCCCTACGGGCCATCCTCTCGGCACGTCGGGATCCTCGACCGTCTACTTCGGCGGCGAGGGGTGGACCGTGCGCAACATCAGCTTCGAGAACCGGGCCGGAAGGGTCGGTCAGGCCGTTGCCGTGCAGTGCCTGGCCTCGAATCTCTGCTTCCTGGGCTGCCGCTTCCTCGGCAATCAGGACACGCTCTACCTCTACGGCGTGGGCAACCGCGACGGCGAACGCGTCACGGAGAATGCCCGGATCCGCTTCGTGGAGTGCTACGTCGAGGGGACGACCGACTTCATCTTCGGCTCGGCCGCAGCCCTGTTCCGACGGTGTGAGATCCGCTCGAAGGCCGATTCCTACATCACGGCCGCCTCGACGTGCGAGGGGCAGCGCTGCGGGTTGATCTTCGACGAGTGCCGTCTGACGGCTGACGAAGGGGTCACGGCCTGCTGGCTGGGGCGTCCGTGGCGCGACCATGCGCAGACGCTCTTCCTGCGCTGCTACCTCGGGGCGCACATTCGTCCCGAAGGGTGGCACGACTGGAACAAGCCCCGGGCCCGGCGTACGGTCCGTTACGGCGAGTATGGCTGCGAGGGGCCCGGTGCCGCTGTGGGGGATCGGGTGCGCTGGTCGCGGCAGCTTTCGGAGCGTGAGGCCCGGCGCGCAATCGCCGATTTTGAACGCTGAGGTTTGAAAAGCCCGAAATTTTCACTATTTTTATAATCGGATCCGGCGGCGAAACCCCGCCGCGATCCGACTGAACCCGATCTGCCGGCCCGCTGAGCAAACCGCTCCGGCCCGACAAACTACCGACCATGAAACGACTGCTTGTTACTCTGTTGCTGGCGTTTGCCGCTGCCGTTCCGAACCTGTTTGCGGCGGCGCCTCCGCAGTGCCTCTTCCGCACCTACTCGACGCTCGACGGCATGACCCACGACCGCATTGCCGACATCTATACCGATTCGCGGGGCTTCGTGTGGATCTGCACGTGGTACGGCGTGAGCCGTTTCGACGGTTACACCTTCAAGAATTTCAGCACCACGCCGGGTGACTTCTCGCCGCTGGCCCACCACCGCTTCATCTCCGTCAGCGAGGACGCGAACGGCCATCTCTGGTTCACAACCTACAACCTCCACATTTATCGGCTCAACCGCTATACGGAACAGTTCGAGGATGTGGTTTCGCTGCTCGAGGGGGTCGATTCGCAACACTACCGGACGCTCTTCTGCCGCCATGACCGGCGCGGCGGAACGTGGGTGGCCATCGCCGGGGTGGGGGTGATCCGCTTCGAGGATGCGCCCGACGAAAGCCCGGTCCGCGTGGCGGAGTTCCATACGGCCGAGGAGCTGGGCGGCGACGTCACGGCCCTGTATGTCGACCGGCGTGACGGCGCCTGGCTGGCCACCTCGCCGGGACGTCTGAACTACGTCGCTGCCGGCGAGAACCGTCTTCGGCCGCTCTGCGAATCGACGGCTCCGGGATTCGACTTTGCGGCCGATTCGTCGCATGTCTACTGCCTGATGCCCGGCGAAATCGTCCGCTGCGGCTACGACGGTACCGGCATCGAGCGGATCGAGGGCGGAACGGCGCCGCTGACGGCCATCACGGCCGATACGGTGCGGCAGCGGGTCTACGCCGGCAGCCGCACGGGCGAACTCTACCGGATCGGCGGAAAACGCCTCGAACGGCTCAATCCGCGGGGTGCGCGACCGCCGCGCATCCGGGCGCTGGCCACCGACTCGCACGGCATCGTGTGGGTGACCACCCCCGAGACGGGCATTACGCGCTACAACCCCTCGACCAACGACTACAAGCACTTCGAACAGAAGCCCTATACGGTCTCCTACTACCTCGATACGATCCCCAAGATCGCCGAAAGCGGCGGGAGGCTGTGGATCAAGATGAACAACTGGGGCTTCGGCTATTACGACCGCCGCAACGACTGTATCGAACCCTTCTACAACGATCCGGAACGTCCCGACTGTCAGATGACGAATGCCGTGGTGCGTTTCGACGTCCACGACGACGTGCTGTGGTTGTCGACCTACAACGAACGCGGACTGCGCAAGGCGGTGCTGCTGCAGCAGCCGGCCGACGTGCTGACGCTCGACGCCAAGTCGTCGAATCCTCTGTCGGGCGAGATCCGGGCGCTGATGACCGATCGTCAGGGGCGGATGTGGATCGGAACGCGCGACGGCGAACTGACCGCCTACGATGCCTCGAACCGCCCGGTCTATACGCTTCCCCGACAGGGCCGCTCGACGGGCATGATCTATACGCTGAAGGAGGATGAGGCGGGCCACATCTGGGTCGGAACCAAGGGCGAAGGTCTCTACCGGCTGACGTCGGACGGCGAGAACGGCTATACGGTAACCCATTTCACCCACTCCGATGCGGATGCCTACTCACTGAGCGACGACCAGATCTACTGCGTCGAGACCGATACGCGCGGCAGGATCTGGGTGGCCACCTACGGCGGCGGCATCAACCTGCTGGAGGATCCGGCCGGCGACCGTTTCATCCATGCCGGAAACCAGATGTCGCACTATCCGATCGACGAGGCTGGGCGCGTGCGGTGGCTGCTGTGCGACGGCGCCGAGCGGATGTTTGCCGCCACGGTCGACGGACTGATCCTCTTCGATCCGCGCCAGTCTCCGCGCGAGATGCGCTTCCGCCTGATGCAGAAGATCCCGGGCGACACCACCTCGCTGGGCAACAACGACATCATCCACATGCTGAAGGACTCGAAGGGGCGGATCTGGCTGGCCACCTTCGGCGGCGGTCTGAACCTCATCACGGGTTACGACGAGGCTGGGTGTCCGCGCTTCCACTGCTACGACCGTTCGTACGGACTGGCCAGCAACATCTGCATGGCGCTGACCGAGGACCGCCGGGGCGACATTTGGGTCTCGACGCACAACGCCGTGTCGCGCTTTGATCCGTCGCGCCACCTCTTCTCGAACTACTACGTCTACGACGACCACCGCAACGAAATCTTCAGCGAGGCCACGGCCCTTACTTCGCCGCTGGGTGATGTCTTCTTCGCGGGCGGACGGCAGCTCTACCGCTTCAGTCCGGGCGAGATGCTCTCCGAAAAGATCGATTACCGGCTGCGTTTCACGGGCTTCGACGTGCGCAACAAACCCGCCCGCGTCGGGGAGCATGAACCCCTGTCGAAGGCCATTCCGGAGGCCGACCGCGTAGTGCTGCCCTACAACTTCTCGAACTTCCGCGTGGAGTTCGCCACCCTCGACTTCTCGATCCAGCACGAGGTGGGCTACATGTACCGCCTCGAGGGCTACGACCAGGACTGGAACATCTCGGGAACGATCAACCGCGCGTCGTATTCCAACGTGCCGATCGGCAAATACCGCTTCCATGTCAAGGCCTTCGTCGGCAATGCCGATACGGCCGACGAGGGGATCTCGATCGGGGTCGAGGTGCTGCCGCCGCTGTGGCTGACGTGGTGGGCCAAGACGCTCTACGTGCTGGCGGTGCTGACGGTGCTGGTGATCGTCTACCGCACGGTGAGCTCGGTGATGCGCATCCGCCGCGAGGCGAGTGTCGAGCAGAACCTCACGGACCTCAAGCTGCGCTTCTTCACGAACATCTCGCACGAACTGCGCACGCCGCTGACGCTCATTCTGGGCGGCATCGAGGATGTACGCAAACACGACAAGCTCTCGCCGCGCGGCGAGACAAGTCTTACGCTGGCCCACCGCAACGCCAAACGCATGCTGACACTGATCAACCAGCTGCTGGACTTCCGCAAGATCGTCAAGAACAAGATGGAGCTGAAGATCTCGCGCGTGGATCTGGTGCCGCTCGTGGAGGATGCGCTGGACGACTTCCGCGAGATGGCCTCCGAGCGGCGGATCGAACTGCTGTTCACGGTGTCGAGCCGCTCGATTCTGGTGTGGGTCGATCCCGAACGCATGGAGAGCGTCGTCTACAACCTGTTGTCCAACGCCATGAAGTTTACGCCCGACGGCGGCCGCATCGAGGTGATCCTCACGCTGCGCGAGGCCGAGGAGTGCGTGCTGCTGACGGTGCGCGATACGGGCATCGGCATCCCCCGCGACAAGCAGGAGCAGATCTTCGAACGCTTCGCACAGGCTTCGCGCGCGGTCGACAGCTCGATGAAGGGCTCGGGCATCGGCCTGTCGCTGTGCCGCGACATCGTCGAGCTGCACCACGGCCAGATCTCGGTCGAGAGCCGTCCGGGCGAGGGCGCGGCCTTCACCGTGCGGCTGCGTCTGGGCAACGCCCACTTCGGCATGGAGCAGATCGATTTCTCGCAGGCCGGCAGCGAGGTCGACGGCCACGGCCACTCCCATCGCAACGACTACATGGTCAGCGACTACACGCCGGTCGACAGCCAGCGCCGTACGGATGTCCAGCCGCCGAAGGAGGCGCAGAAGATCCTGCTCGTCGAGGATAACCGCGAACTGCGTATCTTCATGTACAACAGTCTGATCGACTCGTATCACGTCGTGGAGGCCGACGACGGCGTCGAGGCGCTCGAGAAGATCCGCAGCGAGCAGCCCGACATCATCGTCACTGACCTGATGATGCCCCGCATGGACGGCATCGAACTGATCGACAAGGTGCGCCACGACTTCACGATGAGCCACCTGCCGATCATCATGCTCACGGCGCGCCATTCGCCCGACGACCGCGTGAAGGCCATGGAGTTCGGCGCCGACGGCTACATTACGAAACCCTTCAGCATCGAACTGCTCCTGGCGCGCATCGACAACCTGCTCACGCAGCGCCGCGCCCTCTTCGAACGCTTCTCGGCACAGTCGGCCCGCAACAAGGTGGTCGAACTGGCGGTCGACGACGTGGTCGTGACGGACCGCGACGAGGAGTTCCTCAAGGAGGTGATGTCGTGGCTGGGGGAGAACATCGAGAATTCGGATCTGACGATCGACCAGCTGGCTTCGCATCTGGGCGTGGGCCGCACGACGATGTACAACAAGCTGAAGAGCCTGACGGGCAAGTCGCCCGTCGAACTGATCAAGGAGTACCGCATCACCAAGGCGCAGATGCTCCTGCGCACGGGGCAGTTCTCCGTCTCGGAGGTGGCCTACAAGGTGGGCTTTTCGGATCCGGGCTACTTCAGCCGCTGCTTCCGCGAACAGTACCACATGTCGCCGGCCGAGTTCCTCAAGTCGCACCATTTGAAACAGAATCAGGATAAAGAGACCGCAAAATCATGAAACGACTGTTGATTGCCGTGGCCGCCCTGGGGGCCGCCGCCTGCTCCTCGGGATCGGGAGCGCTGTATGATTCGCCCACGTCGCTGGCTGTGCGGATGGCCGAGAGCGAGATCGCCCGCAACCCTTCGCCGACGAACCTCGACGGCATCCCGGCCGGAAAGATCAAGTGGAACTACACGACGGGCCTCGAACTGCTGGCCATCCGCGATGCGGGCGAGGCGTGGGAGCGTCCCGACTTCATCGCCTATGCGGACCGCTACTTCGATACGATCGTCCAGCCCGACGGCAGCGTGCTGACCTACCGCAAGGAGAAGTACAACCTCGACCATATCTGCCCGGGACGTGCGCTGTTCGGGCTCTACACCCGCACGAAGGAGCCGCGCTATCGGCAGGTGCTCGACACGCTCTATTCGCAGCTGCGCGGGCAGCCCCGGAATTTCGACGGCGGATTCTGGCACAAGCAGATCTATCCGCATCAGATGTGGCTCGACGGCCTCTACATGGCCGAGCCGTTCTATGCCGAATATGCGATGAAGAATCTCACGGGCGCGGCGTTGGACGATGCCGTTGCCGACATTGTCAACCAGTTCGTCGTGGTGGGCAAACACACGTGGGATCCCGCGACGGGGCTCTATCGCCATGCCTACGACGATTCGCGCGAGATGTTCTGGTGCGATTCGATCACCGGGCAGTCGGCCCACGCCTGGTGCCGGGCGATGGGGTGGTATGCCATGGCCATCGTCGAGACGATGCAGTATCTGGGCAAGACCGATGCCACGCGTCCGATGCTGGCCATTCTGGAGCGGATCTACGACGTGCTGCCGAAGTATGCCGACCCCGAGACGGGGATGTGGTACCAGGTACTGGATCAGCCGGGCCGCGAGGGCAACTACCTCGAATCGACCGGTTCGGTGATGTTCGTCTACGCGCAGCTGAAGGCCGTGCGGCTGGGCTACCTGCCGGAGACGATGCGCAAGGAGGCGCTGCACCGCTACGAACAGTTTGTCGACCGTTTCGTGCGGGAGAATGCCGACGGCACGATCTCGCTGACGGACTGCTGTGCCGTGGCCGGGCTGGGCGGAAAGCAGATGCGCAGCGGCACGTTCGAATACTACATCTCGGAGCCCGTCATTGAGAATGACTGCAAGGGGGTTGGTCCCTTCATCTGGGCATCGCTCGAATACGACCGCGCCAAGGGGTGTCTGTGACGGGTGCCGGCATGGCCGGGAGTTCGCCGCGACGTGCGATTTCGTGCGGATTGGGATGCCGACCGGCCGGATCCGATGTGGAAAGATCCTCCCTGAGGGGAGGATTTTTTATTCGACGAAGTGCTCTGGAGGCTTGTCCGGGGCCGTTCGGGCGCATTTGATAAAATCTCCATGAGAAGTGATAAATTTTACCATTTGAATCTGAGGACAGATTTTATTTTTGTATAGGAAAAAGCGGGTAATTCCACAAAAAAATTAAAAAAGAATAGTAACCTAATTATTAACCAAAACCTTTTTTATGAAAAACTTTACGCTAAAGTTTGCCCTGACGCTCCTGCTGGGACTGGGGATGGCTACCGCGGCCATGGCCCAGAAGATCGGCGGAGTGGTCAAGGATTCGGCAGGCAATCCGGTGATCGGAGCCTCGGTAGTCGTAGAAGGCACGACTTTGGGAGCCAGTTCGGGTATCGACGGCTCGTGGTCGCTGCAGGTTCCCGATGCCGCGAAGAAGACGCTGGTATTCTCCTATATAGGTATGAAGACGCAGCGTGTGGCTATCGGCACGAAGACGAAGATCGACGTCACGCTCGAGGATGAATCGACGGCCCTGGACGACGTGGTTGTCGTGGGTTACGCCACGGTCCGGCGTCGCGACGTGGTCGGTTCGGTCTCGTCGGTCAATGCCGAGGAGCTGACCCAGATGCCGGTGGCCTCGGTCGCCGAAGCCATGACGGGCCGGATGGCCGGTGTGCAGATCACCGCCACGGAGGGCGGCTTTCGGATCGCATATACGCCGTTTGAAGCGCCGGCCGCGCGTTCTTTTGATGATGTCATGTTCGACGAATGGCTCGAAGCGCCGGTTGCCTTCGGTGCGTTCGAGCGGGATGTGCTGCTCGGCTTTGCGGAAGGCTCCATGGAAAACTGGAACAACCGCTTTCGGATCAGCAACCTCTGCGTGTTCGACGAGGCTGTGCGCGGACAGGGGATCGGCAGCATGCTGATGGCGCGCATCACAGAGGCGGCGCGTGCCCGCGGCGCGCGGATGCTCGTTTTGGAGACGCAGTCCTGCAACGAGGCCGCCATCGCATTTTACCGCAAGAACGGCTTTTCCATCATCGGCTTCGACCTGTACGCCTACTCCAACGCCGACCCGGAGCGGCATG
>OLWA01001572.1_pt1 | contig 23076 bp, 23 predicted proteins | sample 1673251 | NCBI WGS metagenome assembly OLWA01 (sample SAMEA3178937, study PRJEB25190) | human gut metagenome | biome: human gut; feature: human-associated habitat; material: faeces | place: Austria | collected 2013 | reverse complement strand
GCATTAGAAATAGTCATATCTGCTAACTTTATCAAACTTTTCAACCTTGAAAGGAAGCACACATCAAAGCGATTCCCCGCAGTTACTATAACACAATTACTATTTCGATATAATGAAACTATTTCTTCATTCAAAGCATCCAACCAGTATAGCGATACCAATACCGTATCAAAATCATTACGTTTAGAATTAATAAAAGTAATAAACTCCTGAATATCATAATCAGCTGTTACATTTTTTATCGAATGAGAAGGAAACACTAATAAAGTCTTTCCTATTTTAGCTTTCGTGTGTTTTAGCTCTTCCTCATTAAGAAAATCTTTAGCATAATGAATATAAGGCCCTATTTTTATTATAGGAAGCCCTATTCCACCTTGCAATAAAAATTTCTTTCGATTCTCTGAAAATGTAATTATTCTAGAAATTTTCCATAAACGCTCATTTTTAGGTATTACAGAACCTAAAAAGACCCCATGTTCAATATAAGCATCTAAATCTCCCTTATAATGCATATATTCTTTTAAAGCATTAGATATACCATAATAATTATTATCCGTAACTTTATCATTTGGATAATATGGCAGGGGAGTTGCTAAAGAAGAATAATCAAAAAGATTCAATCCACTCCTTTTTTCTATTTCTTTCTTATAAATATGCCCATTTTTTATTTTTATAAGGCTATTCATCAAAAATATTAGAAACTCGGAACGAATAATCAAACTACGGATAGTATCTAAAAATATTTTCATGTCACACTATATCTCCACTTTTCCAATAAAGTATTTCTTTATGATTACAAGGTTTAAAAGGTTCTATTCCAATATGATGAGTACACCTCATATTTTCAGGCGGCAATTGCATATAGTCTCCAAAATACTCTCTCAAATAAGCGTCATAATTATTGGGGATAAAAAAAGTATATCCTTCAAAGACATGTTCCTTTAAAGGAAACACAAAATGTTTAGAAAACTGAAATGTTTCATTAATCTCCATTCTATAGGCTAACTTTGATGCCCCTAAATAATCTGAATGAAATAATTTATTGAAAAATTGATGTATAGGTAGATTCAGTAAAGAAATAATTTTTCTATTTATTCGTCCGATTGTCTGTTGAATCAATGATTTTATAGGAGAGTGTAATTCTGAGTAATTGGTACCATGCAAAAATAATTTCAAATTTCTTTGCATAAAAGGATATCGAATATAATCCATTGGGAATATATCAATAAAAATACCTTTATGACAATTTAAACGAGCAACATTTTGTTCTTCATAGGTGCTGTATTTATCCCTTAATTTAGTGATATACAACGGATACTTTTTATCCGTCTTTCTTGTCTGTAAAAAGACATCATCGGGAAGTTCTTGTTGTGCAATTTCTATAAATTTTTCATAATCATCACTCAACATAGCAACATCAATATCATCATCCCATGGAATAAATCCATTATGTCTAATTGCTCCGATTAAGGTTCCACCATCCAACCAATACTTAAGATTATTCTTACGACAAATGTCGTCAAAAACACGAAGTAACTTTAACATTACTAACTTAGCTTGCCCTAGTTCATCGCAACCTTCTTCTCTATTATCTAATATCATAAAAATATTTTATAAATAATTTAATTCGACCCTTTAATGATAATTTTCTCATAGAAACCATAGAAGAAACATAATCGTGATAATAGTTTATATTAAAAAAAGGAGACTGTCTATATATATACCACCAATCTTCAAACCCTAAACATAAGCTGTTCCATGGTTTAACTCCTGTATAATGGATAACACCATCACACATAGCTTCTTTCAATTCATTCTCACAAACATTATTATAATCATTGAATATATGCGTTGTTAATGCTTTATAATATTGCTGTGTAAAATTATATTTAACAGGTAATATATATTTCCTCATATCACAACTTAAATTAATAATATCTTGATCTTGATATAGAAATTTTCTTTTCGATAGTTCAAGCCATTTTAAATCAATCTGGTCTTCTCTTATTTTCTCACAATTCAAAATAATAAATCCTGCATTAATGTAATCAGAATCCATACAACCTAATTCTTTTCCATAATTATAATCTACTTTATCTTCAATATACGACCTAACCCCAGCAACATAATAATTATTCAAGTCAATATTATCAAATATTTCATTTAAAGAACATTTGAATATAATATCCACATCTGAATAAATAATTTTATCATACTTTGGTAACAATTCTGGTATTAGCAGTCTAAAATAAGTAGCTTTAGTTATATCTCTAACTTCGTAACTATCAGAGAAGCTATTATTAGCTTCTATAAAATTTAAGCTATAACAATGTGGATTTTTTTTTAATTGTACATACCCCTCAAAAGATTCAAACTTCTCTTTAGAAGTAGTTATTATATGTATATCATATTGAACATCTTGACCACATGATAACAAAAGAGAATAAATACACACACCTGTTTGCATGATAAAGTTTTCATCTGATGCAAATACAATAGGAATAATTTTCATAAAGTTAATATTTTATAATACAACCGTTATAACTTACACTTCAATAATCAATTCTTACGTTTTATAAAACTATATAAAAGTTTTTTTTCTTTTTTTGTTAGCCCCAAAGAAACAATAGCTCCACCTAAAAGCGCAAGAAATAGAATAGTCGTAGAAAATAATTTTTCCCAGCCACCATTCATTTGCAATGATACATAAATTGGTAACGGTAATGATATAGCTGTTACCAGCAATATTTTAACTAGTACGTTCATTAAATACTCTGATAAGGATAATTTAATAAGATATACCATGTAAATAGGTCTTACTATCGAGCATATAAAATTTAATATAACTTTTAAGGCCAATGCACTCCAAGCATCACAACCTATCATTAAAAGAAAATATGCTAAAGGTATATTCAATAATCGTATAGTTGACATTAGAAGTTGATGATTCCTCAAATTACCTGTTGCATAGACAGAAATCCATAAAGGTGCTGAATAAGAGTCAACAAGTGAATACAATACAACAAAAAAGATAAATAAAGAAGTATCAGTAGGTACCTCACCTAACCATAGACGCAAAACAAAATCAACATTTAATAAGACTGGTACAGATACTAAAAATAATAAATAGTAAGAAATCTTCGATGTTGAATAAATTAAGTTTAAAAAATAGATTCTATCCCCCTTTGCATAAGTTTTGATTATCTGTGGTTCAAATGCTTGCGTAAAACTATGCAAAAATGCATTTAATTGTCCATTAACACTGTTAGCTATACCTAATGCAGCATTAGCAACTACCCCGACAAATATATTAAAAAATATAACTATTGATTGAGTTATTCCAACATCAACAGCACTTACCAGTAAGCTCCAGCCTGAGTATTTTATCATTTTAGCCAGCAAAGAAGAATCCCAACAAAAATGATAATTACATTCTTGAAACGTTCGTTTACAATGCCAATAGTACCACAATAGAATTAACAGTCCCACTAGAAAAGTAAGAAAGGAATATAAAATCAATTTATCAAAAGATAAATAGATTAATAAATATAGTGTCCCTAACTTTAATAGCACTTCTATAATACTGGTATAAGCAAAAAAATTCATTTGCTCATGTGCAATAATAGAAGAATGATATGGAGTCTTTATAATACTTACAACAAATGAAAATATTGCAAATTGATACGCCCAATTGGCTGCAAACAAACGACCATCCGGCAACACAATTTTGGTATTAAGAAACCATAACCCTACTGTCTCTGATAATATAAAAATAATAACAGCAAGAATCCAATGGGTATTAATACTCATAGAAAAGGTCTTTTTCAGCCTTTCCTTATCATTTAAACCTAAATCATATGCTAAAAACCTATATGTCGCATTTGTCAATGCACTTTGTAAAAATGAAAAAAGGACAACAACACTTCCTATTACATTATAAACACCATAATCCTCTATTCCTAATGTTCTAAGTACAACTCTTGATGTGTATAGGCCTACACACATCACTATAATCATTCTTAAAAACAAGAAAAAAGTATTCTTTGCGACCCGTTTAGTGTTTTCTGAATTATCCATTTAATTATCCTATTTTTCTCGCTAGTGTATTCTTTAACTAATGTAACTTTGCAAGAAACGGCTTCCTTTCTCTAAATCTTGATTCACTTGCTTACCTAATACTTCCTTCAAATATTTGGGGGGCAATCCAAATCCCGGCCTTACAGAACGTACATTTTGTTCAGTAATAAGCTCCCCTTCTTTCATATTTTCTGCTACATATAAAGAACGGCAAAATTCTCTACCAGACCTCATTTTATCTGTCAATTCATAAGAAACCATACCAATTGACGCCTCTGCCATTCGCACATCTTTAACCATTTGGGTAAACTCCTGTTCATTCATTGAAAAAGATGCATCAGGTCCCCCTATTTCACGATTAACAATAAAATGCTTCTCAATCATTGTTGCTCCCATCGCAACAGCTACAATAGGAGAAACGCTACCAATGGTATGATCTGATAACCCTGATTGTACGCGAAAACGCTCAGATAAATTTTTAATCATACACAGGTTAGCTTCTTCGACAGGTGCAGGATACGAAGACGTACATTTCAATAAGGTTATATCATTATTACCAACTGAACGGCAAGTATCAACTGCCAATTGTATATCATCCATTGTTGCTATACCAGTAGATATAACAACAGGCTTCATTTTACTCGCAACATATTCTATCAAGGGCGTATCGGTAATTTCAAATGAAGCTATCTTATAAATCGGATTATTCAATGATTCAAGAAAATCGACAGCTGTTTTATCAAAAGGCGATGAAAAACAAATTAATCCTTCTTCTTTAGCTACATGAAATAATTCTTCATGCCATTCCCAAGGTGTATAAGCTTCCTGATATAAATCATATAGAAATTTTCCATCCCATATAGTACCCTGTTTTATCTTAAAGTCCTCTGCATGGCAATTTAAAGTTATTGTATCAGCAGTATATGTTTGCAACTTTATAGCATCTGCACCTGCCCTTTTAGCAGCCTTTATTGTTTCTATCGCAAGTTTTTTCTGACCATTGTGGTTTGCAGACATCTCTGCAATAAGCATACATCTATTTTTCATTTTCTCTTATTTTATCATTCTCAATATTTCTTCCATTTTACCCATCGTATCTGTTTGAAGAATTATATATCCTAAACGATCCAATGAACTCATAATTACCGCATCCGAATACGGTTTTATATCGTATCTAACAACAGCCAAAGAATATGATGACTTTACAAAATTGACACAACGTTCATAATTCAATGTATTAAGAAATTGTATAGCTGAACATTTATGGTATTTATGAACAATATCAATAGGCATACCTAATGAACAATTTATTAGATTTCCCAACATATCTACACCTGTAGAAAGAGGTACTAAATCTGATGTAATATAATCTCCACCCAGGCGGCAGGCGATTTCTATTATATAAGCACCAGTATCATTCAATTTAACTTCTGTATGAGAAGGACAATTGTCCAATCCGATTAACTTGATAGCATTTAAAACTGTATCAGCAATGAGTTTATATTCCTGTTCGCTTATCCGTGCAGGTTCTATATGTGTATCTTCGACAAAATACCCTTGTTTCTCACCTATTACCATTTTTTCTGTTATCGCAACAATACTTGTTTCATTATTTTGGGTAAAAGTTTCTACACTGAATTCACGTCCTACTATAAAGTCTTCTATTAAAACTTGATGATGACGAGAATATAACATAGCATTTTCAAAAGCCTTTCGTAATTCCTCCATATCATTCACCAACTGAACTCCTCGACTGGCAGAGGAATCTACCGGTTTCACAACATAAGGGAAATCACAAAAAGAGCTCAATTCTGTACTTTGATTACATAAATAAAAAGAAGGTGTCAGGATTTGATTTTCTCGGAATAATTTTCTTTGAAGATACTTATTTGTACAAATAGAAGCAACATTTGATGACATTGCAGGCAAGCCAAATTCTTCAGATATAGATGCTACAATATTAACAGGGGCATCGGAAGTCGTAAGAATGCCATCAATATCAAGCTCCAAAGCGTATTGCTTCAGCATATCTAAATCCATTGTACTTACAACTAACGCTCTATCTGCATACTGCATACCAACAGCAGAAGCATTCATATCTGCAACAATCGTATAGACACCTAACGATTTAGCTTTCTCTATTATTGGAAGCTGCATTTCACCAGCTCCTAGAATTAAAAGCTTCTTCATATAAAATACCGATAAATATTATAGATTTAAAAATATATCTTTCACTTTCACTGCTTGAGATTCATAATTAATATCTAGCTTTTTATAATAAAAGTTTGTGATATCATCTAGACAAAAAGTCAAATCACCTGAAAGAAAATTACCCAATGGATAAATAAAATGTTCTCTTTTTAAATAATTATAAAATTCAATCTGATTATCTACATAATAACCTGCTGCAATCGGTAATTCTACTGCCAGAGCCTCATTACATATAGTACTCGCTGAGAATATTCCTAAATCAGCTTTATTAAATAATTGAACAATCTCTTGAGCAGAAGCTTTGATATATCGATCTATATATTTATAATGCTTTTTAGAAATATGAACAGTATCACCAGCTAATACCATTACATTCAAAGATTTATCAAGTAATAAATTAATTAATCGATCTGTTAAATTATAAGGATCAGCCCCACCTATTCCCAATATAATATTCTTAATTTCATTGCACGCAGGGCGAGTATATCTATTTTCCAAAAAAGGTTTTCTCAAAAAAGCCCATTCTAAACCACCATAAAAGCGAGTAAAAGTTTCTAAAGAATAAGAATCAATACTACAAGGATCTGGACAGAAAAGTACGTCACAATAAAAATGTCGAGTATGGATATCATCAATACATACTAATTTGCATCCTTTCAACTTTATTGTTTTCTGAAAATTAGTATCAAAGAAATAGTTATCCAGTACCACAATATCATCAGTATTTAAAGAAGAAAGAAAAGCGCTATTATATTGTAGTATATCATTTCCTTCTAATGGAAGGTAGCTGCAAACATTCGTTATTTCATTTAATTGATAAGTACTTGGTTTATAAGTTGCAAAAAAACATATAAAATGCTCCCGAAGTATATTAGCTAAAGCCAAAGTGCGTGTAAAATGACCATAACCAATACTTTTACTAGCATCTGCTCTTAGAACAACTCTTTTTTTCATTTTTTCATCAATTGATATTTCATCTCTGCCAACTGCCAATCAATTTCAGTATCTAAGTCTTGTACCTCCAATTCATTCAAGATCATAGCACCTGTATTTTCTCCCCAAAAATCATTATATTTACAAAAAGACTGCCATGTAGCTATATAGAACTGACCTGCATCATGATATATTGTTTGCAAATCTTGTGAACGAGAGTTTACAAACTGTGGTTCTCTCATTTTTACACGTTTAAAAGAATCTAGAATTAAAGATCTCTGAATAGGATATGAAAAGGCAACTATTGGGAAAATAGAATCATATCTACTTTCTTGCATCTCTTGATACGCTTTCTTTAATATATCTTTTGTTATAAAAGGTGCTGTTGCATAAATACAACTAATAATATCAAAAGCCTGATTTCTCTCATGATAATAACTTATCACCTCATTTATTACATCAGATGTGGTTGCATAATCATTCGCTGTATCAGCGCTTCGCATAAAAGGAACTTTTGCACCATATTGTTGTGCAATATTTGCAATTTCATCATCATCTGTAGAAACCATTACCTCATCAAATAATTCAGATTGTAATGCAGCTTCTATTGAATACGCAATGATAGGTTTACCCATAAAAGGCTTGATGTTTTTTCGTGGAATACGTTTACTACCACCACGTGCAGGAATAATTGCTATATTTTTCATTTTTTTTGTTTAATAGTTAAATTTGGACTATAACCAAAAACGATACAATTATCAGGTACATTTTCATCTTTCACACCTGAATTAGCCCCAATAATTACATTATCACCTATATTGCAATCTCCAATAATAGATGAATTAGCACACATTTGAACATTCTGTCCCAAAGTAGGATAAATACCTCGATTATTTCCCACTGTACAATTTTGGCTAAAACTGAACCCTTCCCCATATCTTGCTCGTCCCATTACACTACCTACTGGGTGATCTAAAGTAAAAAAATCAGGAAGTTCTACCTCATGATACAAATCACATGCATTCATTATCTTATTCAGATAGTACAATTTATCTGCCAACAATTGATACCCGTTTCATAAGATATTGTATTGGCAAAATAATAGAGAAAAATAGTATATTGAGCAGATTGATAAGGATTAAAAAATGTTTCTCCATTATATGAATAATACTTGTTTACTGTATGAGAAAAACAATACTCACAACGAGAAATTACTCTTTTCATTTTGAATTTTATTAATCCTATATCTTCTTCGCTCAGAAAGAAAAAAGAGGATAGCTGACGTAAGAGTTGTTGTTCAATAGTTTCCAGCGGAATAGAAGTAATCATTTTTTTATATATTCTATAACTTTATTAATCACATATTCCTGCTCCTCATCCGTCAATGTAGGATACATCGGCAAACTAAGACAATGTTCATAATACTCCTCAACTATCGGTAAATCTCCTTTCTTATTACCTAAATGCTGATAGTATGGCATAAGGTGAAGAGGCACATAATGTACTTGAGCATAAATATTATTTTCATGCAAATAGTTATATAGGCCTAAACGGTCTTCCACCTGAATAACATACAAATGATAAGCATGATAAATATTATCTGCACTATAAGGAGTAGTAATGCCTCTAATTTTTGAAAAAGCTTCATTATACCTGTCAACGAGTTGATGACGACGATTTAATCCATCTTGAGCACGTCTCAATTGAGAAATACCTAAAGCAGCTTGAAAATCGGTAAGACGATAATTATACCCTAACTCTTGCATTTCGTAATACCAGCCACCATGATGTTCGTGAAGTTTATCATCATCTTTGGTTATGCCATGAGTACGATACAAGCAAAGCTTATCATATAACTCCTTATCATTGGTTGTTATCATACCACCTTCACCAGTTGCAATATGCTTTACCGGATGGAAAGAGAAAACCGCACAATCTGCGAAATTACCATTTCCACAATATTGTTTTTCTCCTTTACTGTCAATGAAAAATCCTCCGGGAGCATGACAAGCATCCTCCATAATCCATAAACCGTACTCATCGGCAAGTTTTCTAAAAGCCTCCAAATCCAAAGGATAGCCTGCAAAATCAACAGGAACAATACCCTTATAAGTTCCTTTGGGAGCTGCTTTCAACATTGCTTCCAACTTATTGATATCCATCAGGTATGTATCCTTATCAATATCACAAAAAATAACATCACCACCACAATAACGAATGCAATTAGCACTGGCCGCAAAAGTCATGGGAGTTACTATCACTTTATCTCCCGGTTGTACGCTCAATGCCGTAGCTGCAAGGTGAAGTCCAGAAGTAGCATTATTCACAGCTACAGCAAACTTTGCACCAACATATTCAGCAAACTTTATTTCAAACTCTTTTATTTTAGGCCCTTGAGTTAAGTAATCGGACTTCAGCGTTTGGATAACTGCCTGAATATCGTCATCTGTAATATATTGACGTCCATAAGGGATAGATTTATCTATCATTTTACTTCAAAATTAGGATCTACAAACCTTTTAATATTCTCACGCATAGATTCTACTGTTTCCCATTCTGTATTGTTATCCGAACTATAATGAAAGCCCTCCGGAACAGGGACAGCATGATGATGTTCTATAAATTCTTCACGTGTATGCTTGAAGGAAACAGAAGGAAGAATCACATAATACTTACCTAAATCAATCGTATCCAACGCATCCGTCACGGTTATCATTTCTTCATGCAGTTTTTCACCCGGCCGAATGCCAACCTCCACTTGAGGTAAATTGGGAGCAATGGCTATCGCCACATCCTTAATATGATATGAAGGAATTTTAGGAATAAATATTTCACCACCTAAATGATGTCCTATAGCATACATCACTAAATTAACACCCGCCTGAAGAGATATATTAAAACGAGTCATACGCATGTCTGTAATAGGTAATTCTTTAGCTCCGCTATCCCGTTTATTAATAAAAAACGGAATTACAGAACCACGAGACCCCATAACATTTCCATAACGGACTACCGAAAAGCGAACATCCTTTGAACCGCTGATATTATTAGCTGCAGTAAACAATTTATCTGAAGTCAACTTAGTCGCACCATACAGATTGATAGGCGCACAAGCTTTATCCGTAGAAAGTGCCACTACATGGTGGACGCCGGTAGCCAAAGCCGCTTTTATCACATTTTGAGCACCATGTACATTCGTTTTAATACATTCTTCCGGATTATATTCAGCCGTATCCACTTGTTTTATGGCAGCAGCATGAATAATTACGTCTACTCCTTCGCAAGCTCGAGTTAAGCGTTCCAAATCGCGTACGTCACCTATGAAATAACGCATCTGTGGATACTTTACTTCCGGATACTTTTGCTTGAGCTCGAACTGTTTGAGTTCATCTCTCGAATAAATTATGATTTTTTTTACTTGTGGATAGTCACGAAGAATAGTTTCCACAAACTTCTTACCGAAAGAACCTGTTCCTCCAGTTATTAATACAGATTTGTTATTAAGCATTATAATGAAAATTAGTTAAGACAAATACAATTAATAAAAACTTCCTTATTCGTTATACGTAATATATTTACTGCGTGGATAATTAATCTGTCGATAAATTGATAATAGCCCATTAGTAACTGAAAGCATGTTCAAAAAACAAGCAATACAAATATCTTTATAATATTAGAAAACTATTACTTTAGCACAGTCCAAAAAGAAAATTCTGGATAATACTGATTAGTCTTCTTTAAAGTAATGTTATATGCTCCCCTTTACGAAAATGTTCAATTACACCTGCAGCAGCTACCATTTCAGATGTTGTCAATCTGTGAGAAGTAAGAATACGCTTGTTTATGCAAGATATAAACTCCTGCAGCTCATAACGAAGCCCCTCACCCGCATATGAATAGAAATACTTCCTGTTCATATTCATATCCTCATAGCGGAGCTCAAAATAATCAGTTTTCCACCAGGGAGCCGGAACATAAGCGTAACCGCAGGTACCGGAAATAACCAGATTGCCTTCCGTCTTCACTCCTAACCCTATCTTAAACGAAGCCACGGCAGAAGGGTACTGCAAAATCCCTTTGGTGTAAATATCAACACCACCTTTGAATGAGGAAAAGAACATGAGATCCTTATAGCCGGTACCAAGAAATTTAAATATCGGCAATAAAACAAAGGAGATATTCTCCGTCACACTTCCTCCGGCTTGAGAAGGGTCCATTTCACGAAGCCCCTCCTGTCGGAGTGTAGACAGGGAAGCGTCAATATCAACAATCGTACCTATCAGACCGGATTTTATCAGGCTTATCAAATGATTGAAAGCCGGAAAATGGGCCGTCTTGTTTGCTTCCATCAATGTAAGATGCCGTTCACGCGCGAGTTCTATGAGAGAAACAGCTTCTGTTGAGACTAAAGTTAACGGCGTTTCACATAAGACATGCTTATCATTCTCCAACAGCCATTTCACATAAGAATAATGCGTCAGGTGAGGAGAAGCCACATAAACGGCATCGACACTATTCAGAAACTTTTCCGGTTCAACAGTGGAAACCGGTATGGAATATGTATCGGCAAATGCATCGGCTTCCGTCGGATTGGCAGGATTGTAAACTGCCGTAACCCGAACACCGTTTACATGTTGTACCTCCGGGAAGAAACGGTTAGCGATACGCCCCGTACCGATAATACCCAGGCGGACAATATCTTCATTACGAAGTTGGGTACTTGAAATACCCTCTGTTCTCTCCAGATACACAACCTCGCAGTATTCCTTTAAATAATCAAAATGTCCTTCCCAATCCGAGCCTATGGCAAATATGTCGACATTATATCTCTGTATGTCGTCAATCTTTTGACCAAGATATTCCTCTATGATTATCTCATCGGCAAGCCCGGTTTTACGCACATTTTCAATACGCTCCATTACATTGTTGCGTACATTCAGCTTGCCGCGATCCAAATCAAAATTATCGGTAGTTACCCCTACTATCAGATAATCGCCCAAAGCTTTGGCACGCCGGAGCAGATTGATGTGTCCCTGATGCAACAGGTCATAAGTGCCGTATGTAATCACACGTTTCATCTATCACAAACTATCTAAAGTAATTCCACCTGATGAATTGTTTCCGCCAAAGCAGCAAGAGACTTCTCATCCTGAATTCCCAAATGGGAAACTCGAAAATAGCCGGGAGTTCCCCCAGGCATTATATAGATGCCTTTTTCCATTATCTTTTCAAAAAGGATATCACCATTTCTTTTTACAAAAAAACCGGTAATGCAATTGGAAGGGGTTTCTGCCGGTACTTCCCAGCCATACTTTTTACACAGACCTCTGAAATATAAAGCCCGTCCCCGGACAGTGGAGATTATCGCATCAACACCGCATGCCACATCCTTCTTCAAGCGTTCATGCAATTGTAAAAAGAGTGTAGTAGCCGGACTATAAGGAGTCTGGCCACGCTGAAGATTGCTCAGGTTCTCTTCAAAATCAAAATAATATCCGTTAGCATTGAAAGAAACGGAAGACAATTTATCAGACAGTATTACAAAAGAAAGGCCGGGAGCTATATTCAGACCTTTCTGGCTGCTGGTTATGCAAATGTCAATACCCAATTCAGCCATATTTAAAGGGTCTGCTAAAAAAGAACTGATGGCGTCAACAACAAGAGACACATTATATTTTTTACAGAGGACAGATATCTTTTCCAAATCAAACAGCTGTCCTGTAGATGTTTCGTGATGTTGGCAAAGAAATATTTCCGGTCGTTCCGATGCAACTTTTTTTTCCAAATCCTCATAATCGATATCTTTAGCGAAGGAAATCTTATATAAGGTAGAAGAAAGGTTATAATAATCACATATGTTTTTCCAACGATCACCGAAAGAGCCGCCGGATATAATAAAAATTTTCTTATAGCGGGAAACGTAATTAGCAACGACAGCATCCATTGCTCCTGTACCCGAAGCGGTATAAAAGATAACCTTACCGGTCGGACAGCCTATCAGGTGCAAAAGCATTTGTTCTGAAGATTTCACTACTGCAGAAAAAGCTGCCGTACGCATATAAGGTATAGGCCGGGATGCTATCAAGGAAATTTCAGGCTCTATATTGCCCGGAAAAACAAATGATTCCATAACTTATAATTAATTAGAATAATCTACAAGACCTACCGACAGTAAGGAAAAACATATTGTTCCGCATAAAGAAGGTCGCTCTCGTCATCTATCTCATACCACTTCAAACCGGAAACATTCAATACATAAACAGGAGATACGGAACGTGACATACGAAGAAGTTCGTATTCATAACCCAGTTTGGGCTGTTCGGAAAGGATGACCTCGTAATCCCTGCACATCTTGTCATAGAAAGCATGGGATAACTTATGAATACCCACAAGTTCACCTTTCACATCAACATCATCTTTATTGACAGAACAGTTGGTGAGAGTATGCTCCGAATCGTATTCCACATAATACTGGTCCTGAAACTTGGTTACAGGAGTTATCAGCATCACATCTGAAAATACACAGTCGAGCAGGCTGCGGATCGCCTTCGGTTCAAATATCAGATCAGATTCAAGTAACAGAAAATCATCGTCACCTAAAACCTCACGCGTATTATAAAGCGTATACATGCTGTTCGTTTCAGCATAAAGAGGACTGAAACAGGTTTCTATCATCGGATAATCCTTCTTCAGCTCCTCGTATACCTCACATCGATATCCCGTACCGATGACAATACGGGTGATTCCGCAAGAAAGAAGAGCTTCTATACTGCGTAATATCATCGGTTTATCGCCGATGGAAACAAAACCTTTGGGAACAAGGTCGGTATAGTGACCAAAGCGGGTACCCATGCCCGCAGCCATTATCATTGCCGTCTTAATCATTTGTATGAGGTATCAGGTCTATAGAATTGAGTTGTTTACGGAAATAACGGTAAATCAGAATGATGGTCAGGACAGATATGGCGCCTACAACGATAGAGGTACGGATAACCATCGAAGTCCAGGACACGTCCCAATCACTGAAATTCTTCACCAGAAAAACCACGGTAGTACCCAGATAGCCGAAAGAATCGGCAAGGTATATCAGGAAGACGGTGGTACTTACCACTTTCAAGGAAGCAATCAACCGTTCGACCAGATAAGTAAAGGGGATATATCCCATATAAAGTCCCAAGCCGGTAAGGATCATCCAGGGAATGGAAGATATGTATCCCCAAACATAAAGCAGGGTGGCAAATATCATCAATACTCCCCCAAGCAAGGTTATCACATAGATGATATTCAAGGCAAGCCTGTTATTGCGGACAAAGACTATGAGCGACATGAGCAGAAGCACAAAAAAGGCTATGGGAATCTCTGTCTGCGTAAAAACGAAAGCACCGTTCACATGAAGCTCGCTCCAAATGTCGGCAGCGAAAGAATCACGAAGTTCACGAAAGACCGTCAGCGCACCGTAAAAAAGAATCAGAAGGCAGATACCACCGAAAAAACGACGGAGAAAAAGACGACGTTCCGCACCGTTCATAGGAAGACGTTGCGAGCGGAGCTTGATATCCATTGCAGTGGGAGCGGGCACCTGATTCAAAAGGTAGACACACAGAAGCATGAACGGAAAGCAGACAGCACCGGTTACAAAAGGCATCCAATACTCGGTGACGGGAAAAGCGTCGAGGATGAACTGCCCCATAGTCTTGACAAGACCCGAAGAGATAATCAACGCGACACTCAAACCCACATTCAGCACCTCACTGATACGCCGACCCTCAATGTAACTGAACAGAACACCCCAAACCATACCGAGGGGAAGACCGCTCAGAAAAATCGAAAAAACTTTCAGATACGGAGGCAAAACGGCAAAACCCAAAAGCGCAAGCTCGGAAAAGCTCATCATACCGATGATGTAATAAATGCGCTGGTGGGACTTCATTCCGGGAAGCAGACGAACGCCTATGAACTTGGACAGTGCATAACCGATTATCTCGAAAAGGACATAAAGAATCTTGATGTCAAAGCCCCACAATGTTTCACCGGAATACAGACCGACTGTGAAAGGTTTGCGAAAGGCATAGGCACAGGTATAAACCAGAAATATCAAAATACTGGCATACAAGGCCAAAACATAAAGAGGAGAACGGGAAAGGTAACGCTTAAGCATCAAAATTATATTTCAAAATAGATTTATTGATTCAGAACTTTTTTCCGAACGCAATATTCATAAACGTCATAAAAAGTATCTTGGTATCAAAGCCCCAGGAACGATGTTCCAAATAGAACAAATCATAACGCAAACGACGGATCATTTTTTCCAGAGTATCGGTATAGCCATTGTAAAGTGTAGCATACGAAGTGACTCCCGGACGAATCTGGAATAAATAACGATAACGGGGATCTACCTCCATAATCTGGTCTATAAAGAACTTACGTTCGGGACGGGGGCCGATAAAGGCCATATCACCGCAGAATACATTCCAAAGCTGGGGAAGTTCGTCCAGATGATGGTCACGAAGAAACTTACCAACTTTCGTCATACGAGGGTCTTCAGCACCGGCATAGAGGGCAGGGCCATACTTCTCCGCGTCCAACTTCATGCTGCGGAACTTATAGATATTAAAGGGACGACCGAATCTGCCAATACGCTCCTGCTTGAAAATGGCAGGACCACCATCTTCACGTTTCACGGCAATATAGCAAATCAAAAACAGAGGAGAAAAAACAATAAGTGCGCCAAGGGCAAGAAAACAATCACCTATACGCTTCACATTGCGCTCGAAAGCATTCATTCCGTCGGGGATAAAATGGTCATCTTTCTCAATTGGTTCCATAAAATTAAAAAGTCTTAGTTTAGATAGTCGAATAGTTTAGGTTGATGAGTGAAATTATTCTATCACTTCATAGGGATATTGGTTTTCTTCAAAGCTCTTTAGCTCTTCTATTATATCCACTTGCTCCAAAGTCAAATCCGCCTTATTCCAAGTGGCAATAATGTCATGAGCTTGCCTTGCCAGTTCTTCATCATAAACTTCGCTATAACAATAGACAAGAAGTTGAACTTTGAGCAAAGATGCAGGCAGTTTAGGAAGAACTTCCCAACTACGGTCCAATACCTGCTGAATGTATTGCTGCTTATGACCATTATCATAAATGGTAGCGGCAAAAGCAGCTAAAAGACCGAGGCAAAGCTCAGCTTCAGACTCTACAGTCTTGCCGCGAGTGCCATAAAGCTCCAGTGCCTGCTCGTAAACTTCACGGTTCAAACGTGTAAATTCGTCTACATAGATAGGGCTCCCGTCAAGCCCGTAAGTGAGAAGACGATGGGCTAAGGAAAATAATGAATCCATTGATTTGTGAATTATGATTTGTGAATTATAATACTTAGAAAAAAGAGAATTACTCTTGTATGGGTTCTACCAGAGAAGGCGGAATAAAGGTAGTAGCTACAGCCATGACACCCTCGATATTAACTACTACACGACGGTCATGGCGAATACGGACAAACTCGCCGATTACTCCCTCAAAGACACCACCGGTAATACGTACTTTCTGCCCCTTAACCAAATGCAATTCGGCCGGCTCTACATAAAGAACCGCTTCGTCACAATTGCCTGCCACCAGAATAAAACTACGCATTTGCGCCTCGGGAATTACAACCGGACGGCAATGCTCACGATTCATAATAAAACGTATAGGCATAGACGGTTCGAGTTTATCTTTCAAAACATCTATACGTTTACGGGTGGAGTAAACAAAAACGAGATTGTGAATAGCCGGAAGCAGTTTACGGACGCGTTTCCCCGATTTCATGATATATTCATAGCGCATCGGAATGAAGTTCTCAATATTCTCGGCATCCAGAATTGCTTTCAACGCTAATTCGCGGCTATAAGAAACACGAATTGCAAACCAACATTTATCTACGTCATTTTCAGTAGATAATTGTCTACCAGGTTTACATGGTATCTCGGAAGATTTATTTGCTGATAAACGGGGCATTAATCTGTGATAATCGCAAGATTGGGAATAACATGAAGCCTTGTGAAAAGGGTGTTCTTTAGGGACACCGGAGTAGCGTAGTACCTACCGGTCAAGTCATGTAATGCAGTTATTTCCAATAGTTTAGTTAGCATCCATATTGTTTTAGAACTTCCTACCATCACGGAAAAAGAAGTAGAAAAACAGTTATGTTAGTTATTAGCTTACAAAAAGCTGAAAACGAATAGTCTAAAAAGAAAAAGCATCTTTTAGACGTTCGTTTATTGTGCACAAAGATACAACCTATTTCTCAAACGGGCAAAATGTTTAATAAGAATATTTCCAAATAGAAGTTCTTATTTAGATAAATATCTTTAAACCAGTTTATTATCTACACTTAAAAAGACCTCATTATTACTTTATTATTTATATAAATAATGCTTTAAAAAATCCCCCTAAAAAGAGTGTCTTTTAAACGAACGTCTAAAAAACACTTCCCCCTTCCAGGTATAGTAAATTAATTACCAACCTATTACCTCTCCGTACGCCTCTACCAAAGAAAATACATAACTCAATTTGTTTGTGTATATCACCGATAAAAACTACTTTCGGCATCGATTATTTTTTCATCATTAATTATCATAGGGCATAAAAACAAAGAAGACGATGAAAAAAGTTATAGAGAACAACAAACTAAAAAAAACAAAAGTGAAAGTAAAACATTTAGTAAATCAACAATAAATCAAGAAATTAAGAAAAAGCGGGGAGCCAAGCCCGGAGCTCCCATCACAGGTATAAAAGAACATCGGGAAATCATTGAAAAAGCCTTTCTGGAAATGTATCTGAAAGAATATTTGGAAGTGGCTCCCACAGCCGGAATAACCACTTTAGCAAAGTTCCTTTTTGAGAAAAAACTATTCTTAACCAAGAGTAATAAACCCATAGCAACCAATACTATCAGAGGCGAACTTACCGATTTGCTAAAGGATATGAACTGCGCAAATCCCAGAGGAAAACAGAACAAGAAATAAGTAAAAAAACGCCCGTAATTAATGATGAACAACCTATCAGGAAAGGCTCTACCTTTGCCAACTATTAGTAAGGATTAAGCCACACTGCAAGGATGCTGTTTCTTCCTCAAGAGAAGCAGCATCTTTCTTTTTTCCACTACTTGAACCCCACTGAATATTACCTGTTTTTTAAATCTACAAAATTAAATGATGATGAACCGAAAAAAGCCTGCTTCACTTCACGAAGCCATTCGCAATCTATGGAAAATCCGTATCATGCTGGAAAAGAATTACACGGAAAACTGCGCCACATGGATGGCAAAACGTATTGAAAGTCTCATAGACCACATGCAATACGGACATGCGCTCATTGCCTATCATAGGCAGGACGGAACATTCAGACTCGTCAAGGCAACACTGCTTCCCTACAAAAACATGTTCAGACAAGACTATGACATCGCAAGAGTTACAACTACCATTGCATATTGGGATATCGAACAACAAGCATGGAGAACTTTCCAACTTGAGAATTTCCTTGAATGGAGCCCCGTATGTTGATTATTAATCACTCAAAAATTAAAACAAACTATGGCAATGAATTATGGGGGAATCATGTATTTCCCATTGAATGTGAATTTCTTTGATGACGCACCGATAGAACTCGTAGAAGCCAAATGCGGACTGGCAGGAATTACCGCCGTAATAAAACTATTGTGCAAGATGTACAAAGAAAAAGGCTATTATCTGTTGTGGGACAAAGAGCAATGCACGCTCTTTGCCCATAAAACAGGCATTGAAGAAAAAAACATGGAAAAGATAATCTGTATCCTCATAGACAAAGGATTTTTTGACCGTAAGTATTACGAAGAACAATACGTGCTGACGTCCGCCACCATCCAAAAGGTATGGCTGGAAGCTACCAAACGGAGAAAAAGGGACTTAAACACCCTACCCTATTTATTGGAAAGCTGCATACAAGACGAAGAAAACAGTATACCAAACAAAGAATATTGTATGCAGCCTGTAAACATTTCATCCCAAAATGCAGACATTTCCGAACAAAGTAAAGTAAAGCAAATAAAAGCAGAAACAGAAGAAGGGAGTTCTGACGAGCATTCTCTTCTGCCTGTACCGGGATATGCCTACAACAAGCAAACGCATAATTATGACGGATTGATATTCACCCTACGGCAAATGAAAATCACAAAAAACGAAGAAGTGAATGCCATTTTGCGCCTGTCCGACTATGGAAGGCTGAAAGGTTACGTATGGCAAGTGATACACAACACGCGCTGGAGTGAAATTGTAGCCAAGGGGAAATACCTCATCGCCGCATTAGTCAAAGAGAAGAAAAAGACAGGGAATTAATATCCGGAAATTAAAGAAAAAACAGCAAAAAAATGAAGTTAACATCATTGGCCGCATGATGTTAACTTCATTGCAACTACGATGTTAACTAACTGCATGGCACACAGTTAACTTCATCGCAGCAATACTATCAACTCTTACACGTAAGTCTCAAGCAGTTTCACTCTCCCGCCTTCCGGCACGATTGTTACTTCCTGAACAGCAGCAGGCAAAAGCACCGTTTCCCCCGCACGCAGAGTTATTTCGTTCTGATTGTCATCCGTCAGACGGCAAGAACCTTCCACGCAAATAAAGATAACGAATGAGTCCAGTTCCGAGTAGTCACAAGTGATTTCTTCCGTCATATCATACACGGAAGTAGTGAAGTAAGGACTTGCTACCATTTCAACGGGCTCATTCTGGATACGCTCGTATTCCGTACGGAAATCGTCTTGCACATCGGAAAAATTAATGGCATCCATCGCCTGACTGGTATGCAAGTCACGGGATTTACCATCCTTATCTTTACGATTGTAATCGAAGATACGATAAGTTATATCGGAAGTCTGTTGAATTTCCGCAACAAATGCTCCGGCTCCGATACCATGTACGCGACCGGCAGGTACATAAAACACATCCCCCGGTTCTATTGTGCAAGTCTGAAGTACTTCGGCAAACGTTCCGTTGTGCACTCTGTCTTTATACTCCTTCGGAGTTATCTCCTCGGAAAAGCCGGAAATCAGTTTCGCGCCTTTGTCCGCGGCAATCACATACCACATCTCGTTTTTACCGAAACTGTTATGACGCTTCTTGGCAAGTTCGTCACCCGGATGCACCTGAATGGATAAATCCAATTTGGCATCAATAAATTTTATCAATAGCGGGAATTTACTTCCAAACCGCGCATAGTTTGCTTCACCCACCAACTCGTCTTTATATTTACGAACCATTTCGGGCAAAGTATACCCTTTGTCCGCACCATTGGCTACTACCGATTCACTACCTTCTACCGCTGAAACTTCCCAACTCTCGCCTACATTCGGCAGAGTTTCATCCAAGTGTTTGAATGGGATAATCTTGTCGCCACCCCAAAGTGTCTGTTTCAGGATAGGCTCAAATTTTAGAGGATACATTCGTTGTTTTTAATTAGTACAATTCAATACTGTTACAATACTTTTTCAGATTAACGCGACAAACATACAAAAAATATCAATTTGTATTCTAATTGTTAAACGCTAAACTTTCATAAAATGTTCTCTACATTTCTTCTCAATTACTTGGGGGAACAAAAGAATTTCTCTTTATTTGCAAGAAAATTAAATAATACCATGAATATGATAGACACTGCTCCAACAGAAAGTAATTTGTCCGGTTTGGACAGAAAAAACTTTCAGAAGAATATAAACAGCAAGAAAACAGATTTATATATCCTCAAAAACGCTTTGGGCATGGAAGTGGCGGTAACCAACTACGGTTGTGCAATTCTTTCGATTATGGTGCCCGACAAAAACGGAAAATATGCCAATGTTATTTTAGGCCATGACAGTATAGAGCATGTAATCAACAGTCCCGAACCTTTCTTAAGTACCACGGTAGGCCGTTACGGTAACCGAATTGCCAATGGAAAATTCACTTTATACGGCGAGGAGCATCAATTGACCGTTAACAACGGCCCCAATTCGCTGCACGGCGGACCAACCGGCTTTCACGCCCGTGTATGGGATGCGGTTCAGCCCAATGAATCGACCGTCATTTTCAATTACACATCCGCCGACGGCGAAGAGGGATTTCCCGGAACTTTGGAAGTAGAAATGACCTATCGTCTGGAAGATGAGACAAACGCCCTGGTTATAGAATACCGGGCTACAACCGATAAAGCTACTGTTGTTAATTTAACCAATCACGGTTTCTTCAACCTCGCAGGTATTTCCAACCCCTCGCCTACCGTTCTGAATAACATCCTCACTATCAACGCCGATTTTTACGTTCCTATCGATGAAGTGTCCATTCCCACCGGAGAGATTCTGAAAGTGGAAGGTACTCCTATGGATTTCCGTACTCCTCACGCCATCGGCGAGCGTATTGATGATAAATTCCAACAATTGGTAAACGGAGCCGGATATGACCATTGCTATGTATTGAATAAAACGGAAAGCGGTGAATTAAGCCTCGCCGCCACTTGCACAGAGCCCGTAAGCGGACGTACGATGGAAGTGTATACCACAGAAAACGGCGTGCAGCTCTATACAGGAAACTGGCTGGGTGGATTTGCAGGCGCTCATGGAGCAACTTTCCCCGCAAGAAGCGCCGTGTGCTTTGAAGCGCAATGTTTCCCCGATACTCCCAACAAGGCGCATTTCCCATCGGCAGTATTGCTTCCCGGAGACGAATATCAGCAAATTACCATCTATAAATTCGGTGTACAAGAATAGCGCATCAATGAAATAACTAACCTAATTATAAACTTATAAATTTTTCAAAACCATGACACAACAAAAACAGAACGGGAACATCGTTGCCATCATCGTAATGATTTTCTTGTTTGGTATGATTTCATTCGTAACAAACCTGGCTTCACCAATGGGTGACATTTTGAAATTTCAATTTGGCGTACCCAACTGGATGGGTACTCTCGGTGTATTTGCCAACTTCATCGCCTATGCTGTAATGGGATATCCGGCAGGCAATATGCTGCAAAAAATGGGATATAAGAAAACGGCTCTTATTGCCATTACGATAGGATTCGTAGGAGTAGGTATCCAGACGCTTTCCGGTGTGGCCGGCAGCTTCGGTATTTACTTGTTGGGGGCATTCATTGCAGGTTTTTCCATGTGTTTGCTCAATACGGTAGTAAACCCTATGCTTAACTCCCTTGGCGGCGGTGGAAACAAAGGCAACCAGCTTATCCAGCTCGGCGGCTCATTCAACTCATTGGCAGGAACTTCCGTAATCATCCTGACCGGTATTCTGATACCTTCCATTACCAATGCCAAAATCAGCGACGTATTCCCTCTGATGTACGCAGCTTTGGCTATATTCGCATTCGCATTCATCGTTATCTTCTTCTCCACCATACCTGAAAAAGAAAAAGCAGAGGTAAAAACCGATTCCACTCATTCTCAATACGGACCTCTGTCATTCCGCCACTTCATATTCGGCGCCATCGGTATCTTTGTTTATGTGGGAATAGAGGTGGGAGTACCCAACGTATTGAACAAATGGTTACAAAATCCGGATTTGGATGTATTGGGTGTAAATGGAGCAGGAGCAGAAGCCATTGCAGGTTCCGTTACCGCTACATACTGGTTGCTGATGTTGGTAGGCCGTCTTATCGGCGCAAGTATCGGTAGTAAGATTTCAGCCAAAGCGATGTTGGGAACGGCTTCTGCCATAGGAATTATCCTGGTTATCTCCGCCATGTTCGCGCCAACAGACTCAATGGTAAATATGCCGGTATTCAAGAACAGTTCCGAAGGAATGTTCGGACTTGTACATGTGCCTGTCAATGCAATGTTCCTTGCGTTAG
>OLWA01001571.1_pt1 | contig 23098 bp, 12 predicted proteins | sample 1673251 | NCBI WGS metagenome assembly OLWA01 (sample SAMEA3178937, study PRJEB25190) | human gut metagenome | biome: human gut; feature: human-associated habitat; material: faeces | place: Austria | collected 2013 | reverse complement strand
GCGTGGAGCCAATGGTATTGTACTTATCACGACAAAACGTGGAACCGAATCAGCACCTAAGATTAATGCACGCGTAGAATATGGTTTTACCAATCCAGTACGTATGCCCGAATTGGCTAATACGGAACAATGGATCAATTATTATAATGATATTACTTTGGAATCATCCGGACGCTTGGCTATACAACCTGAAGAAAAAGCAAAATACCTGAATAATACAGATCCGGATCTTTACCCGAATGTAGATTGGATGCAAACATTGTTTAAAGACTTCTCCAACACCACACGCGTGAATATCAACGTTACCGGGGGATCTCCTAAAATACGTTATTATGTAGGCGGCTCCTTTTATTCGGAAGGCAGTGTATTCAATATTTCGGATAAAGACCGCTACGATGCTTCAATGCGCTATAACAAGTTTAGTTTTCGTTCAAATATTGATATCAATGTAACTTCATCTACTGAGCTGAGTCTCTCACTGTCCAATCAATATGAGACCAAGAACCGTCCTTATGGTTCACTATCAGATTTGTATGCTTATATGATCCGAACTTCTCCGATAGCTACTCCTACTATTTATTCAGATGGCACTTTAGCTAAACCAAGTACGGGTACCAATCCTTATAACAGCCTGAATAACTCTGGGTACTCGCAGGATTTCTTCAACAATGCGCAATCACTTATTTCGCTTACACAGGATTTCTCAAAAATGGTAACTCCGGGATTAAAAGCCAATGTTAAGTTCTCATGGGACGCCTACAATGCGCATACACTAAACCGCATTGTAACACCATCTACCTACTATGCAACAGGACGTGATGAAGAAGGAAATCTTGACTTTGTAAGGAGTACTGAAGGTAGTGATTATATGAAACTCACACGGACGAATTCGGGCACACGTACTATCAACTTTGAAGCCTCAGCCAATTACGACCGCCTCTTTGGAGAAAAGCACCGTGTTGGAGCCTTGTTTCTTTTTAGTATGCGTAACTATACAGACAATTTCCCGGGTAATTATGTAGACGCTTTTGCCCACAAAAACATCGGTATTGCCGGTAGAGCTACTTATTCATATTACGACCGTTATTTTGCTGAATTTAACTTCGGATACAATGGCTCTGAGAATTTCGCACCTGACAAACGTTTTGGTTTCTTTCCCTCTTTTGCTATAGGATATATGCTAAGCAACGAAGCTTTCTGGGATCCGTTGCGTTCTACTATCCACCTGTTGAAAATCAAAGGTTCGTATGGAGAAATAGGTAATGACCAGATTGGCGGAAACAGACGTTTTGCATTCAACTCCACCATGAAAGAAGGACAATACGGCTATATTTTCGGAACGAATCCCGGTAGTGGAAGTATCGTAGGTATTTCTACAGGTATTCCGGGAAACCTGAATGTTTCATGGGAGAAAGCTCAAAAAGCGAATGTGGGACTGGAACTTGGCTTATTTGACCAGCTTAAATTCCAACTTGATTATTTTTATGAAAAGCGTACCGGTATCTATATTCAGCAAGAAAGTGTTCCTTCAATCGTCGGTCTCAATGAAACCCAGTATGTGAATCTTGGAGAAATGAAGAATCAAGGTTTCGATGGTTCTATGGAGTATGAACAACGATTTAATGACTGGTATGTCTCTGCCCGTGCCAATTTCACTTACAATCGAAATAAAAAGTTGTATGATGATAAACCGACTCCTATATGGCCCTACCAAAGTGAAGCTGGATTTGCCTATCGTCAGCAACGCGGTCTTATAGCTCTAGGTCTTTTTGAGTCAGAAGAAGATATAGCCAATAGCCCCAAACAAAACTTTGGAAACGTTCGTCCTGGTGATATTAAATATAAAGACATCAATGGTGATAACGTTATCGACGCATACGATAAGGTAGCGATTGGCTATACGGACGTACCGGAAATAAATTATGGATTTGGTATTAGTCTGGGCTGGAAAGGATTTGACGCTTCTCTGTTTATGCAGGGAGTAGGAAATGTGACTCGTATTATCGGTGGAGACGCTCTTTATGGTGCCTCTGATAATATAGAGCGTTTAGGACAGATTTACGCAGATGTAGCCGAAAAACGTTGGACAACCAGCAATCCTAATGCTACTTATCCACGGCTTTCTATGAGCAAGGTAGAGAATAATCTTCAACCCTCCACCTACTGGCAACGTAATATGAGTTTTCTTCGTTTGAAAAATGTGGAGATAGGATATACCCTTCCGAAGCATATTTATAAACGTCTGGGCATGTCATCAATTCGTGTTTATGCACAGGGTGTCAACCTTTTGACATTCAGCAAATTCAAATTGTGGGATCCCGAACTCGATTCCAACTATGGAAATATATATCCTCAGATGAGAACAATCACCTTAGGTCTTAATCTTAACTTTTAAAGTATATTAGAACTATGAATAAAAAGATACGAATTTTAGGAATATTCCTATACTTCACCGTTGCATTCAGCTTGGTATCATGCAACGATTATCTGGATGTGACTTTGCTCGACCAGCTTACACAAGACGAAACCTTTAGTAAGCGTGTCTCTACCGAACAGTATTTAGCGCATGTTTATAGCTACTTGCCACGGGAATATGAATATCTGGAAGAAGGAAGCGCAGTTCCCCGTAGTGATGAAGCCATGTTCTCCTGGTATCAGTGGGTCAACTACCTCTCTTTCAATAATGGATCATGGGGACCTTCTACTCCAAACTATAATATTTGGAAAGCAAAGTATACAGGCATAAAACAAGCTAGTATATTCATGAACCATGTTGACGAATGTTTGGAGATTGACTCTGAAACGAGACGTATAATGAAAGCAGAAGCACGTTTTCTGCGAGCTTATTATTACTTTGAACTATTCCGTCAATATGGTCCTGTGTATATCTGGGGAGACATCGAATCGGATGAACTTATAAAACCGGAAACGATAGACCGTCATACAGTTGATGAAAACGTAAATTTCATAGCTGAAGAATATGATAAGGCTATTGCAGAACTTCCTGCAGAGATCAGCGATTTCACAAAATGGGCAGGACGTATCACCAAGGGAGCGGCAATGGCTGCCAAAGCGCGTTTAATGCTCTATGCCGCCAGTCCATTGTATAATGGATGCGATCTTTATAAAGGACAAATGAAGAATCTGTATGGTGATTTCCTTTTTCCACAAAGTCCCGATCCTCAAAAATGGGAAAAAGCCGCTAAAGCTGCCAAAGACGTTATAGATATGAACATCTATGAATTGTACAAAGACCAGACTGAAGCAGACCCTTTACTGCGTGCCATCAAATCTTATCAAGGAGTTCTTTTTGAAGAGTGGAATAAAGAAACGATCTGGGGTGCCTGGGGACGTAATCCTACTAATACTGGACTCGGGGCTATAGGTTTCTATCTGTATAGCCGGTGCATGCCTCCTAGAGTTTGTGAATTGGGTGTCGGTGGCTTCTGCCCGTCTCTGAAATTAGTAGATACTTATCCGATGGCTAAATCCGGAAGATATCCTGTTACCGGATATGATAATAACGGGAATCCTGTAATTGATAAGCAATCGGGATATACCAATACCGGTTTTACAGAAAATTTTAAGCAGCCGGGAGCCAGTTTTGCACCTGGATTTAAAGCGCATAATAGCTGCGTCGGACGTGACGCCCGTTTTTATGCTTCTGTATTTCCAAATGGTTTTTATTGGATCAATCAATATAAAGGCATAAAACAAGTTACCTTTTTTACGGGAGGATCGTCCTCGTACTTAGAATCCGGAGATTGTGTCAAAGTCGGATATCTGTGGAGACGCCCACTCGATCCTGCTCTTAATACAGAAAGTGGCAGTTGGGGAACCGTATTCTGGCCCTATTTCCGTTTGGCCGAAATATATCTTGACTATGCTGAAGCTTGCAATGAGAAGCCCGAACGCAATGAAACGGAAGCATTGAAGTATATTAACCTTGTTCGCGAACGTTCCGGTTTAAATGCCCTCGAAACAGCGTATCCGGAAGTGAAAGGCAATAAGGATTTGTTGCGGATGCTGATTCAAAAGGAACGCATGGTAGAATTAGCCTTTGAGGGACACCGATATTATGATGCCCGTCGCTGGATGATTGCTCAACAAGAGTTTCCCGGACCGGAATATTCTCTTAATTTATTGGCCACTTCATACGAAGATTCTTGGTCGCGGACATCAAATGTTTGGAAAGGTGGTCCCCGGGTATTTGAGCCTAAGCATTATTTCTTCCCTATCAATCAAGAACAATTGAGTGAAATGAAGAATATTACTCAAAATTACGGATGGTAAATATATGTAATGGATATAAATATGAAAAAACATAAGACAATACAATTCATAGCTGCTGCACTTTTTATTGCATCGGCATGTACTGATGATCGTGATAATCTCATGGTTAATGATCAAATCGGACTATTGCATTCTACCTATACAGAAACGGAGGTATTCCGTGGTATGGATACCCCCTATCAATTATTTGTTATCAAAAGTGGGAAAGGAAAGCAGGAGGCGGAAGTTTCCATTTCTGTTGACGAGACTGTACTTCAGAGTTATAATACGGATAACGGAACATCGATCCAATTATTGCCTTCCGATTGTTATACCATTCTTCAGCCTGCTCTGCGTCTCAGCGATTCCGACTATCGGAAAGCTTTTGATATTAAATGGAATGCCGACCGTCTATCCGATCTTCTTTCTACGGGAAAGGAATATGGCTTGCCCATACAAATGAGTGTGGTGCAAAATTTTATCTCAGCAGATGATGAGAGACTAAAAACCATTATTGTACCTACTATTAAGGAACCTTATTTGCAAATGGATGTTCCTGGTATGAGTCCGGTTACTGATTTTATGCCGACTTTCGGCGATTTGAATGAAAGAGAACTATTCGTAAAGATAAGAACTAATTATTCTAATGCCGAAGATGTTTCATTTCAGATTGAAGTCGATCCTCAGTTAGTCACTGATTATAATACCGCTCATGGCACAGCCTATAAAATGTTGCCGGAGAGTTCCTTTACTGTAGATAATAAAGGAGTTATCTTAACAGGCATGAAGGAAACATTCATTAAAATTAAATACCACAAGAAAGGGTTAATACCGGAAGAGGGTACTTATTTATTTGGTGACTATGTACTTCCACTACGCATTACTTCCGTTTCAAAATATGGTATAAGTCCTGATGCTGCGTCCAAACTGTACACAGTTAAATTCCAACCGGACCCAATAGACAAGAAAGGATGGAGTGTTATAGATTTCAACAACTGTTGTACCCAAGACGGCGGATGGTATCTGAATATGGGATGGGGAGTGGAATCATTGATAGACAATAATCCTGGCACACAATGGCTATGCCGATGGGATGTAAAAGAGCCCTTGCCCTATTACTTTGTATTTGACATGGGGAAAGAATATACATTATTCAGATTTGGATTTGCTAACCCTGTTGCACCAGCAGCACACGTTTGGGCAGGCACATCGAAAGCCGGTTATGTAGAAGCTAGTATTGATAACGAGAATTGGGTTAAATTAAAAGACTGGACTTCTCCCAAAATCGGAGAACCCAACGTTAATATGGATGTTCCTGCGACACAAGCCCGATACATTCGTTTTGTAATAACTGATACCTATCCGACTTATGACGGGCTGAGAGTTAGTCTTGGTGAAGTTTATGCTTGGGGTATGTAACTAAAAACATGAAAATTATGAACTATTTCTCACTATATCTAAAAGGATTGATATGTTTCTGTCTGTTATTTATTACTATGGATAGTCATGCGCTATCCATAGATAAAGGATATAGACAGAATAAAATAAAAGATCTGGCACTTATTTACCAGGGAGGAGTGCATCGTATTGACTGGACTTCGGATCAATTTCTCCCCTATGTGGTACATCAGTTTGCAGATGGACATAAAGACTGGTTATTTGACGGATTCTTGTTTTTGGAGTTCACAGATGGGAAAGGCTGTGGCTTTGCAACACGCTACTCAGATAAAAATGCAAGAAAAAAAGAATGGCTATGGTTATTAGATCGTCTTTTTGAAGATGGAAAAGCGCTGTCTGCCTTAGATCGATGTATCGGAACACAGATTAAAGAAATTGGAAAACCGGATTTTACTCATCAGATAGTACTATGTCTTCCGGAAGTTCTTCCCGGACAAAAAGATTGGGGAGAAGTGGATGGCGAGCCAATGGACTTTTCCAGACAAGAGGATCAGGTGAAGGCCACCCGTTGGTATATCGATGAGTTAATGAAGCGATTCAAACAGGCAAAATACAAACATCTGAAACTATCAGGTTTCTACTGGCTGGCAGAGGATATTGATTTCACTAAAGATCTGTCAGTTCCATTAAGTAAGTATATTCATTCAATGAACAAAACATTTTGCTGGATTCCGTATTGGCAGGCAAAAGGCTACAACCAATGGAGGGAATTAGGCTTTGATATCGCTTATCAACAACCGAACCACTTTTTTAAAGCCTCTATTCCCGATAAAAGACTGGAAGAAGCATGTCAATCTGCCGCCACTCTGAACATGGGGATGGAACTTGAATTTGATGAAAGAGCATTGTTTGATGCCAAGGACTCGTTTTATAATCGTCTGGTAGCGTATATTGATCATTTTGAAAGACAACAAGCCTTCCGTACATCTGCAATGGCCTATTATAGTGGCAATCATGCAGTTCTTGATATGTATAAATCAACAAACCCGAAAGATCATGAAGTCATGGACAGACTGGCTAATCTGATTGTATCAAGACGTGGCAAGCAAAAAAAAGAATCTCATCAGACCAAAGTTATTGCCCATCGTGGATTCTGGAATACACCCGGATCTGCACAGAACTCGCTAGCGGCTTTAGTGAAAGCTGATTCAATAGGTTGTTATGGTTCGGAATTTGATGTATGGCTGACAGCTGACGATGAATTGATGTTGAATCATGACGGATGGCATGAAGGATACTCTCTGGAGAAAACATCTTCTGACGTGCTACGCACTTTAAAGTTAAGCAATGGAGAGAATATGCCAACTTTAGAGCAGTTCCTTGATAAAGCGAAGAAACTTAAAATACATCTGATACTGGAAATGAAACCTCTCAGTACTCCGGAACGTGAAACGAAAGCCGTTGAAATGATCCTAAAGTTGGTGGAAGAGAAAAAATTGACTCACAGAGTAGAATACATCTCTTTTTCCCGTCATGTGATGTGTGAGTTTATACGTCTGGCACCTCCTAAAACTCCAATTTTGTATTTGGGACAGGATATTTCGCCCAAGGAACTGAAACAATTGGGAGCTACCGGGGCAGATTACAATTATTGGGCTTATCATAAAAATCCGGATTGGTTGAAAGATCTGAAAAATTCAGGGATGACCTCCAATGTATGGACTGTAAATATCCCTTCTGAGATGCAATGGTGTATTGACAATGGTTTTGATCTGATAACCACAGATGCACCGACAGCTTTCTTAGGCTTATAATAATCATTTGGATAATATGCTGATGGCAAATTCCATCAGCATATTATATTTATACTGTTTATACGGACAAAAATAACAAAACAATGAAATCAATAAATATCATAGCAATTATGCCTTTTCTGGCATCATCTTTCATGACGCAAGCTCCTGTTTATCAAGATGTGAATCACCCCATTGGAAACAGAGTGGTAGGCGTATGGAAAACTAACAGCAAACAAGAAAGTCATGTCAGTTGACGAAACAATAACTTTCAGTTTAGCTGTCAAGAACACAGGGAACCGTGAAAGACAGGAAATTGTTCAGCTTTATATCAGAGACATAAAGTCTTCTCTTCCCCGCCCGGTGAAAGAATTAAAGAGATTTAAGAAAGTAAAATTAATGCCGGGTGAAGAAAAAATAGTTTCTTTGTCTATTGATAAAGAGGCATTAAGCTTTTTTGATGCGGAAAAACATGAATGGATTTGTGAACCGGGCAAATTTGAAGCTATCATAGCAGCATCAGCTATGGATATCAAAGATGTTCTCAAATTTGAATTAAAATAAAGATAGAAGCCATGACGAAACGTTTAATCCTTGCATTCGTATTTTTATCCTGGCACTTAGTAGCCTGCTCGAATGGAGATTCGGGAATTTCTTCCGGACTCCCGGATAAGCCTTCTGCGGAAGAAGACTCTCCCGGGACTGAAACGATATCCGAAGAAATGAGAGTGAAAATAACCGGCGAAGATTTATATATATCAGCCAAGTTAGATGCCAAAACCGATATTCTTTATTGGTTCAAGAAGTGTATGTTCAATGAACTGTTCACATTTTATAGAGTAGGAACAATTGACAACAATATGCCTACTCCTGCTACTCTGCCCGATGCTTCTCCGACTTCTCTTCTGAATCTGGCTTACAGTGACAATATCGGTCCTTTTAATATAACCGGATACGGGTGGTGTGGAGGAAATCATCCCTACCTGGATGAAGTTACTCAAACTGCCCGCAATATCGGTTATCGTATTTATATAGACGGAAAAGAAATAAAGACAGATCTATCGACTCTGACAAAAGAGATAAAGATTGAAGTAATCAATGAAATAATGAACCCTTCCAAAGCCGATACCAGTAGTGGAAAAACACTTCTGAATGAGATCTTATGTATTGAGACTGTCAATTATTCTATTTATAGAAATAACATTCAAGTCTTGGTTACTCATGAATTTCAAAATGAGTCTCCCGTGACAGTACAAATGTATTACGGAATGCAATCTATGTTTGAGAAGGAGACACATACATTAACTGCCAATGGCAAGTATGTGGACTGGACAGTACAAAAGGATGTTTCTACCTTTACAAAGAAAGAGTATCCGTCATTTCGCCGTTTCATTGAGAAAAGCGCAAATGCGTATCAATCTTCTTATCTGTTTGCCGACGGATTGGGAAATCATGAAGAAATATCAGATGATGATATTATATTCATAGGAAATTCCAGCAATAAGACGTACCACAAGATTATAGCTGATAGAGAACACAAAAAGGGGGATATTATTCATTGGAGCGGAGTGTATACTTGGTTTAAGTCTCCTGTTTCTGATGATGATGATTTGCTGTGTTATGAAGGTGTTATAGATAATAAAAAGGTCCTTTTTATAGATTGCAAGAAGAGCGTCGACAGGACAATACAGTTGCCTGTCAATTATACTAAGAAGTCTTTTACGATTATAGAGAAAAGTAAATCAATAACAATTACCGGTAATAAAGTAACAGCCAAAGGACTTAAAATTGTATCCGACGGGTCCGGAAGTTGTGTGATTACCTTTGATTAATTTAGAAAACGATATGTGGAAAAATGTGTTAGTTCTGGTTAGCCTCTGTCTGTTGTTTGAAGATGTAAATGCTCAAACTACAAAGAACAGATACTATAAAGCTAATGATGAAAACGTTTCTTACGTGGGACGTACGGAAATACAGAGTGATGGTTCTGTTTCTTTCGACTGGACCGGTACTTATCTTCGTACCCGACTTTCGGGAGGAGAATTGTCTATGAAGATTTCAGATACTGGTATTAATTATTACAATGTTTTTGTAGACAGCCTTTTACACAAAACGGTAAAAGTATCCGGTAAAGATACTTTGATTAATTTCATTTCCGGCATGGATAAAGGCCTCCATCATGTGTTGATTCAAAAACGTACGGAAGGGGAATGGGGAAAGACAACCATTCATCAATTTGTGCTTCACAATAAAGGAGAACTGATGAAAGAAACTGAGTGCCCGTCCAGACATATCGAATTTATCGGTAACTCGCTGACGTGTGGCTATGGTGTAGAAGGGAAAGACCGTAGCGAACCTTATAAAGCTGAAACGGAGAATTGCAACTTATCTTATGCCACTATTATCGCCCGCTATTTCAATGCCGATTATACGCTTATTGCACATTCCGGACGTGGAGTAGTCCGCAATTATGGAGATTCCGTCCGAATATCTGCCGTGACAATGAAAGACCGTATGCTGAATACATTTGATATGGATCTGGATAAAAAGTGGGATTTTAAAACATACAAGCCGGATCTGGTCGTTATCAATTTAGGGAGCAATGACTTCTCAACCGGATTATATCCATTGGAAGATGAGTTTATTCATGCTTATAAGCTACTAATAAGCCGTCTTCGTGCAAATTACGGAGATGTCCCAATATTATGCATCAGTCCGGCTATTGCTCAACGGCAGATCGTTCAATACATGGAGCGTATGCGCAAAGACTTGAATGATAAGAAAGTTTATATAGCAGTTCTTCCCGAAGGCCTTTGCGATTCGACTACAGACTTAGGAGCAGTATGGCATCCCAATTACAAAGGTCAAATGAAAATGGCTATGTCATTGATTCCTTATATGTCAACTATCACAGGATGGCCATTGAAAAAGGAATCGTTTTATTAAGACTTACCATGTTATATAATTATCAAAATGGCATTTTGTCATTTTGATAATTATAAACTCTTTAACGGGCGTATTTCCATCACTGCACAGGATAGAGAATAAAATGACAGAGATTTGCCGTTACAGGAAATCACTTTATTGCGAATATACATCTATATGCATTCTTTTTGCGTTATTTTTCATGCTATTCTGTAATATCTTTCTTTTTTTATATTACTTTGCATCATTCTGATTAATATTTTTCATCCTAAAACAAAGTCTAATAAATAAGATACCCATCATTTTAGAGCTAAAATGTGCTCCTTTTAAACGGACTTAGCGTTGCTTTTAAAGCAATGGGACGTTCCTTTAAAAGCAACCTTATGTTTATTTACAATCAACCTTATGTTTTAGCTCAATCAACCTTATGTTTATTTCAAACTATACGGTGTTTTTTATGCAAATGACCGCTCGTTTATTCATAATCATGCATATTAATTCAAGATTATATGCATATCTCTTTCTATCTTGACCCATCTATCAAAAGATAGAAATAGCAAAAATAGGGAAATAAGGAAATTATGCTTCCTATTTTACTATTTATCTATCATTTTGTTTTCTGTTCAACTTATTTTTAATGCCTGTTATTATACTGTCGGTATATCTATTGAATGATGTCAAGTTCTCCAAAACCACTTGATCTTAGTAAAAAACATCGTTACCAAAACAGCTAAAGACGTAATGATTACTCCCTGAAGGAACCCAAGCCACGCATTCTGCTGGAAGTAAGACAACAGCGAGGCAACTCCCAGTATATTAGCCAACGGCATAATGAATAAATCACCAACCACGTAAGCGATCATCGGATTTTGCCCGGACATAACAAGAAAGCGGCTACTTCGCACACATCTGAAATAATCACAAACAATACTTAAGAATAAGAGCGCAAGGAATGCCAGACCGGAAGTTACAAAGAAATAGCTAAAAGTGGCAGGATCTTTCTTGATACCTTCTTGAAAAGGTTCAAAACATAGCCCCAAAAGGAGAAGATATGCTCCGGCATTAAACAGCTTTTTCCATAACAAAGCGATTCCTTCTGTCGGACGTAAGAAAACCAATTTGCCAATCAATAACAGCACAAGTGTCGCTAATAAATTCACTGTCACCATACGGGTATAAAGCCCATAGAGATTGAATACAATAATCACCATAGTCAATATCAGCAGCGCAATTCCTATCTTACGGTATTGCGGTGAAGCCGGCTGTTCGGTATCCTTTCGGCCCTTCATCCATTCCATCAAATACTCACCGGCAATGCTGCCGGGAATTACAATAAACAGATATTTCAGATAATCAAACCGATACATCCAGGGCAAAGGAGTATAATTGAATATCACCTGTGTCCAGGAACCTTCGACAGTACTTCCCAAAATAACAGCCATCAGCAGCAATAAAACTCCCAAACGCAACCATCGGTTATGCATCGTAAAAATGTAGAGGGCAGAACCGAAGATGGCCATATTGGCTAATAACAGAATAATCACATTACTAAAATACAGGCTGAACGTTCTTCCATCGGCATAAGAAGTAGTAAGCATCATGATTACCGCAATTCCGTATGCGGCTATCTTTATGCCGGTATGTGCCCAGTCCGGCATTTTCAAAGGAATGCGCATGAACATCGGAAACAGAACCGCAAAGCAAAGAATAGCCAGCAACCAGGCTCTGATGTCCTGCGGAGAACTCAGCACATAAGGATAAAAATGCTGAATGAAGATGGCAAAGAAAGTCAGTTGTACTCCACGTTTCACCGCTTCATATACTAATTTCAGTTTAGAGTCACCTTTCTCTGCACGCTTACCTATGGAAAAAGGGAAAGCTGCTCCCATTGCAAACAGGAAGAAAGGAAAAACAAGGTCTACCCATGTAATGCCGGGCAAAGAAGGATTGAATATATGATCGGGTGGCGGCGTCTGCGCATGACTCATCCAACCGGGGAGCACCTGCGTTACGATGGTAGCAGAAAGTACCATCGTAATAATCGCATATCCTCTCAAAGCGTCTAATGCATAGGCCCGGTTATTCATAAGGAGCCTCCTCTTTTCATTCCTTCCTCTACTTCCTTCCACAGATTTTTGGTAATGATATGTACGATGTCAAATACCATTAATCCGTCCGAACGGCGAAGGTTCATCTCTATCGTTTCCGATAGTTTGGCAGGGTTGTCATAGAACTGGTCCACCAGAATACCTCCCATAAATTTATTACCTTTCAATATCTGACGTAAATGCTGACATGAGCCTTCTACACAATACCACGTACCGGATTGAGCCTGCGAATCAGTTTCGTTCCAGATACTCCGGTTCGTTTTTCTGTATTCCCCGATGGTTATGTCCGTATAATAATTACCGGTGGCATAAAGGTCTATCAGCTCGGCATAGCCATAATTTTTATATTCGGGTGTTGCCCAGCTGAAATCTTTGCCCGGATCATATTCTTTGCTGGCAAAGTTTACGCCTACTTCATAATAAGATGGATACCAGGCACCGGTGTACGTGCCGAAAGAAACGTCAGGGTTGGCTGCCTTGACTTCTTTACGGGCAAGCGCCATGAAATCAGTAATGTTTTTAGTTCGCCATTCCAGCCATTTCCGGAAATATTTTCCTGGTTGCGTTATGTATTTCCCATCTGTATTTTTAGTCCAACGGAAAATATCTTCGGGGAAGTTTGCGACTTTTTTACCTATGGATTCTTCAAACTTCTCACGTGACAATAAAGAAAAATCAGCGGTTATTCCATCGTAACGTACCCGGTCGAGCATCAGACCGTCCAGGTCGGGATATTTGGTCACAACTTCTTTCAGAACATCCAGGATATGGGTACGATATTCTTCGTTCAAAGGATTGATCATGGCACCATATTTATGCTTCTCTTCGGTGATTGGTATGATTCCTTTATCGGGAGTGTACACCATCGAAGCCCATTCCGGATGTCCGCTATATACCATTCCACGGTCAAAATAGTTGTGTCCGGCACAGAATACATTCAATGAGGCGTGTATCTCCAGCCCCAGTTCGTGCCCTTTTTTGATAAAGTATCCCAGATAGTCAAAATCACCGGCTTTGGCTCCTTTCCATTCTTTCATTTGCGGAGCATATTCACTTTTATATAAAACTTCCCCTGTGATCGGACGAATGTCGACAACCGCATGTGTAAAGCCCAGCGATTTGATTTTTTCCAAGTAATAATCAATCGAATCTTTATGACTGAAGCGCTCAAAGTTTGCTTCGGCATCAATCCACATTAAGGCCGGTTTCTTTTTGATAACGATCCGGAAAGGAGAAGCCGGAAGCCCGGCATTATTGCATAATTCCCCCTGCACATAATTCCGGAAGCAGTAGCGGACTTCTGTCGGGTCACTAACAGAATCATTCCATACTTTCACAGTAGATGTGCCATTGATGACCTCCGCCTTTGCAGGTCGGAATATACCATCGGAACCTACGATCTCAAAACCTTTCACATTCTGATTTTCCGGAGTCAGTCCTTCCTCTCCATATTCAAAGTCTATTTCTACGGCATTTCCCTGGATACGATAGGTCTTGTAGACTGGACCGGAATATTGGAATCCTTTTCGGCCGTATGTCTGGGCCAATGCCCAATAAGCTAACCGTTCTCCAACCTTAATCTTATAAGGTGAATGTATAAAGAGTTCGCTGCCTGCGTCTCCGGTGGTCACCATTCCCACTCCGGGAACTTCCTTCATCAGCTCCAACTGACATTGACGGAACCATGCCCAATCCAACTTGTCATTCCCTTCGGACTTCCAGGGAGCAATCTGGACATAATAAAATGGCATTTCAGCATTATGAAAGAAATTTCTCCATTGAGAGACCATGGCGGGAAAAAGCTTTTTATAAAGAGCAGGATCAGGAGTATTCGCCTCGCCTTGGTACCAGATAACTCCTTTGACAGGGAATCCTTTCCATGGATTTACCATAGCGTTCCACAACAGGGTAGGCGTCCCGGCAGCCCATTCGAATTTATCCTGATTTGTATCCGGCAAGGTTACTTCGGAAAAATGAGATAAGGTTTCTTTGTCCATCCATGCTTCAATCTTTGACATACTCCAGGAGCAATGTATTAATCCTACAGGCACGTCCAAGGATTGTTGCAACAGATTGCCGAAAAAATAAGCTGTTGCACTGAAATCGGCCACTTCTTCCGAAGATGCTTCACTCCATTGTCCGTCTATTCCTTCTTCTTTCAGAGTCGTGCTCCAATTGTTCTTTACGGTGTAAAGTCTTAATGGTCGTTTAGGATTAGCGGACACGATATAGGGCTGCGAACCATAGACCGGTTGTCCGCGGAACCCTTTTACCGGCATTTCCATATTCGACTGTCCGGAGCAGAACCAGACTTCACCGATCAGGATATTTTTTAAGGTCAGCTCTTCCCCGTCCGAAAAAGTAATGGTATATGGTCCGCCGGCTTCCGGAGTCGGAAGAGCCAGTGTCCATTGTCCGTTCCGGTCACAATCTGCATAGATTTTCCGATGATTCCATGAAGCGGAAGCATATACACGTTTTCCGGGAGTAGCCTTTCCACGAAAAGTAACTTCTGCTTGTTGCTGCAACACCATGTTGTCTCCCCAAATGGAGGTCAAGGTTACTTTAGCTTCTGTTTTCAGAACAAAGAACAAACTTATAAGTAGCCAAAAGTATCTGTTTCTGAACATATGATTTTAGTTTATTTGTTTTCAATAGTTTGAGTATATACATTGCCGAAACGGTCAGTCACTTTAATCTTTATCCTTGCGTTTGGATCATGGGGAGTTGCATGAAAGAGATGCTCGGTGAGAACCGGAGATATCCAGTCATATTTCACCTTTTCCTTATCCGAACAGATGGCTTTTGCCATAGGATCATATCCCTTGTACTTTTGCATTTCGCCCATCCTTTGTCCATTTTCATACCATTCCACCTTCCAAAGATCATCCCAATTCCATACATTGGCTATAATATCAGAAGGATATTCATCCGACGATCCTGCCGGATAAGCATGAAACTGGTGTTCCAGCGGATAACCTGCGCTTTTATAAATCCACTTCAATTGATTTCCGTTCACTTCATATATACCGTAACCTCTGGGAGTTCCGTCTACATTGATATCCGCACGCCACCAAGTGCCACACACTGCTGCCGTATTATGCTCCATCAACGAATCATTGAAACAAACGTTCGTATTGAAATGGGTATGCCCGGAAATGATATGTGCATTATAGCCTTCCAGGAGTTTATATAGTGCGGCTGTATTCACTGTTTCATCCTGATCCAGAGTATTATATCTTAACTTTTTCTGAAGGCTGGAAGGAATGTGCATGACCACAAATACCAGCTTATCCCTGGACACATACGAAAGGTCTTTTTCCAGCCATGCAAAAGTCCGTTCATCAATATATCCGATGTACTGGTAGTCACGATTGACATAAAAACAATTGTCGAGTACAATGTAATGGGCTTTTCCTTTATTAAACGAATAGTAGATGGGGCCAAAGTAACTTTCAAAAGTACGGTACGAGTACTCAAAAGTACGTCCTCCGTAGGTCATGTCATGGTTGCCGATAGCACGATAAATGGGAAAGTCCAGAGTAGATACAGTATTAATGTAAGATGGATACAAAGAAGGGGTATCGCCCACGATGTCTCCACAATCAATACCGAATATGTCTCTTTTTCCCGAATAAGGCTGTACATATTCTTTTATGTCTTGCAGGAATCTGCCATAGGCTTTCACATCGTCTTCGGAAGTGACTTGCGCATCAGCCTGTACCAGAAACAGATGATTCATATCATTTTGAGGATTCTTCATCAACTCAAAATTATATCCGTCTTGTTTATCCATCTCTATTTGTTGATAGAATAAAGGAATGGTCTTTTCTGTTTTCGGCAGATAACCGGAAGGTACGGATAAGTAAACAAACCGGGCATCTCTTTGAGGAGCAAGCACGTATTCGCCCGACTTATTAGTCAGAACACAGTCGATTCCGTCCGTTACTACTACTCCTTGAAGTCCTTTCCCATGGCAGGTTACCTTTCCACGAATACTACCGGATAAATTTTGAGCCTGCAAGTTCAAACTCAAACTTATCAAAATGACAAGTTGTAATAAATATATTTTCATAGTTATCTATTGTTCTTTATACAAATAAGGCAATTCATTAACATTAAGTCTGAACCTTACGGCTCAGACTTAGTGCTATGAATAGAAAGGAGAATACTTGTATTGAGTATATTCTCAGATTGAATTATCAACTTTCTATTTTTGAACGGACTCCAGATAGTTATCAAATCCTGTCTTGAAAGCGCTCCAATAGTCATACATCTTGATATGACAGAGGTCGAATGCGAAGAAGCCGTCGCTGTTGTTTATACATGCGTCGATGGCATCAGGTATTTTAGCGGCTTGTCCACCGTTAGTCCATCCGGTACTATTGCCTATGTCCGGACCTCCGGAGAAGGGAACGTCACCTTTCAGCAACTCGCGACCGTTTTTGCAAAATCCCTCCATTGTCCATTCGCCGCTACCATAAATCTTATCGACAGATGCATAAGCACCTAAGAATATATAATCCAGATGATCGGCATAACCATAGTTCTTATAATCTGCTGTAGCCCATTTAGGATAGTAAGCTGAGGTGTCATATTTAGGACTTGCCCAATTTACTCCCGAAGTATAATAACTGGAATACCATGCGCCTACATACACTCCAAAATTGATTTCTGAATTTACGGATTTTACTTTCTCACGTGCTTTGACGATAAAGTCGTGAATCACTTTTACACGAAATTCCAACCATTTCTTGAAATAGGCAGGCTGATCTGAAGGTATCTTATCTGTGCCTGGTGCCATAATGTCTTCCGGAAAATGAGCAACCGTTTCCCCAATGTACTCTTCAAACTTCTGTTTAGAAACAGCCGAGAAATCACTTTCCAAGCCATAATCGTCATAACGGCAACGGTCCAGAATTATTCCATCCAAGTCATATTTAGCCAGGTCACCCAGTAACTGCAAAACGAAGTTCTGCACATCATCGTTAGCCGGATTCAGAAATTTAGCTCCATAATCGGTCTCGTCATTCAACAAATCCATCGTATTTGTCAGACCGTCAGCGAGATTAGCCACACTTGCCCATTCCTTCTTCGAGTCATCACGGAACAGTATTCCATCTGATCCGAGGTTATAGGGACATAAGTAACCACCGACAAAAGTATTGACTGACGCATGTACTTTCAGCCCCTGACTTCTGGCTGCATCTATAAATGCCTGCAGGTAATCCCATGTTTCAGTACGTTCATAATATACATAACCCGAACTTCCCCACACATCCATTCGCTTCACCTGATCTACTGCAGTAGTGTTGAACAAAACATCTCCTGTAGTGGGACGCACGTCAACAATGATATCAGTAAACCCTGCGTTTTTTACTTTCACCATATCTGTGGAGATATTCTCCTTATTATTCGCATAATCCGGAAAATTAGCTGCCGCATCAATCCAGACATAGCGTGGCTTAACTTCTGTAACGTCCGGATTTTCCGGTTCTTCTGTTGAATTATCATTCCAGGGCCATCCGGGGATTCCATCAGAATCATCACTACATGAAGTGATAGTGACCATTCCGCAAAACGCCAATAATAATATTTTAAAAAGATTTCTCATATTATACATGTTTATTAATGTCAGTAACTCTTTTGAAACACATTAATTATTTGTCGATACAATCAAATTCATACCCTCCGATAATCTTACAGTTGTTGTCAACATAGTAAAGACGAAGTTTATATCCATCTGTAGTTGGAGCAAGCAGTACATCACCTGTTGCCGCTACACCATCTGCAGAACCGAACGAAGAAAGTGAAGGATTGAATGTCAAAGCATCTGAAGTAGATACCGTACCAGTGAATGATCCGTCCGAGGTTACATCGTACATATATAAATACGGAGTGCCGCCCCATTGCGGGAAGTGAGCCGTAGATACCAATACAAGATACTGTGCATTATTGAACGTTCTTGCATCCAGACAATTATTATTCATTGCCCAGGAATTGCCATTGTCCGAATTGGATAAAGACTTGGACGCATTATTACTTGTTCCATTCACCCAATAAAGTACGTTAGGATCATAATAGGATAAGAAATAATCGCTTTGTGCAGTAGTTCCCTTGGTGACAACCTTGGTATTTGACACAGGAGATCCCCAATAGCCAACACCATTTACCGATACTACTTCAGGACTTCCCAATACACCGTCTGTTATAATCCAGCGAACAAATGTATTAGAACCGGACGAGGCTGTTCCGTCACACGTAGCGATGATAGCGGCATTTGTATTGATATCGCCCTGTACAGATACTTTTGTACCCATATCCAGACTTGTATTGTTGGTATAAGATGTCAATAAAGTTGGAGCTGTAGTTACAGATGAAGTTTTATAGATAGAGAAGGATTTACCATTAGCTGCTTTTGTTGCCAACAATATATTTCCTTTACTATCACTTGTCACACAACCTAGAGACGCAATACCTACGCTTCCCAAAGTCAGATTGCCAACCTTGCTTCCTGTAGAAGCATTATAATAGGTAGGAGCAGTAGAACCGTCCCCTAAGCAAACAACTAAATTATTGCCATTAACGGCCAGTGAAGGTGAGTTGGCTGAAGTCCAGGGCAAACCTATAACTCCCATATCCAATTTAAACAATTCTGTCTCACTGCCTTTTCTATATCCATAAGGGATCTTATCCGGCACTGCCTTCTGAACTGTGTACGTCTGCTTCGTCACTCCGTCGTGAGCGATGACCGTCAGTTCTACAGGTGAATTGAAGTCAAGCGCCTCTGTCTTAGGATCTGGCGACATTGTCGCATGAGCAGAAAGCGAATATTCTGCCAGACAGGAAGATAAATCTTCTGCAGAAATCAGAGATACCGTCTTATGCTCTTCGTCAATAATTCCACTAATATCTTCGGCCGGTATTGAGAAACTTAATAGCTGACATTTATTGGATTTCACTCTTTCACCCGTAATGCAGATTTGTTTCTTATATCCCTGCGCATCTGTATAAGTGAAGTAATTTTCTTTAGTCAAATCCAATATTGTCAGAACAGGGTCAATAGTACAGTTGGGAGCTAACTTAGCCTGAACCCTCATTGTTTTCATATATTCCGCCGTTTCATTTTCACTATCTTCCGGATAAAACCATGGCATAGGAATCACATATTTATCTACAGACGCATCCGCAATTGTATAGACAACAGCTTCTTTGTCCACGTAAGGACCTGATGTAAAAAGTGCGGTCAAGCTTGTGATTCCCTGCCGCTCAGCAGTTGGAAGCACATATTCCGGATCTTGGCAGGAACTCATTAATGCCAATACTCCTAATAGTAAATACTGTATATTCTTTTTCATAATTGTTTTCATTTTAGATTTATTGCCATTCTGCATATTGAGTTACAGCACCGTTATTGTCCAACTCCGCCTGTGGCATAGGGAAACGGTACATCTTAGTCGGGAAGTTACGATCTTTGTCATCACACTCTACATAAATGTAATTGAACGAGCCGTTTGCATTCTGTTCTATCTTAAGTCCATGAAGACGGATACCGGTAAATGCCGTTGCAGATAGTTTCCAGCGACGCATATCCCAATAATAGTGTCCTTCATAAGCTAATTCGACTTTACGTTCCTGACGAATCGCTTTCATCAGGTCTTCTCCACTCTTGTCCGAATAAGGCAAGCTGACTCTGTTACGAATGTCTTTGATGTCTTTATTGGCTTTGTCGGCATAGCCACTCAAATGATAGCAAGCCTCAGCATGATTTAGTAACACTTCGGCATAACGAATTTCGGTCCATGGCTGTGTACTTGCCTGCACAGAAGTGAAACTATGAGTCTCATCCACCAGCTTACGCAAATAATAACCTGTGGTAGAACGTCCTTCTGGTTTGGCATCTGTTTTCCACGCAGCCCAACCATCAGTACCATTGACATAAGATGCGATCGTTCTGCCTTTCCACGTCGCGCCATTATAAAGAATGGTTGCTTTGAAGCGTGGTTCAAGTTTATCGTATGGAGGAGTTGCCGTTGTTCCTTCTGCTGTATGCCAGGTACTCCAATCCGGAAAACCGCTACCATCCGCATATTCATAAGATTCTACCATTTCTTGTGTCGGAGTTCCAAATCCTCCGGTCATTGAATTACCATCCAACGCTTTATCACCTCCGGGAGCCATATAGCCGTCAAAATCATGAGTCACAGTAGAACTCTTGTCATAGCAATATTGCAGAATAGCTTCCTGACTTCCTGCTTTAAATGCATTAGAATAATTCTCTTTTTCTTCCAACTTATATCCCATGCCCATCACTTCTTCAGCAGCGATCCGGGCATCATCCCATCTTTCTGCATAAAGCATTGCCCGTGACAGCATTGCATAAGCTGCTCCGCTAGTCAGACGTCCATTAGGGGTTTTATCAACCGGTAAATGTTCGCCCGCAAACTTCAGGTCCTCATATACAAAGTTCCATCCTTCTGCCTCGGAACTGACCGGCATATCCTTCTTTATATTATCCAGATCTTCGTCATATATGATTACTTCCTTATAACGTTTTATCAGGTCGGTATATAAATATCCTCTGAAGAAGCGCATTTCCGCTTCCAGCCGTTCTTGTTCCGTCTGACCGAATGAGGCGTATTTTTTCAGTTTATTGATACCTTCGTTGACACGGCGTACATATTCATACATCGTTCCCCAATTGCCTAAATAAGTACTGACATAACTTACTGTCAGAACCGATCCTCCATAAGCGATTTCGCTAGGTATCTGGCATTTAGACATATAGTTATAGGAACCGTATTTGAGTTGGTCTGTTAACGCTTCCGTCATACCGGCCAGGCATTGTCCGTCACGATAAACTCCTAAGTAATCAATATAACGGTAGAAATCGTTGACAGCTTGTTCGGCATATTCCAGTTTACTCCATACCAGTTTATCTGATGCTTTGTCCGTTGGTGTCATGTCCAGATAATCACTACATGAACCAAGCCCTAAAGAGGCTCCCAACAATATGATACTTATTAATTTTGTTTTCATAATAAATCTTTTAAAGGTTTAGAAAGTCAGAGTTATACCGCCCATGATTGTGCGTTGTTGAGGATAATATCCGTTGTTCACTCCCGGAGATTCGGGGTCGATTCCATCGGGAAGACCGGAGATCGTGAATAAATTGGAGCCTTCTACATAAATTCTAAGATTCTGAATACCGACAGGACTCATCCATCTCTTGGGGAATGTGTAACCCAATTGTGCGGATTTGAGACGAAGGTATCTACCGTTACGCAACCAGAAAGTGGAAGCTAATCCATTATCTCCTCCGTGTCCTTGATTACCCAGTGTAAGTCGTGGGAATGTTCCATTCGGATTTTCCGTGGTATACGCATTCTGAACCAGATATAAAGGTGAGTTGGCGCCTTCTTTGAATGCCTGTGTCCAGACCGTATTGTCATCATAACCATTATAGTAAGTTCCGGTTAATGATACATCGAACAATGCGCCTCCGGTAAATTGCGCGCTTAAATCAAATCCGTTCCAGGCACAATTCAAGTTCAGACCATAAGTCAGTTCCGGACGATTGCCCCGTCCTACACGTGTTCTGTCATCTTCATCTATTTTGCCATCGCCATTTAAATCCTTATATTTGATGTCACCTACATTAGGACGGGTTCCATACCATGCGGAATTATCAATTTCTTCTTCCGAACGGAACAAACCTTCTGCCACCCATACAACTGAAGCGTCTACACTGCGACCTGTACGTTTTCTCCATTCTACTGTATTGGGACTATCCGGATAGCGGAGATAGCGATTTCTTGCAAAAGTCAAGTTGAAACTGGCTCCGTAAGAAAATGGTTTCCCTGCCAGATTTAATTTATTACGATGACTCACTGTGATTTCAACTCCCTTGCTGTCTACCTTGTTATAATTGGCATACGTATAATAATATCCTCCCATTGATGGCGGATAATCGCCTCCCATTGCTGTCAGAATATCATAGGTATAGTTATAGAATGCATCAAATTCCATACCCAGTAAACCATTCCACATGGTAAAGTCGAAACCTGCATTGTAAGTTAACGTGTTTTCCCACGTCAGAGTAGGATTCGCAATTACAGATGCACGCAGCGCCTGCATGACTTTTCCGTTCAAAATTGTCTGGTACGCATTTTTGTTACCGTCCATCAGGTTATAAGTACTGAGAAATGCATACGGACTCACATCGTCATTACCCAACAAACCGATAGATGTACGTATTTTCATATCATCCAGGAAAGTCAGATCGGACATAAAGTTTTCTTTAGATATTCTCCACGCTACTGATGCTGATGGGAAAAATGCCCAACGTTTTCCACTTACATTGCCCGCAAACTTATATGAACCGTCATATCGTCCTGTAAATTCTGCCAGATACTTATTGTCATAGTCGTATTTCAAACGGAAAACGTAACCAATGCTACGATTGGCATCACTATAGCCGGAAATGGGGGAGTCTGCCGGTTGTCCGAAACTCAATTCCGGAAGTTCTGCAAAACTCATATTCTTATTATATCCGGAGAAACTGTTTTCTTTATAATCACGGATTTCCGCAAGTACCATGGC
>OLWA01001566.1_pt1 | contig 23138 bp, 10 predicted proteins | sample 1673251 | NCBI WGS metagenome assembly OLWA01 (sample SAMEA3178937, study PRJEB25190) | human gut metagenome | biome: human gut; feature: human-associated habitat; material: faeces | place: Austria | collected 2013 | reverse complement strand
CGACTCATAAATCTACCCTTAATCGTGTATTGGATGATAGTTGCGGATTTTAGGAATAAAACAATACCTGTTGGCTGCATCGATGTGTGTCGGACTGACTGCTTGCAGTGATTTCTTTGAACCGATTCCCGGTGTGCAGTTTGGACTGGACGAAACGTTTGCCTCCAAGCAAAGGACGGAAGAATATCTGAACAATGTATACAGCTACGTGCGTGAAGTGACAGATGCCATTCATCCGAACACCTACGGAGGTATCTTTACGGAAGCATCGTTGGACGGAGCAAACCGCTGGAACAAAACGTATGCGGAATGGACCAACGGCTCCTTTAACTCCGCTTCAGCTCAGGCAAGTGAATACTTTTCAAAGTACTATCAGGCAATAGCCAAAGCAAGTACGTTCATCCAGAACGTAGATAAATGTACAGAAGCCGCCGCCTCTACACGTGGAAAGTGGAAATCGGAAGCACGTGCATTGCGGGCATACTATTATTTTGAATTGCTGCGCCTTTACGGTCCTATTCCGTTGATTGGCGAAGATCCCATTCCTTTGGACGCTTCCTTGGAAGAACTGATTAAAGAACGTAATTCGGTAGACGAATGCGTAAACTTCATTGCTACGGAATTGCAGAGCGCTATTGATTCCGGCGATTTGCTCCAGAGAGCCGGGAAGGCAAACCTGGGACGTATGGATGTCGCCACTTGTATGGCACTCAAGGCAAAGCTGTACCTCTATTGGGCAAGTCCGCTTTTCAACGGAAATACGGATCAGGCGTCAGTCAAGAATAAAGACGGCAAACAACTTTTCCCTCAGACCGAAGATAACTCCAAATGGACTCAGGCACGCGATGCATATGAACGGTTTATGACCTTCGCAACCGGACAGGGATACAAGCTGACCGAGGTCTATACGAATGGAAAACTGGACCCTTATGCTTCGTGCAGGGCTGCGGGCGAGTTTTTCACCACAACCTGGGAAGCTGTTGATGAACTGATTTTTGTGAAGCTGAGAGATTTGTACGACTATACCTACTGGGTATGTCCTAAGTTTACCGACTTCCAGGATACTGACGTGACTGGCGGCGGTGGCTATTATACAACACAGGAAACGGTAGACCTGTTCTTTACGAAAGACGGACTGACCATCGAAGAAGATCCCGGCTATGACAAATTCGAGGGCATACCGGGCGCCAACAACTTCACATCCGGAAGATATTATGACCCCAATAACCCTTCCCGTCTTTACTTTGACGCCGATAAGTCCAAAGTGCTGAAACAGTGGAAAGACCGTGAACCGCGCTTTTATGTGAATATTACCTATAGCGGCTCTATCTGGCTGAACGAAGGTAAGTACAATGAGGAAATGCGCACAGACTTCACCAACGGTGCAAACGGAACCTGCGGCAAGTCCAAAGCCTCCGGCGACTGTCCGGATTCGGGATACTTGATCCGTCGGGGTGCGAAAGCCTCCAACAACAACGGTTCGAAACACTTCTCTCCGGTACTTCGTCTGGCAGATATGTATTTGGGATATGCCGAAGCACTTTGTATGTGCAGCGATCTCGACAATGCCCTGACTTATCTGAATAAAATCCGGGTCCGTGCAGGCATTCCCGAATATACGTTTACCGCAACAGCCGGTAAGATAACCTGTCCGAAGACACAGACCGATCTGCTGAACCGTATCCGCCGCGAACGTCTGGTTGAACTAGTCTTCGAATGGAACCGCTATTTCGATGTGCGTCGCTGGAAAGTGGCGGAAGGACAGAATGACCCCGAACATTGGATCTATCCGGCATATCACACCGGAGGCGAAGGAGGCAAAGTATACGGTATGAATATGGACAAGGATTATCCGGCATTCTTCGAAAGGACCTCTTTTGAGACTCGTGTAGCATTTACGAAAAAGCAATATTTCATGCCGATACCTTATGATGACCTCCGTCGTATCCCGTCGCTGGTACAAAACTTAGGATGGTAATACGATATTCGAACAATAACGCTTAAACAAGAAGATTATGAAACATTGGAAAGATATAGCTTTCGGGTTGTTTGTCTCACTGACACTGGCTGCCTGCTACGGTGAGGAAGACAGCTTCGCAACTCCTGACATCTATAAAGATTATCAGCCTGTACTGAAAGACGGGAATACCGTAGCCGGATATGCGGCTGCTCCTCTCAAAGAGGCGAAATATGATGAGGTGCTGAATGAACTTTACCTCACGTGGGACGGCAGTAACTCTGGCTGGGAAAAGAGAGATGAATATGTGGGAGTGGAAGTAGAATTCAACTCCCTGCTCTCCGGCAAAAAGATAAAGCGCGTCATGATCCCGAATGTCGGTGATTTTGGCAACCTGACTGTGAAAAGGCGGGATTATGGCAACGAGCCGACCACTCTGCGTCTGAGTAAATATCGTACAGTAGTGGTTACAGACCGTTACGGTGTAGAGGAACTTCGTTTCCGTTCTATCTACAAAGATGCCGACGGTGCCCGGCAGACAAGTGACTGGACGAATCTGAGCGATCAGGCGGATAAGTATGAACTTCAAGTGGATATGAACTATGCTGCCTGGCAGTATTTTAAAACCAGCCAGGCGACACAAGTTCAGATTTCCTTTGAGAGTGATTCGGAGATACGTCCCGTTTCTGCATTGTATAATCTGATAGGTAACGGAGACGAGGCTGCTACTCAGGAAGAGTTCCGGAAATGGTATTATATGGATTGTGCGGCTATGTCATTCGACCCCTATAATCTGGCTTTCGACCCTTACAGCAAACTGCGTGTCTTTATCAAGAAAGACCAGACCGGAGGAGCGTATGCGATAGATTACCCCACCCATAACGAAGGAAGAGGTATTGTTTATCCGGCTTCGGAAAGCAATCCGAACGATGCGTGGTGGAAACTGCCGGACATGCAGCATGTGTTTATGCACGAGATGGGACACTGCGTGCAGTGGATGCCCAAACAAGGAAAATATATCATGGAAGGTGTGCAGGATTGTGACCGGCAGGGATATCAGGAAGGATGGCCGGACGCTGTGAAAGTAGCGAGCAAAGGATATATTCTGGCTACGCAAAAAGAAGAATATCAGGCTGCTATCGCCAAGTCTTACCGGAATCCGCAGAGTGATAAATACTTTGTCTGGCAGGTTGACTACAATACTTCCGGTGCTTTTATGAGCTGGCTGCGTCTTTATAATGGCGACTTCGTGCGTATGTTGCCGTGGACGGTGCTGATGGACGAACTGACCAACCAGTGGAGCCTGGAGGATGCGGTGAAGTATATCCTGAAGGAGAGCTACCCGGACCTTACGATGGAAGAACTCTGGAACGAATACAAGACAGAGGTGGAAGTGTTCCTGCAAAATAACTAATAGAGCAACCTTTAAAAAACAACTATGATGAAGAAAGTATTATTTGCATTAGCTGTGCTGTGCACGGGCTTTTGGAGTTGCAATACCTTGGATTTGAATGACGTGGGCTACGGAGATGGTGACCGTCTGAAGGCTTCCTCCGTTAAAGAAATATTGTATGGCACAGCTGATGGCTGTTGGAAAGCTGACTATCAGGGGCACGAGTTTTACTTCCAGTTTCATGAAGACGGAACAGTGACACTGGATTCGGACTTTCTGGAGATGGCGGTAGAAGGAAAAACATCATTCTCTGCCAAAGGCAAGGAAGTGGCACTGGATATTGAGAATTGCGATGTCCATCTGCAAAACCTGGGAAGTGAATTTGTAGATACCAAGTTTGTCGTATCAGAGATTCCGGCAGAAGGAGAGGCACCGCAGCTGAACTTATACGGTGAATCTACCGGCAATACCATTGAACTGCAGCCGACTACACAGGCATACATCGATGGTAAAGTTGCTTCAAAAGCGGACTTTACCGAACTCTTTGAGAAAAACTTATTGGATAATCAGTCCATCTGTGACGCTTCCGGCAATTTTATCGGTTATTATGGCCTGGTACTGAATGGTGTCAACGATCTTTCTGTCAAAGTAATAACGATTGAAAACAAAGATGGAAACGATGCGAACGGCCATACGCAATACTATGAATCGAAATTGACGAAAGAAGGGCAAATCTTCAAACTGGATACGCCGGTGGAACAGATTAAATCGGTGAACGGAGCCACTTATGCCTTCAAAGCCATTGACTGCACCGGTGATGCGGTGGCGGTAGACGGTATGTCAAATGTAACCCTGACCTCCAACAAGGGAGCGGTCAATGACTTCGACTATGTGACTTCCGGAGGAAAATTTACACTCGGAAAAGCGCAGGATCACGGTGCCGCTTGCGATGAAATATGGGCGGGAACAGGCGGACAGGCTACAAGCTCCGGCGGAACAATCGCCGATATAAATGCCATGAGCTATGATTTCGGATGGAGTGGAAGCGCGAAGCAAAGACCGCTCGTTATCTGGACATGGTGGTTTGCAAACCTCGCTTTCCCGAGCAGTGAAGAAGGAGCAAGCATCCTGATGAATAATTCCGATAAAGACCGTGTCTTGTTTAAGAACATATCCGGCAGCGGACAGACTTGCGGCGGCGGTACTCTTAACGCGACTGAAGTAGCTGAGATAAATGCCTACTGTAAAGACCTGATAGATACCTGGTTCAATGAGAAAGGGCTTTTTGTTGTTCGTCACGACCGTCAGAGTGCAGGAGATAAATTCTACATCTATCTTTTGTGTCCCGATACGGAAGCCACTTCGAAAGGTGGAATGTGGATGAAGTATCAGAGAGACTGAGAATGAATGTGAATAAGATAGTATAAGCTAATGATGCTAACGTACTTAACTAATTAATAATTAATAAATGAATAGATGATGAAAAGACTGTTTTTACTGATGATCCTAAGTGTAACTTCGGTGTTATGCTTGAATGCTCAAACCAAGTCGTTGCACCAGCTGCAACAGGAATTCGTTGATTTACGCTGTGGTATGTTCATTCATTTCAACATGCCGACCTTCTTTAATGAGGACTGGCCGGACCCGGATGCTGCTCCCGAGCTTTTCAACCCTGTCAGGATGGACTGCAAACAATGGGCAAAAGCGGCAAAATCAGCTAACATGACCTACGGATGTCTGACAACGAAACATCATAGCGGTTTCTGTATATGGGATACTAAAACGACAGATTATAGCGTAATGAGCAGCCCCTTCAAGCGTGACGTGGTAAAAGAATACGCCGACGCATTCCGTGCCGAAGGGATGAAAGTGATGCTCTATTATTCGATCCTCGATACGCATGCCCGGCTGCGTCCCAAGTGTATAACTCCGCAGCATATCGAAATGATCAAGGAGCAACTTCGCGAACTGTTGACCAACTATGGTGAAATAACAGCTTTGATCATTGACGGTTGGGATGCCCCGTGGTCACGTATCTCTTACGATGACGTACCTTTTGAAGATATTTATCGTCTGGTCAAATCAATCCAGCCTAACTGTCTGGTGATGGATCTGAATGCAGCGAAATATCCTGCCGAGGCTTTGTTTTACACGGACATCAAGTCTTACGAACAAGGAGCCGGACAGCATATCTCGAAAGATACCAACCGTCTGCCTGCCTTGTCTTGCCTGCCGTTACAGCAGAACTGGTTCTGGAAAGAAAGTTTCCCGACTACCCCTGTGAAGTCTCCGGCACAAATGGTCAATGATAATATCATCCCGATGGGCAAATCCTACTGTAACTTTATCCTGAACGTAGCTCCCAACAGAGACGGCTTGATGGATGCCAACGCCTTGAAAGCTCTGAAGGAAATAGGTAAACTGTGGAAGAACGATGGTCGTGTGGCAACGGTTCCTGAAGCGGATGCTCCTATTATCTCTTCCAATATTGCCAAATATCAGCCTGCCGAAGGTACATGGAGCAGTGACTATGCTATCATGGACTTTGCCAATGACGATGATTTCGGGACCTGCTGGAATTCTAATCCTGAAGTGAAAGTGCCCTGGTATTCGGTTACTTTTGAGCGCGAGAAATCTTTCAATATGGTGGTTATTACGGATCGTAACAATGACCGTTTGCAGGAATACCGTCTGGAATACCGTACGGGTGGTACATGGAAACCCCTTTACGAAGGTAAGGCTCCTACCGGTCTGCGTGTGAAAATCCACCGTTTCGATACGGTTTGGGGAGATGCGGTACGAATGACTGTCTTAAACTCTAATGGTACTACCTCCATTGCAGAGTTCGGGGTATATTGTGAGAGAAGATGATGAATTTATCTTAGAGTTAAATCATTGATTTTATATAGAATCACCATCAGGTAAAGTCGTGTTTTTTGATGGTGATTCTATTTCATCCAACTCTTTATCGTACGTCTATATTTCCCTTTTTGTGGGACTTGCGTGTAGAATAATATTTGGATTTAGGCCAAACATTTGTATCAGCTTTCTAATGGTCTATCCGATGGCTTTTGTTACTTTTCTTACTTATTAATGTCTCATTTATATTATATTTAGTATATTTGTTCCCGCTTTATCTAATAAGACATGAACAATAACACTTGCTATTAATATAATGAGAAGATGTCTGATATTATGCCTTTTTACATTTATTAGTTCGTTGGTCTGTTGGGCTGATGCGGGTAAAGATGCTTATCTTTTTCGGAAAGTCGATTATCAACAAGGGCTTTCTAATAGTGCTGTGCTTTGCCTCTATCAGGATAAAGCAGGGCTGATGTGGTTTGGCACTTATGATGGCGTGAATTGTTATGATGGGAAAGGTATCGAGGTCTTTCGTTCTGATTTCTCAATGAAAAAGACGTTGAGTAACAATGTCATTCATTCTATTCAGCAGGCAGATAGCAGTTGTTTGTGGATTACTACACATTTGGGAGTTAATCGTTTTTCGCAAGATTCGCGTCAGGTAGTGGGATATTATGATTTTACAGATGATTATTATCTGCATTCCAATCCGAAAGGAGATACTTGGGTAGTAAGCAATGAAGGAATCTTTTATTATAATACTTATCATAAAAAGTTTGTCCATTTCAAAAATATAGAGACTCCTGTCGAGAATATGGATCACCGTGCTTTTGTCACGGATGATGGTGTCTTATGGACTTTTCCACGGAATACAGGTAGTCTGATTCAATGTTCATTAGATGGCTTCGACCTGGATACATTGTCTGTCCATCCTACTGTTTCATCTTCTGATTTTCATGCAAAACCTATCGATAATGTATTTTATCAGAATGGCATTCTCTGTTTTGTGGATGCAGAGCGGGATCTTTATGTATATGATATTTCCAGAAGGTCTAAAATCTATATTCGTAACCTTTCTTCGTTGGTGCAACGATATGGGAAAGTTGTGGGAATTGTTCCTTTTTATGAAGACATTATAATTGCTTTTCAAACCAATGGTTTAGTACGTTTGCGCACCTCGAAAAAATATGAAGAAGAAGTGGTGGACCGTAATGTACGTATATATGATATTTTCCGCGATCCTCATCAGAATATTCTTTGGGTAGCTTCTGATGGGCAGGGAGCTGTCATGTACGCTAAGAAGTACTCGATAGCCACTAATCTGATGCTTAGCAAACTATCATCCAATCTAAGTCGACAGGTACGTTCTGTCATGACAGATAAATATGGCGGATTATGGTTTGGCACGAAAGGAGATGGACTTTTACATGTACATGACTATGAAGGTGGTATGGATGCTTCTGCTACTACAGTTTACTCTCCAGTAGGCAGGCAGGATGCCTCATCTTATACCCGTTGGAATAGAGAGTTTCAAGCATACTCATTAAAACAAAGCCGTTATATGGATGGCTTTTGGGTAGGATCGGGTAATCCTGGACTGTTTTACTATTCTTTTGCAGATAAAGCCTTGCATTGTGTTGAGGATAAGTCTGCAGATCCTGTTATCGAAATACATGATATCTATGAAGAGAATGACAGCGTACTCTATGCGGTTACGGCTGGGGTCGGATTTCGTAAATTGATATTGGAGAGGAAACAAGGGGAGATTCACCTCAAATCGCAAAAGCGTTATCATTTCTTTTATGAACAAAAAGAGATAACCATGTTTTATCCTATGTTAGCTGAAGGAGATTCCATTCTTTGGTTGGGAAGCCGGGAAAAAGGGTTAATTCGATTTGATAAACAGACAGAAGAATATAAAGTCATTTCTTTGAAAGAAATATTGCATAAATCTGTTGATGATGTACTTAGCCTGCATCGTGCTAAAGATGGTAGGATGTATGTAGGAACAACATCGGGACTAGTGTGTTTGACCTTTAATAAGGAACAAATCAGTGCCTCCTATATCGGTAGAGAACAAGGGTTGCTTAATGATATGATTCATGGCATATTGGAGGATGCAAATGGTTTTTTATGGCTTGGCACTAATCGTGGACTTATTAAATATAATCCCAAAAACACTTCTTCGCATGCTTATTATTATGCCGCCGGTGTGCAGGTGGGCGAGTTTAGTGATGATGCCTATTATCAATGTCCTTATACCGGACGTCTTTTCTTTGGAGGCATTGACGGTTTGCTTTATCTGGATAAGGAAGTGGCGACAGCTCCGGAATTCTATCCGAACATATTATTGCGTAAGCTAATGATTGGACGTAAGGAGGTTAATCTGGGGGATTATTATACCGATGGTGGCAAAGCGTTAAGTTTTAAAGGAGCGAAGGCTTCTTTTTCCCTTTCTTTTGTTGTTCCAGACTTTCTTACTGGAGGTGATGTGGAGTACTCCTATATGCTGGACGGATTTGATAAAGACTGGACCTCGTTTAGTAGTATAAATGAAGCATCGTATCTAGAAATACCTTCGGGTAGCTATGTTTTAAAGGTCCGTTATAAGAAAGATGTATTTAATACGGAATATAAGGTATTTTCTATCCCTTTGTACATTCTTCCGCCTTGGTATCTTTCTACGGTAGCCTATGTCATTTACTTGCTGTTTTTCATATTAATAGCCGGTTATCTGATTCATTTATTAAGAAAATATTTTCTCCAGAAGCGTATGATGCAGCGGCTGTTGACAGCAGAAAGCAATGAAGCTCTACCGGAGTCCGCCAGTCTTAATCGTGAGTTACTGAATCGTTTTACGTCCATTTATCGCTCTTGTGATCAGTTGCGTGCGGAAAATCTCCCTTATGAACAGCGTCTCAGAATTATGGAGCAGGTACACGAGACGGTTATTGCAACTCTTTTCCGTTCGGGAACTTTGGCTGTAGAGGAACTTAAGTCATTTTTCCCTACGGAATATGCGATTACTGGTTGTATGTGCATGAAAGAGCTCTCTATAGAAGTCTTGCATGTGTTGGAAGGACAGGGCGTTGATATATCTTCTGTAAAACTTGCTATACCAGAACACTTTGTTTATCCTGTTTATAAGAATGCTTTACGCTGTATGCTCTATTGGTGTTACCTTTATATTGGCGGAGTAAAACATAAGTCGGATATTGTAGTGGATGTGAAGGAAGAGGAAGGACGGATGTTGTTGCAGTTCTCTGCTGTAGATGATACTCTGAAGGAATTATATAAGCAACTTTCCGGTTCGGAAGAAGAGGGAAGAAGAGATAGTAAGGAAACAGAAGAGGCGATAACTACCCGCCAATTACTGTTTTCTGTGCAAGCGGCTTTGAGACAGCTAAATGTTACGCTTCACTATGCCGACAGAGAAAAGGATCATTTATTGACGTTAGCCTTTGAACCGGCTATCATCAAGGAGACTGAAGAGCATGGGAAGAAAACGGTTCTTCTGCTGGAGGATAGGGATGAAATGGTATGGCTGATAAGTGATCTCTTAGCAGATGAATTTGTTGTTTGTCCGGTGAAAAGTGTACAACTTGCATTTGAAGAAATACGTAGATCGGCTCCTGCTTTGTTACTAGTTGATATGTTGATGTATGCAAAAGCAGAGAGTGACTTCCTGGAATATGTGAATAAGAATCGTACTCAACTTTCGAAAACGGCATTTATTCCAATGTTAAGTTGGAAAGTAAGTTCGTCCATTCAGCGTGAATTGATTATGTGGGCTGATTCATATATTGTACTTCCTTATGATATTATATTTTTGAAAGAAGCCGTCAATAAAGCTATTTACGGTACTCGGGAGGCAAAGCAGATTTATATGGAAGAGCTTGGTGACTGGGCCGGACGCATTGTTTGTACTACAGAAGAACAGGCAGACTTTATCCGGAAACTGTTACAAGTGATAGAACAAAATCTTGACCAGGAAGAATTGGGATCAACCTTAATTGCCGACCGTATGGCGATGAGTCCGCGTCAATTCTATCGCAAGTTTAAAGAAATATCCAATGCGGCTCCCAGTGACTTGATAAAGAGTTATCGGATGGAGAAGGCTGCACGATTGTTGCAGAATGAAGAACTTTCTATTCAGGATGTTATCGCTGAAGTTGGTATTTCCAGCCGTTCCTATTTTTATAAAGAGTTTACCCGCCGATTCGGAATGACGCCGAAAGATTATCGGGAGCAACTCCGATAATGCTATCCCCACTATCTTATTCTTTACTAATTGAGTTTTATGGATGTATTACCCGAATCCTTAGATCAGTAATTCCGGATAATTAAGTCTTTCGAGGTCCTTATTTATTCGTTCCACTATAGTTGGGCGCAAGAGGAACTATAGTGCTTCTTGCGTCCAACTATAGTGGAACGAAAGGGAAACTACAGTAGAACGAATGAATTTGGACTGATAAGAAATTAGTTTTTCAAAGTCTTTCGGTTAATGATTCGGGATTCCTTCATTCCTTCTGTTCTTTGGTCGTTTGGGGTGACAGATATATTTGAATTCATGTCTGTATAGATTTTATTTATTACTGCTTACGAATAAACTTTTTAATAAAAGTGGCGAAAAGGCGGCTATTATAACTTGATACAATGTGCGCAAACTTGTGCTCTGTTTGTACGTGAATGAATGCTATGTGTTGATATATAGATGTTTATAATGTGCTTTATTTCTCCTTTCTGTTCTATAAATGAGCATTTTCATTTTGACATAATTTTGTCACTTCTGCGGAATATTCTTAATATTAAAAGTTTTTAATTTGCTTCCGCTTATAAGAATTATATAGGCGATTGATAACCTTAGTATTAATTAAAAAAAACAAAGTAACATGAATTTGTTTGAAATGGAAAAACATCACACAAAGACATTGTGGCTATTGGCATTACTGCTAACATTTAGTACAGTAGTGTGGGCACAAGGTACTCCTGTAACAGGGCGTGTGTCTGATGAAAAAGGCGAATTGCTCATTGGAGTGAGCGTTCAGGAAAAAGGTACTACGAATGGTACCATAACAGACACCAATGGTCAGTATAATCTGAAACTGACGAGTAACAATCCCATTCTTATCGTATCCTATATAGGATATAAATCACAAGAGGTAAAAGTAGGCAAACAGAAAGTGCTGGACGTAATTCTTGCAGAAGATGTATCGTCACTGGACGAAGTGGTAGTTGTGGCTTACGGACATCAACGTAAAGTGTCGGTAGTAGGTGCGCAGTCATCTATGAAAATAGAAGATATAAAGATGCCGACAGCTAATTTATCTTCTGCTATTGCTGGACGTTTGCCGGGTGTAGTAGCTGTGCAACGTTCAGGAGAACCGGGGCATGATGATTCCGATCTTTGGATCCGTGGTATTTCTACACTGGCGGGTCAGAACTCTAAACCACTGGTATTGGTGGATGGTGTGGAACGTAGTTTCAATAATATCGACCCTGAAGACATTGAGTCGTTTACGGTGCTGAAAGATGCTTCTGCCACAGCTGTATATGGAGTACGCGGTGCTAATGGTGTAATTCTGATTAAAACCAAACCGGGTAAGGTGGGCAAGCCGCAATTCTCAGTAGACTACTATGAAGGTTTTGTGACATTGACAAAGAAACCTGAAATGGCGGATGCCTTTACGTATATGGATGCTGCCAATGAAGCGTATATGGATACTAGAGGCAGTATGTTATATTCTCCTCAATATATTGAGGCTACGAAGAAAGCCCATGGATTACTACCGAATGATAATCCACTGATGTTCAATCCTTATTTGTATCCGAACGTTGATTGGATGAACGAATTATTCAATGACTGGGGACATAATCGTCGTGTAAATGTAAGTGTGCGTGGTGGTGTACCTAATGCCACTTACTACGTTTCATTGAGTTATTATAATGAAAAAGGTCTGACACGTACCGCTGAAATGGAGAACTATGATGCTAACATCCGTTACGACCGCTACAATTATACCGCTAATTTGAACTTGAAGCCAACAGAAACGACTACTATTGATTTGGGCTTCAATGGTTTCCTTTCTATGGGTAACTATCCGCAGCAATCTACCAGTGACTTGTTTGCGTCAGCCATGGAGATTAATCCAGTCTATTTGCCGTTAATGATGCCTGATGGTTCTGTACCAGGTATCTCTACCAATGGTGACCTCCGTAACCCGTATGCCGATTTGACTCGTCGTGGTTACAAAAATGAAGCAAGAAATCAGTTGAACTCCAACATTCGTTTGACGCAAGACCTTGGTTTCTGGAAGTGGAGTAAAGGGCTTACCGCCTCTGCCATGTTGGCTTTCGACGTGCATAACAGTCGTGACCTGAAGTATAACAAACGTGAAGATACTTACAATTTTGCCGGAACTAAAGACGAAAACGGATTGTGGAATGATGATGTATTTGATGCAGATGGCAATTATCGGTATGCACTGACCTATACAGGACATAAAGATCTTGCATTTGACCAGGGCGCTTCCGACTCTAGAAGTACTTACTTTGAAGCTTCTTTAAATTACGACCGTTCGTTCGGTTTGCATCGGATAGGTGGTCTTTTGCTTTATAACCAAAAGATTTACCGTTCGAGTTCTGATAATCTGATCGGTTCTTTGCCCTATAAGCAACAAGGCTTGGCCGCCCGTGCTACTTACTCATGGAACGACCGTTATTTTTTCGAGGCAAACCTTGGGTATAATGGTTCCGAGAACTTCAGTCCAGAAAAACGTTTCGGTTTCTTCCCTGCATTTGGTCTTGGCTGGGCTATCTCTAATGAGGCTTGGTGGGAATCTTTGCAAGAAACTGTTTCTTACTTTAAAGTGCGTTATACAGATGGCTTAGTTGGTACGGATGCTGTAACAGGACGGCGTTTTATGTACCTAGACCAGATGGCGAGCGTAGATGGTTATCGTTTTGGCGACCAGAATAACGGTGTTGGTGGTTGGGGGTTCAGCAAGTACGGAGCCAATGTCGGTTGGTCTACTTCCCGCAAGCAAGACTTAGGTGTTGACTTAAAATTTTTCAAAGACAATCTTTCGCTGACATTAGATATCTTTAAAGAACATCGTAAAGACATCTTTATTACCCGACGCGTTATTCCTGATTATTCCGGGTTCGTAGAAATGCCTTATGCTAATTTGGGAGTGGTAGACAATAAGGGTTTTGAAGCTACATTGGAATATACACAGCAACTCGGTAAGAAATGTTTCCTGACTGTCCGTGGTAACTTCTCATGGAATGAAGATAAAATTATAGAGAACGATGATCCCCGGGTACAGTATCCGTGGATGGAAAAAAGAGGAACGAACGTGAACGGACGTTGGGGATGGATCGCCGAAGGGTTATTCACTAGTGAAGAAGAGATCATGGACCATGCCAAGCAGTTTGGTGAAGGGCATCCGGGACAGATTTCGAAAGTGGGTGATATCAAATATAAGGATTTAAATGGTGACGGAGTAATTGACGATTATGATAAATGTCTGATAGGTCAGGGTGACGTACCTAAGATTTATTATGGTTTCGGTGCAGATTTACAATTAGGTGATTTCTCTGTCGGTGCGCTCTTTGCCGGAAATGCCAAGGCAGACCGTTGTTTGGGAGGAAATGCCATGTATCCTTTTAATGATGGTTCAGGTATTACGAACTTGTTTGCAAACATTACTGACAGATGGTCTGCTGACAATCCGACTAATCAGGATGTATTCTATCCTCGTTTGCATCATGGAAACAATGCGAATCAAAATAATATGAAAACCAGCACATGGTGGCAGAAAGATGTCAGTTTCCTGCGTCTGAAACAGTTGACTATTGCTTACCAACTCCCGAAGAAGTTGATTAATCAAACATTCCTGAAGAGTGCGCGTATTTATGTGATGGGCACCAACCTATTGACATTCTCTAAGTTCAAATTATGGGATCCGGAGTTGAATACCAATAATGGTACTGCTTATCCTAATGTACGTACTTATTCAGTAGGTGTGAATGTAAGTTTTTAATAATAATCAGTTAGCAAGAAGGATATGAAAAATATATTTAAAATAGGAACTTTGGCGCTGTGTTTGGCGGTCGGACTTAGTTCGTGCAATGATTTCTTCGATGCAATCCCCGGTGAACAATATGACTTGGAGGATACGTTTACTAATCGCTCGAAGACAGAACAGTTTTTGAATAACGTGTATAATTATGTGCCCGATGAAACATTAGAACGTTCTGCAAGGAATACGATGTCGGGGATCTGGACAACCGGTTCGTTGGAATGCAAGCTTTCATGGGACGGAAATAATGGTAGCGAATGGGCTTCCGGAGCCACCTATGCAGGTTCCTCATGGATAAACTTCTGGTACATCGAGTATTATAAAGGAATTTCTCGTGCCAGTACATTTATCATGAATGTAGACCGTTGTTTGGAAGCCTCGGCCGCACAACGCAAACAGTGGAAAGCGCAAGCCAGAGCTTTGCGTGCTTTCTATTACTTCATGATTTTCCGTTCCTACGGCCCATTTGTGATTTTGGGGGAAGAACCAATTCCATTGGATATTTCTACTGCTGAACTGCTGAAAGAACGTAATACGGTAGATGAATGTGTGGATTTTATGGCGAAGGAATTTGATGATGCGGCAAATGAGCTTCCTGATAGATATGACGGATCCAATTTGGGACGTATAGACAGAGCTGCATGTAAAGCTTTCAAAGCGAAAATGTTGTTGTATGCGGCAAGTCCGCTATTCAATTGTAATCCCGATTATGCCGCCATCGTTAATCCGGAAAGTGGCAAGCAACTCTTTCCGCAAGATAAATCGCAGGAAAAAGCGAAATGGGAGGCTGCTCGTGATGCTTACAAAGAATTCTTTGATGAATACGGTAACACTTTCTCTTTATATACGGAGAAGACAGCCGATGGAAAGATTGATTTCTATGAATCTTATAGAAAAGTGACATCGGGAGTTTTGTACGGCACAGAGAATAAAGAACAGATTTTCATTCGCTTGGCAGACCATGATTACCGGGCTTACGAAACCACGCCTTATCACAAGGGGTACGATGATAATAATGGTGCTTTGAGAGGTGGTCTGGGATTTGGTGTACCTCAGGAAATGGTGGACTTGTACTTTATGAAAGACGGTCGCCGGATTGTTGACGATACGAACTATAAGGAATATGAGGGGGTACCTTCTAATGAATATTTGGGATGGTCGAGTGACTATACTGACGAAGTAGTTCCTTCCAGAACCTATTTCAAGAGCAATTTGAATCAAACATTGAAACAATGGGCTAATCGCGAACCGCGTTTTTATACGAACATTACATTCCATGGTTCTACTTGGTTGAAGACAGATACTCCGCGTGGAGAAATAACCACAGAATTGACTTATAACGGTAATTCCGGTTATGCTAATGCCAATTGGGATGCCCCTTACACGGGTTATGGTATGCGTAAAATGGCTTCAAAAGAAGGACGTAGCGGGGCTAACAGGCATTGTGCAACTTTGCTTCGTTTGGCTGACATGTACTTGGGATATGCTGAAACGTTGAGCGCTTGTGACCAACGTAATGAAGCGATTAAGTATGTAAATAAGATACGCGCCCGTGCCGGTATTCCTGGATATGGTGCGGTAGGTACTAAGGACGATAATGGATTTGCATGCATTCCTTATGAAGATACACGTGACGGAGTGGACAAACGTATTCATCGTGAACGTTTGGTTGAGCTGATGTTCGAATGGAATCATTTCTTTGATGTACGTCGTTGGAAAGTAGCCGATATGGCTGTAGGCGATGATTGGATTTATCCTAAATATCATAGAGGTGGAGAAGGCGGACCTATTCATGGTATGGCTTTCCGTTCGGATGCTCCTGCATTTTTTGAGAAGGTAGTAGTAGAAACACGTACATTTTTGCCTAAACATTACCTCTTCCCGATTCCTGACGAAGATGTACGTCGTAATCCGAAGATGGTACAAAATCTGGGATGGACAACGGAGTAATATACTCCGGATGTCCGATCTGCGAATGAATGAAAGAAATTAATGAAAAGAAAAACAATGAAGATACCTCAAATAAGATGTAGCGATGTGAATGCAGTGAAGAGAATCATTTTTCTTTTGGTGCTGCTAATTCCCTTTTGTCTGGCAGGATGTTCGTCCGACGATGATGAAGGAGATAATGGAGGAGAAGGTCCGAACGAAGATGCTCCGGTTTCTTATGTACTTGGTTCGGGTAACACGAATATGCCCTCCAGTGGTACAATTATAGCGCAATATGCTGATGCTCCTGTCGGTTCGGAAATCAGACGTTTGGTAGACGATAATGCTGATACGAAGTATGTTACTTATCATAGTAGTTTCAACATCACTTGGAATGGAAATAGTAGTAAGGCTGTCACTGCCTATTCGTTGACCTCGGCTGCCGATACCCCCGAAATGGACCCGAAAGATTGGACACTCTATGGTTCTAATGATAATACTACGTGGACAGAACTGGATGCGCAGACAAACCAACTTTTTGCAGCGAGAAAAGAAGAGAAAAGCTATGAAGTGGATAATGCAACTTCCTATCGTTACTACAGACTTTCTGTTGAAGCGAACAATGGTGGTGCTGCCACGCAGATAGCTGAATGGAAACTGGTTGCCATGCGTTCATATACGGAGAATATCAACGATTTGATTGCTAGTAAAGGTTCCAGTACGTTTAGTGCGATAACTCCGATGGGCAGACAGCATGAGAATGACAGAGAAGCTACGGCAGCAGACTTGAAATGGCTTGCCGATCCTGCTGAAGAACCTGAACCATTTGGAGATGGCGGGACGAAGATGGCATGGAATACATTCAATGTTGTATCCATTTATCCAAATGGAAATCCTGTGATGTCTGATGTAAATCAGCGTTGGGTAGGTGACTGCTGTGCTTGTGCGGTGATTGCTTCGATGGCATACCTCTATCCCCGTTTCGTAAAACACATTATCAAGGATAATATGGACAAAACATACACAGTTACTATGTATGACCCGAAAGGAAAACAAATATCAGTTGGTGTAGGTGGCGACTATTTTATCGGTAATAGTGGCGATTTAGGTGCCTTAGGCGGCAGAAATAAAGAAGTCACTTGGGCTACGATTCTCGAAAAGGCTATGATTAAGTGGAATCAGATCTATCAAGGTAGTTCTAATGTCGGTGGTATTGGTACTGAATATGTTTCTGCTATCTTTACCGGCGACGGGGAAAGTGTAGGTTTCGGTGCAAATGCATTGATTGCCGAAGACTTACAACGCGCGGTGGAAGTGTCGCTCAAACAGGGTAGACTGGTGATCGGTGGTTTTACAAGAAGCGGTGAACAGGTAGATCAAAATTGGCAGACGACCAGTGGGCATGCGTTTACGTTTATCTTGCCGGATGATAATACTCATCTTTTCAAGATGCGGAATCCTTGGGGAGGTACTACTGACGGTGTGATGAAAGTGAAGGATGACGGACGGATTCCGCCGATGATTGACTTACGTATTTGTGCGCCGGGAGCAGCCAAGAATTATGGAGTGGGACCGGACTTGGGAGGATATATACCTAATTTCTAATTTCAAATCTTAAAAGAAAAACATCATGAAGAAACTTATTTATATAATGTTGTCGTTGTGTTGCCTGGTTTTTTATAGTTGTGGCATGACGGAACCTTGGAAAGACTGGGAACATGAAGGTGACATGAGTGCAGACCGCTTGCGTCCTTCAGAGGTAAAAGAACTACTGTGTGCGGCAGACGGATGGAAAATGATTTATCAAGGAGTAACGTTCTACTTTCAGTTTGATGAAGAAGGAAATGTAGCATCGGATTCAGACGAAACGTTGTTGAAGAATGAGGTTGGAACAGATTATTCTCTGGATTTCCAGGGGGAAAAAGCGGTGTTGCTTACCTTGCTGAATGGAGGAATGCTACAATATTTGAACGAAAACTCGGAGACGACATTTGTCATTACGGGGTATTCTGATTCACAAATTACAGCTGTAGGACAGACGCATGGCAAAGAAATGATCTTGACTCCGGTCTCAACTGCAGCTTTGCAACAAGCTAAGGAGAGAAAACGATTGGCTATTATTGCTTACAATAAAGCACAGGCCATGGATTTGCTTAAAGGAGAGTTGAATAACGGTGTATTTCGTAGGTCATCCTCTTCTTTCCTTGCACACTATTTGATTATTTGCGACGAGAGCAATAATTGGAAAGTGAAGATTTCTGCAATAGATAACGGTGTGGTAAAACACACAGAGTATCCGATGATAATTGATACAACGAATGATGAAAATGCAGTGTTGACTTTGGGTAGCAATGTGACGGTAGATGGAATAAGTTTAAATAAACTCTATTACAACTATTTGAATGGTGAAATTGAAACTGACAATGCTAATGTTGTATGTGATACTCGGAAAGCCTCTGATATTGCAGCATGGTATGCAGATGGTTGGAAAACCCATATAGTAGATCAGGATGAGATTCATGCGGACTTTAAGGGAATCTTCCACTCTGGTGTGGAGTTTGATGATCGTAATCCGAGGAATTTGATTGCTTGTCCGTGGAGTGGTATGGGATCTTATATTGGCTTTGCGGTTACTATGACAGCAGATAATGCTACTGGTCGTATATTCATCAGCTTGGGCGAACCATATGATTTATTCGGATGGAATAATAATCCGGCTGATTATAACCGTGTACAGCAGGATTACAGTAAATTCCTCTCTTTCTGTGTTTCGGAAGACGGCTTCTATTGGAGTTATGATGACAACGACAGTATGGTGTATGTGCTAAGTGCTACAGGCGAGCGTTGGTTTAGAATGAAGAAGTAACCAGTCTTTGAAAAAAGCAAGAAAGTAAACAGAACATAATCTCGATTACTTTCTTGCTTTTGTTTTTGTTTGTACTCTATTTGTATTTTCTTATGGGCAATTATTTGATTATTAGTAATTTAATTTGTGCTCTGTTTGACTCCTAGTTCTCTACTCTGACATTCTCGTCCGGACGTGCTTTTTGTCACGTTAGAGTATAGTTATTAATTTTCTATTGCGTTAATTTGTAACGTGAATAATAACACTCGCTAATCTAATATTAATAGTTTAACTCTTAGTATCATGAATAAACAGAAACTACTGTCTATCACAATGACTCTATTGTTGGGAGTCTCCTCTGTCTTTGCGCAAAAGCAGCCGGTGGATTACGTGAATCCCCTGATGGGAACCGACTCCAAAATTTCGCTCTCCAACGGAAATACTTATCCTGCCATCGCACTTCCCTGGGGGATGAACTTCTGGATGCCGCAGACCGGAAAAATGGGCGACGGCTGGGCTTACACGTATGCTTCTGACAAAATCAGAGGTTTCAAGCAGACCCATCAGCCCAGTCCCTGGATCAATGACTACGGACAGTTCTCCATTATGCCGATGACCAAACAGCTGAAGATTGATCAGGACAGCCGTGCTTCCTGGTTTTCGCATAAGGCAGAGAAAGCAACTCCTTATTATTACAGTGTTTATCTGTCAGAGTATAACATGACAACGGAGATTGCCCCGACGGAGCGTTGTGCGTATTTCCGTTTTACTTTCCCCGAAGCGTCCGATGCTTATGTGGTAGTAGATGCTTTCGACCGTGGTTCGTATGTGAAGGTGATTCCCGAAGAAAATAAGATTGTAGGTTATACGACACGTAACAGTGGCGGTGTTCCGCAGAATTTCAGGAACTACTTTGTGATAGAGTTCGACAAGCCTTTTACATTTAATAAAGTATGGGCGGACTACCATCTGGTAGAGACGCATCTTGAACTGCAATCCAATCACGTAGGTGCTGCCATCGGTTTTTCGACAAAGAAAGGAGAGCAGGTGCATGCCAAAGTGGCTTCCTCATTCATCAGCCCCGAACAGGCGGAACTGAATCTGAAAGAAATCGGAAACAAGACATTCGAACAGACCAAGGAAGCCGGACGTAAAGCTTGGAATGACGTACTGGGACGTATCAAAGTCGAAGACGATGATGAGAACCGGATGCGTACCTTCTATTCTTGTCTGTATCGTTCGGTATTATTCCCCCGTATGTTCCACGAAGTGAATGCGAAGGGTGAAACGGTACATTACAGCCCTTATAACGGTGAAATCCGTCCGGGATATATGTTTACCGATACCGGTTTCTGGGATACGTTCCGTTGCCTGTTCCCGTTTGTCAATTTGATATATCCTTCAATGGGAGAGAAGATGCAGGAAGGACTGTTGAATACATATCTTGAAAGCGGATTCTTCCCCGAATGGGCGAGTCCGGGACATCGTGGCTGTATGGTCGGAAACAATTCGGCTTCTGTAGTGGCAGATGCTTTCATGAAGAACGTGACCAAGGCAGATGCAGAGAAAATGTATGAAGGTTTGCTCAAGGGAGCCAACAGTGTACACCCGAGAGTTTCTACAACAGGACGTCGTGGATACGAATATTATAATAAACTGGGCTATGTACCTTACGATGTGAAGATTAACGAGAATGCTGCCCGTACGCTGGAGTATGCATACGATGACTGGTGCATCTACCGTATGGGTGAAAAGTTAGGCCGTCCGGCGGAAGAACTGGAAGTTTATAAGAAAAGAAGCCAGAACTATCGCAACCTGTTCGATCCGGAGACTAAACTGATGCGCGGAAAGAATGCTGATGGAACTTTCCAGACTCCTTTCAACCCGTTCAAATGGGGAGATGCCTTTACCGAAGGAAACAGCTGGCACTATACGTGGTCTGTATTCCATGATGTACAGGGACTGGCCGATCTGATGGGTGGAAGAAAGATGTTTGTCAGCATGCTCGATTCAGTATTCAACCTTCCACCGATATTTGATGATAGCTACTACGGAGGTGTGATTCATGAAATCCGTGAAATGGAAATTGCCAATATGGGTAACTATGCGCACGGCAACCAGCCTATCCAGCACATGATTTACTTGTATAACTATGCAGGCGAGCCCTGGAAAGCCCAGTACTGGCTGCGTGAAGTGATGAACCGCCTCTATTTTGCCACTCCCGACGGCTATTGTGGTGATGAGGATAACGGACAGACTTCTGCCTGGTATGTGTTTACCGCTTTAGGCTTCTATCCGGTATGTCCGGGCAGCAATGAATATGTGATGGGTGCTCCTTATTTCAAGAAAGCGACGATCACACTGGAGAACGGCAAGAAACTGGAAATCTCCGCTCCTAAAAATAGTGATGCCAATCGTTACATCCGTTCGCTGAACTATAACGGTAAGAACTATACAAAGAATTATCTGAATCATTTCGACTTGCTGAAAGGCGGACGTCTGGTATTTGATATGGATAATAAACCGAATAAAGGAAGAGGTATTAACGAATCCGACTTCCCCTATTCCTTCTCTCGTGATAACAAGTAAGCAGGTATGAATAAGATGAAAAAGAAAGTATTGATGATGACTATGGCGGCGGCAACCTTGTCTGCCGTAGCTCAGCAACCGGTAGATTACGTTAATCCGATTATCGGAACCAATGGTATGGGGCATACTTTTCCCGGTGCCTGTACACCTTTCGGATGGGTACAATTGAGTCCGGACACAGATACAATACCACATAATATAAACGGTGCATATCAGAAAAACGCTTATGAGTATTGTGCCGGTTACCAGTATCGGGACAAGACCATTGTCGGTTTCAGTCACACCCACCTCAGCGGTACGGGACATTCGGACTTGGGAGATATCCTGCTGATGCCTGCTGTCGGTGATCTGAAGCTGAACCCCGGACGGGCGGATCATCCGGAAGAAGGATACCGTTCGCGTTTCAGTCATGCCACCGAAAAAGCAACTCCCGGATATTATGAGGTAATGCTGGACGACTATGGCATTAAAGCTCAGATGACTGCCACGCAGCGGGTCGGTGTACATAAATATACGTTCCCGAAAGGAAAAGACGGTCATCTGATTCTGGACTTGGTGCATGGTATCTATAATTATGACGGCAAAGTATTGTGGGCAAACCTGCGGGTGGAAAATGATACATTACTGACAGGATATCGTATCACTAACGGATGGGCACGCACGAATTATACCTATTTTGCTATTTCCTTGTCACAACCGATCAAGGACTACGGTTATAAGGATAAGCAAAAGGTACTGTACAACGGATTCTGGCGTCGCTTCAACATGGAAAAGAATTTTCCCGAAATCACCGGACGTAAGATTGTTGCCTATTTCAACTTCGATACGGCTGAGGACCCGGAACTGGTTGTGAAAGTAGCGCTTTCGGCAGTCAGTACGGAGGGGGCTGTTAAAAATCTCCGTGCCGAAGTTTCCGGAAAAAGCTTTGAACAGCTGGCTGAAGCTGCCCGGACAGACTGGAACAATGAGCTAGATCATTTCGAAGTAGAAGGTACCCCCGACCAGAAGGCAATGTTCTATACTTCGCTTTATCATACCATGATTAATCCGTCCGTATATATGGATGTGGACGGTTCTTATCGTGGTTTGGATCACAATATCCATCAGGCCAAAGGATTTACTAACTATACGATTTTCTCGCTTTGGGATACATACCGTGCGGAACATCCGTTCCTCAACCTGGTGAAACCGGAACGCAATGCGGATATGGTAGAATCTATGATCAAGCATGAGCAGCAGAGTGTACACGGCATGTTGCCGGTCTGGAGTCTGATGGGAAATGAGAACTGGTGTATGAGCGGTTACCATGCCGTATCGGTGTTGGCCGATGCGATAACCAAAGGAGTCTTTTCGAATGCTGACGAGGCGTTGGCGGCGATGGTCAGTACTTCTACCGTACCTTATTACGAAGGAGTAGCCGATTATATGAAGCTGGGCTATATCCCCTTGGACAAGAGCGGTACGGCAGCTTCTTCCACG
>OLWA01001550.1_pt1 | contig 23336 bp, 15 predicted proteins | sample 1673251 | NCBI WGS metagenome assembly OLWA01 (sample SAMEA3178937, study PRJEB25190) | human gut metagenome | biome: human gut; feature: human-associated habitat; material: faeces | place: Austria | collected 2013 | reverse complement strand
GTCCTGTGCGAAAAGGCCATGGCCTATACGATGGAGGACTGCCGGACGATGTACCAGGCCGGACGCCGTTCGGGGCGGATCTTCTTCGTCGGACAGCAGCGGCTCTTCGACCCGAAATACATCAAGGTGATGGATTCGGTGCGCAAGGGGGAGTTCGGGCCGGTGGTCAACGTGCGTAACTACTGGTTCCGCAACAACGACTGGCGGCGCAGCGTTCCGTCGCCCGACCTCGAACGTCGGATCAACTGGCGCCTCTACCGCGCCTATTCGCGGGGGCTGATGACCGAACTGGCCTGCCACCAGCTGCAGAACGGTACGTGGGCTCTCGGAATGCTCCCGGTGCAGGTCATGGGGGCCGGCGGCTATGTCTACTGGAAGGACGGTCGCGAGGTCTTCGACAGTGTCAGCACGATCTATACCTTCCCCAACGGCGTGAACATGACCTTCGAGTCGGTGATCTCGAACAAACATTTCGGCATGGGCGAGCAGATCCTCTGCAAGGAGGCGACGATCGATCTGGCCGGCGGCCGTTATTACAGCGAGACGCCGCGTCCGCGGAGCGGAATCCGGCAGCTGGTCGGGGAGATCGAGCAGGGGATCTTCTCCAATTCGGTCTTTGCCGGGACGAGTTGGGCGGCCGAGAGCGGATCGTCGGATCCGGGTGTGGCGGTCATGCCCGGGGCCGAAGGTGACGGCTCGCTCGAGATGCTCGAGACTTTCTGTCATGCCATTCTGACCGGCAAGCAGCCGCCGCATGTGTTGGAAGAGGCCTATTATGGGTCGGTGTTCTGTCTGTTGGGGGACGAGGCGCTCCTTCGCAACGAGATTCTGACCCTCCCCGACGAACTGCGCATCGATTATCTCTGACCGGTCTGCGGTCTGTGGCCGGCGGTCTACGGCCAGCGTTTGCGGTCATCAGTCTGCGGTCTGCGGCCAGCGTTTGTGGTCTGTGGCCGGCGGCCGGCGGTCTGCGTTTGTGGTCTGTGGCCGGCGGTCGGCGGATCGATCCGGGTGCTCCCGCCCTGCGGCAGGAGTGCTCCTGCGGGAGTGCGGGCAGGCGGCGGAGCCAGACTTCGGGCCGGTGAGGGCCGGGGCGTTCGCCGCAGCCGGGAGGCTCAGCGTTGGGCCTCGATCGTATAGGTGAAGCTGTCCGCGCGGTAGTAGCCGATGTTGTACTCGACCGGGACGTCGTTGACGTCGTATACGAAGCGCTTGCGGATCAGAATGGGATCATTGGCCGCAATCTCGAGCTTCTCGGCGATGAAGTCTCCCGCCAGCCGGGCCGAAATCTCCTCCTTGCTCGTTTTGACCACCACGCCGTACTGCTTCTCGAGCAGTTCGTAGAGCGGCATCGTGAAATCCTCCTCGCCCGTCAGCGGCAGCTTCGGATTGAAGTACGAGATGAAATAGACGAACGGATACTCTTTCTTGCCCCGGACCCGCTCCAACACGACGCAGCGCTGGTCGGTTTCGTCGTCCAGGTTGAAGAAGTTCCGAATCTCGGGACCCGGGGCCTTGAAGCTGATGTGCAGTTCGAAGTTGCGGATCGCGATGCCGAGCATCTTCATCTCCTGCGAGAAGCTCAGCCAGTTCTTGACTCCGCCGACGATCCCCTTGCGGACGACCTTCGTCCCGACGCCCTTCTTGCGGATCAGCAGCCCTTCGAAGACCAGTTTGTTGATGGCCTGCCGCAGCGTGTTGCGCGAAATGTGCAATTGTTCGGACAATTCGATCTCGTTGGGGAGCAGTTTGCCGTTCTTGTATTCGTCGGATTCGATCAGCCTGCGCAGGATCTCTTCCGCCTGGAGATGCAGAGGTTTGCCGCTGCTGTGGTCTATCTTCAACATATCTGTTTCAAGATCAAAAGGTAAAGGTCGTACAAATTTACAAAAAAATACGGAAAAAAGTTTCATGACCCGGATTTATTCTTTATATTTGCACAAAATATATATGTTCAAACAAATATAAATCTGACATGAGACGCGCCAATTACGATAAATTCCCGGCCACGAAGATCTCCGGACCGGTGGTGCGGGGGTGGGAATCCATCCTGTCCGAATTGAAGCGGGCGACGCGGGGCGAACGGGCCCTCGCCGTGGAACTGTACACGGGAACCTGCGAGGAGGAGATTCTGGGTGCCTTTGCCGGAGCATTCCCCGAGGTGATCCATACGCGGGATCTGATGATCCCCGAGGCCGAGGTCCGCCGTATGACGGAGCGGTTCATGACCGACGACGTGCTGTTCGGTCATGTGACGGTGCTGGATCTGAACGACTACTTCGACCCCTCGAAGCTCGCCGAAGCCCGTCGTCGCGTGGCTGCCGACCGGAGGATCGTCGTCGTCGGCACGGGCGCCTCGCTCGTGGCTCCGGATGATGCCGTGCTGGCCTACGTGGACATGGCCCGCTGGGAGATCCAGCAACGTTTCCGCCGCCACGAAGTCCGCGCACTGGGCATCGACAACCGCCAGGATCCGGTCTCCATCCAGTATAAGCGGGGCTACTTCAACGACTGGCGCATCTGCGACCGGCACAAGGATCGGCTGCTGCGCCGCGTGAACTACTGGATCGACACCCATCGGGCCGGTGCGCCGAAGATGATCGGTGCGGAGACGTTCCTGGCCGGACTTGAGAAGACCGCTTCGCAGCCGTTCCGCGTGGTGCCCTTTTTCGACCCGGCACCGTGGGGCGGACAATGGATGAAGGAGGTCTGTGATTTGGACCGCAGCGTGACGAATTTCGGCTGGTGTTTCGACTGCGTGCCCGAGGAGAACAGCCTCTATCTCGACGTGGACGGCGAGCGTTTCGAGATCCCCTCTGTCGATCTGATCCTGCTGAAGAGCCGCGAGGTGCTCGGCGAGCCCGTTGAGGCGCGTTTCGGCAAGGATTTCCCCATCCGCTTCGATTTCCTCGACACGATGGGCGGCGGCAATCTGAGCCTGCAGGTCCATCCGACGACCCAGTTCGTTCACGAAAACTTCGGCATCGCCTACACGCAGGATGAGAGCTACTACCTGCTCGATGCCGGCAAGGATGCCACGGTGTATATCGGTCTGAAGGCCGGCGTCAATCCGCAGGAGATGATCGACGACCTGCGCCGGGCACAGCGCGGCGAGATCGTCTTCGATGCCGAGAAGTACGCCAACAAGTTCCCCGCCCGGAAACACGACCACTTCCTGATCCCGGGCGGTACGGTGCACTGCTCCGGATCGGAGAGCATGGTGCTGGAGATCAGCTCGACGCCGAACATCTTCACCTTCAAGCTGTGGGACTGGCAGCGGCTGGGTCTCGATGGCAAACCCCGTCCGATCAACGTCGAGCGCGGCAAGGAGGTCATCGACTGGAAACGCGATACGGCGTATGTGAAACAATGGCTGTACGACCACTTCGAACCGGTTGCCTCGGGCGAGGGATGGTCGGAAGAGCGTACCGGGCTGCACCGGAACGAATTCATCGAGACGCGCCGCCACCGTTTCACGGCTCCGGTACTGCACGAAACCAACGGCAGCGTCCATGTCCTGAATCTGGTCGAGGGCGAGGAGGCCGTGGTCGAGAGCCCCGACCGGGCCTTCGAACCCTTCGTGGTGCACTATGCCGAGACGTTCATCGTCCCGGCTGCGGTGGGCCGTTATACGATCCGGCTCTGCGGCGAGGCGGCCGGCCGGGAGTGCATGACGATCAAGGCATACGTGAGATGCTGAAAACCGACCTTTTGTAAAGATACTGACCTATGTATGAACAGGACCAAAGAATCGTGATGACGCTGGATGCCGGCGGGACCAATTTCGTCTTCTCGGCCATGCAGGGAGGATGCGAGATCCTCGCTCCCATCCGGCTTCACGCCGTCGCCGACGATCTGAAGGGGTGTCTCGACGTGCTGGTCGACGGCTTTACGCAGGTGAGACGGGCCGTCGTGGGCGACCCCGCGGCCATCAGTTTCGCCTTCCCGGGACCGGCCGACTACCGCAACGGCATCATCGGCGATCTGCCGAACTTCCCGGCCTTTCGGGGCGGGGTGGCACTCGGGCCCTATCTGTCGCGGCAGTTCGGCCTGCCGGTATTCATCAACAACGACGGAAACCTCTATGCCTACGGCGAGGCCCTTTCGGGCATGCTGCCCGAGATCAACCGGATGCTCGAGGCGAGCGGAAGCCCCCGGCGGTATGCCAATCTGATCGGCATCACGCTCGGTACGGGGTTCGGTGCCGGGGTGGTGGTGGACGGCCGCCTGCTGACCGGTGACAACGGCTGCGGCGGGGATGTCTGGCTGATGCGCAATGCGAAATATCCGGAGCTGATGGCCGAGGAGAGCGTCAGCATCCGGGCCGTGCGGCGCGTCTATGCGGAGCGGAGCGGCGAAGATGCCTCGGCGCTTTCACCCAGAGATATCTTCGACATTGCCGAGGGGGTGCGGCCGGGAGACCGCGAGGCGGCCGTGCGGAGCTTCGAGGAGCTGGGCGAGGTGGCCGGCGATGCCATCGTGCGGGCGCTGGACATCGTCGACGGACTGGTCGTCTTCGGCGGCGGAATCTCCGGTGCGGCCCGCTACATCATGCCGGGCATGATCCGCGAAATGAGACGCTCGGTGGGGACCTTCTCCGGGGCGTCGTTTCCCTGTCTGCAGGCCGAGGTCTACGACCTGTCGGATCCCGGGGGGCTGCGGGCCTTCCTCGAGGAGAAGGACCGCATGGTGAAGATCCCCGGCTCCGACGAGGAGGTGCACTACGCCTGCCACAAGAAGACCGGCGTGGCCCACAGCCGGCTCGGTGCCAGCCGGGCCATCGCTCTGGGGGCCTACGCCTATGCGCTGTCGCAGCTCGACGGTGGGGCGGATGCCGCTGTAAAGGCCTGATCAAATTCGAATAACGAACCTGAAGAGACCGACAATCATGAAAATCAGAACTTTCCTGTGGCTTCTCCTGCCGATGCTTGCCCTTTCGTGCGGAGGAGACGATTCCGATAATGCGGCTCCGCAGACTCCCGATACGGATCAGGGCGAAAAGCCCGACCGGCCGGATCCGGACGAGGGGCCGGACGAGGAACCGGAGAATCCCGACGGGATCTCCTACGGCCAGCGGGGCCTCGAGTTTTTCGACCTCGTCAACCGCTACTACCGAATTCAGAACGGCTCGGCCGCCGGGCTTTACGTCGAAAACTACAACGGAACGACCGGCAGCTCGCCCTCCTATCTATGGGGCTACGACGGCCTGATCTCCGGCGTCGCCACGCTCCATGAACTCGGTTACGAGGTGGACTACGAGGCGATGGTCGACCGCTTCGAGGCCTATTACCGCACGAGCGGCGCCGTGAATGTCGGCGGCTACGGCTCGGCAACGGATGGACGCTACGGCTCCGGCGACCGGTATTATGACGACAATGCGATCGTGGGGCTCGATCTGGTCGAGGCCTACGAACTCACCGGCGAGCAGAAATACCTCGATCGGGCCAAACGCATCGTCGCATTCCTCCACTCGGGCGAGGATGACCTGCTCGGCGGCGGGCTCTGGTGGAACGAAAGCCTGAAAAACAACCCGAACGACGGCAACTCGAACAAACCGACCTGCTCGAACGGCTTCGCCACGCTGTTTCTGCTGCGCTATTATGCCCTCTGCACGATGGAGGAGAAGGTCGATGTGCTGGCCTTTGCGCGGCGGCTGTACGAGTGGCTGGTGGCCAACCTGCGCGACCCTTCGGACGGCTGCTACTGGAACGACAGGTCGGCCGCCGGAGTGATCAATCCGACCAAGTGGGCCTACAATACCGGCGTGATGATCTCGTGCGGCGTGCGGCTGTACCGGATCACGGCCGATCCGGCCTATCTGGATCTGGCGCGTGAGTCGGCCGACGGTGCCTACCGCTGTTTCGTGGGACCGGCCGGAGGTCTGACGCAGGCCTATCCCGATCACGACCCGTGGTTCACCATCAAGCTGGTGCGTTCGTACATGGATCTGGCCCCCTATCACGAACCGGCCAAGGAGTATATCGATCTCTTCATCCGTTATCTGGACCACGCCTGGCAGTATGCCCGCACGCCGGAGGGGCTCTTCTACGAAAACTGGACCGGCGTGAGCCCCGGCCGCAGCGAACAGCTGCTCATGCAGGGTGCCGCGCTGGAGTCGCTGGGCGCCGTGGCGCTCTACCGCGGGGAAACCGCTCAAAAGTCGATGTAGCATGAAACGAGCCGGATGGATCCTGCTGCTGGCGTTCTGCCTGGCCGGCTGTCGGCAGACCCCCGTGGCCACGCCGAACCGCGATCGCGCCGCGGAGATGTTCAAGCGCGTCTGGGAGCTCTACCGCGTGCCGCAGTACGGGCTCTTCTCGGAGTATTACCCCAACAGCTACCGCCCCGATCTGACCTATTTCAACGACTCGACCCGAAAGGCGCAGGAGGTTTCGTTTCTGTGGCCGATGAGCGGTGTCTTCTCGTCGGCCGTGGCCCTCGCCTCGATCGACCCGGATTTCCGGCCCTATGTCGATTCGATGGTCATGGCCGTGGAGCAGTACTACGATACGCAGCGGGTGCCGTTCGGCTATCAGGCCTATCCGGTCCGCTTCGGCAAGGTCGACCGCTACTACGACGACAACGGTCTGGTGGGCATCGACTACGTCGAGGCCTACCGCGTCACGAAGAATCCCGTCCACCTGGAGAGGGCCAAACAGGTCATGACGTTCATCCTCAGCGGTTGGGACGACCGTTTCGACGGTGGCGTCACGTGGCTGGAAGGGGTTGGTGACCAGAAGCCGGCCTGCTCGAACGGCAAGGCGCTGGTGCTGGCGCTGAAGCTCTACGAGGCCACCGGCGATCTCTATTATCTCGAGACCGGGCGGCGCTTCTACGACTGGATGGACCGGTATCTGAAGGATCCCGAACGGGACGTCGTCTGGAACTCCTGGCTGACGGACGCCGGCGGGAAGGTCCATCCCGACCTCTATACCTACAACACGGGTACGCTGCTGCAGGCTGCCGTGGCCCTCTACCGCTTCACCGGCGAGCCGGAATACCTCGACAATGCCCGGCGGCTGGCCGAAGGGAGCTATCGGGTCTTTTTCCGGACGACGGACCGCGGGGTGCCCTATATCGATGATCTGCCGTGGTTCAATCTGGTGCTCTTCCGCGGCTACCACGATCTGTACAACGTCACGGGCGATTCGAAATACGTCGACGCCCTGATCGAGAGCCTCGACTACGCCTGGGACCATGCCCGTGACCGCGCCGGACTGCTCTATCACGACTGGACGGGCCGCACGGACGAGAGCCGCCGGCCGAAATGGCTGCTCGATGCCTCGTGCATCCCCGAATTCTATGCCCGCATCGCGCGGATCAAACAAGAAATCTAAATCCTTCTCCTGCCATGAAAAAAACAATCTTGTCTGCCCTCCTGACGGGTCTGGTTGCACTGACCGGCTGCAACGACGCGTCGAGCGAGGATTTCAGCCGGTACGTCAACCCCAATCTGGGGTCGGTGCACAGCCGGTGGTTCTTCTATACACCGGCGGCCGTGCCCTTCGGCCTTGCCAAGCTCGGTGCCTCGACCAACGGAACTTACGGCAATGTCCAGGGATGGGAGGCCGTCGGCTACGAGGATTCTCACACCTCGATCGACGGATTCCCCTGCCTGCACGAGTTCCAGATCGGCGGCATTGCGCTGATGCCCGTCACCGGAGCGCTCAAGACCGTGCCGGGCCGGCTCGAGGATCCCGATGCCGGATTCCGCTCGCGCTTCGACAAGCAGGATGAAGAGGCCCATCCGGGTTACTATTCCGTGCTGCTCAAGGACTACGGCGTCCGTGCGGAACTGACGGCCACCGAACGCGTCGGCTTCCAGCGTTACACCTTCCCGGCCTCGGACCAGTCGCGGATCCTCTTCAACATCGGCAACCGTCAGGGCGAGAGCGGCCAGGTGAAGGATGCCTGGATCCGCCTCGACGGCAATGTGGTCGAGGGATACGTCGTGACCGAACCGGAGTATGTCAAGAAATACCAGGCAGGTGCCACCGTGACGATGTACTTCTACGCCCTCGTCGACCGGACGCCCGATTCCGCCAGCGTCTTCTGCCAGGGCGGCGACCCGGCCGAAGGTTCGGAAATCAAGGGGCCGGGTGCCATGATGAGCCTGAACTACACGACGTCGGCCGACGAGGTGATCAACGTGAAGATCGGCCTTTCGTACACCTCGGTCGAGAATGCGAAGCTGAATCTGCTCACGGAGGCCGATCGTCTCGATTTCGACGGAGCGCATGCGGCCGCCGTGAAGAAGTGGAACGAGGCGCTCGGCCGCATCAGCGTCTACGGAGGTACGCCCGAGAGCCGCGTGAAGTTCTATACGGGGCTCTACCATGCGCTGCTGGGCCGGGGGCTTGCCAGCGATGTCAACGGCGCCTATCCGCGCAACGACGGCTCGGTGGGGCAGATCCCGCTCGACGGGAACGGCAAGCCTCGCCACAACCACTACAATACGGACGCCGTCTGGGGCGCCTATTGGAATCTGACGACCCTCTGGGCGCTGGCCTATCCGGAGTATTACAACGACTTCATCAACAGCCAACTGCTTGTCTACGACGATGCCGGATGGCTCGGCGACGGCATTGCCACCAGCAAGTATGTCTCGGGCGTGGGCACCAACATGGTCAGCATCGCCATCGCCGGAGCCTACAACAGCGGTATCCGCAACTACGACGTCGAAAAGGCCTATGAGGCGGCTCTGAAGAACGAAATCGGCTGGAAGAACCGCATCGAGGGGGCCGGCAAGATGGATGTCCGCCAGTTCGTCGAGCTGGGCTACGTGCCCTTCGACGACAGCGTCCATTTCGGCGTGAGCCCGAAGGGGGCCTCCTTCTCGGCCTCGCATACGCTCGAGTACAGCTTCAGCGCCTATGCCGTGGCCCGGATGGCCCGGTCGCTGGGCAAAACCGAGGATTGCGAACGGCTCATGAAGCTCGCGTCGGGATGGGAGCGGCTGTTCGACGATTCGCTGAAGATGATCCGTCCGCGGGTGCCGGGCGGTGCGTTCATCGACCGCTTCAATCCGCTGGAGTCGTGGCGGGGCTTCCAGGAGGGCAATGCCATGCAGTACACCTTCTTTGTCCCCCATCAGCCCGAAAAGCTGATCGAAAGGATGGGGCGCGACACGTTCAACGCCCGTCTCGATTCGATCTTCACCGTGGCGCGCCGCAGCATCTTCGGCGGCGGCAAGGTCGTCAATGCCTTCTCCGGCCTGCAAAGCCCCTACAACCACGGCAATCAGCCCAGTCTGCACATCTCGTGGCTGTTCAACTTCTCGGGGAAACCCTACCTTACCCAGAAGTGGGTGCGTCTGATCTGCGACGAGTTCTACGGTACGACCGGCGAGCACGGTTACGGATACGGTCAGGACGAGGATCAGGGGCAGCTCGGCGCCTGGTACGTGATTTCGTCGATGGGCCTCTTCGACGTGAAGGGCGGTACGGACGAACGCCCCGAATTCCAGATCGGCAGCCCGCTCTTCGACCGGATCGTCATCCGTCTGAGCCCCGAAAACGCCACGGGCAAGAGGTTCGTCATCGAAACGGAGGGCAACGCCCCCGATGCCTGGTACATCCAGTCAGCCACGCTCGACGGCAAACCCCTCGACCGTTGCCGGATCTACCGCGACGAACTCTTCAAGGGAGGTAAGCTGCATCTGAAAATGGGAACACAACCTAACGAAAACTGGGGAAATGAAAAGTAAGTCCAATTCGCTGACGGGGCTGCTGCCGGTCCTGTTCGGCTTTTTCATCATGGGGTTCTGCGACATCGTCGGCATCACGTCCGACTACGTGCAGAAGACCTTCGGGTGGTCTTCGACCATGACGGGATTCGTTCCGTCGATGGTCTTCATCTGGTTCCTCTTCCTCGGCATCCCGGTCGGAAACGCCATGAACCGCTGGGGCCGCAAGAATACGGTGCTGATCAGCCTCGGGGCCACGATCGTCGGCATGTTCCTGCCGCTGGTCGTCTACGACGGCGTCACCTGCATGATCGCCTACGCGCTGCTCGGAATCGGCAACGCCGTGCTCCAGGTCTCGCTGAATCCGCTGCTGAGCAACGTGATCTCGAACCGGAAACTGTTGACCAGCAGCCTGACGGCCGGTCAGGTCATCAAGGCCGTCTCGTCGCTCGTCGGGCCCGAATTCGTGATGCTTGCCGTCTCGCTGTTCGGCGAGCAGAACTGGCACTACTGCTTTCCGATCCTCGGGGCGGTGACCATTCTGTCGGCCGTATGGCTGATTCTGACGCCTATTCCGAGGGAACAACCCTCCGAAGGCGGCATTTCGTTCGGCGAAACGTTCGGCCTGCTCAAGGACAGGACCATTCTGCTGCTGTTTCTGGGTATTCTGTTCGTTGTCGGCGTGGATGTGGGCACCAACTTCCTCAGTTCGAAACTCATGGCCGTCCGTTTCGGCTGGAGCGGCGAGCAGGCGAAGTTCGCTCCGCAGGTCTACTTCTTCAGCCGGACGGTCGGAGCGTTGCTCGGAGCGGTGCTGCTTTCGCGGATTTCGGGCGTGAAGTACTTCCGCATCAACATCCTGTTGTGCCTGCTGTCGGTGCTTGCGATGATGCTCTCCGGCAACGACATGGCCAGCCTGATCTGCATCGGAGCCGTCGGATTCTTCGCCTCGTCGATCTTCTCGATCATCTATTCGGCCGCACTGACGGCGCGTCCGGAGGCTGCCAACCAGATCTCGGGGCTGATGATCACGGCGGTGGCCGGAGGCGGCATCGTGACGCCGGTCATGGGGTTGGGAATCGATCTGGCCGGCATGACGGGCGGGATCGTCATCATCCTGGTGTGCGTGTTGTACCTGGCCTTCTGCGCCTGCCGGATCAAGGCGGCATAGAGCCGCCGGGCGTGTGGCGCGAATCTTCCGGAATCCCGGGACTGCCCCTCCGCTGCCTGACGGGAACGGGGAGTGCCTTTGTCCGGCGACCGCCGGTCGGCCCGACAAAACCGGCTCGTCCCGTGAGGCGGGCGGTAGCGACAAAAAGCGGTCCGCAACCTCCAGACAGGTTGCGGACCGCTTTCATTGTGTCCAAAGTCGTTGGGAGCTCCGGCCTACCAGTCCTTCAGACCTCCGCCAAAGTAAGATCCATAGGCCAGTTTATTGGGTTCAAAACCGCCTTGCGAAGCCAGACCTTCCACTTTGCTGTTGCCTTCATGCAAGGGTAAATTACCCCAGTTCTGGCATAACCCGGGTGCGGCGCCTTCCGTAAAATCCTGCCGATGAGCCGGAATGTCAAGCCAGACACAGATCCGATACTCTCCGGCATCGTAGTGCTCCTGTGCTTCCATCGAGCCTATTTCCATGATTATGTTTTGGTATTCCGGGGTGTCTACCGTCAAGACCGAAAGGGGGCTGAAACGGTCGGTCGGCAATCCGATGATCGGCCGGACCTCTGCCTCTCCGGTTCCGAGCGTGCATTTCACATTCTCGGTACTCCACCATGCATAGTCGAGGTATTCGCCGGCCTGCAAGCCGTCGTGCGCCTCGTAAAGCGCCGCATCTTCATCGGCATCGTAGCTCAACAGGATCAGTCTGTCCGGCCCAAGAGCCTCGCGCAGCGCCTTCAGGAATTTCGTGAAGGAGGCTTTGTCCACCGCCGGAGCTCCCTCGGCCGCATAGTTCGCCCCCTTGTCGTTGAGCGCCACGCCGTCGAGCCCGTATTTCTTCACGAAATCCGCAATCTGCCAGACCAGTGAAGCCCGGTTTTCTGCCGAAAGATTGCACAGACCGACGGCGGATTTCGCCTGGGTCTCGATCGATACGCAGATCTTCATGCCTTGCCTGCGCTGCGGATCGACATAGCGCTCCTGATGGGTCAGCACATACATCAGGTCGGGATCGGCCTGCAGAGCGGCATCCTGCGTCGCGGCATCCCGCGCGATAAAGAGCGGACGCAGACACTCCACATCGAAGAAGGGCCAATACTGGAAGTTCCTCGTCTTGCACCGCCGATCCGTCGGCTTCTCCTTGTAAAATTCGAAGACCGAATAGTAGGCATTCAGCACCAGTTGCGGATTGATAACCCGGCAGTCGGCGAAGGCAATCCCGTAGAAGGGCGAATTCTTCTTGGCATCGGCCATACCCATCTCCACCGGCTCTCCGCTGATATAGAATCCGTAATCGGCCGGACGAATTCCGATTCCGAGCATCTGATCCTTAACGAGCGGAGCGACCGCACCCTCGATCCGGTCGACACGCAGCGGAAGCATCCACGGTTGCAGCATCATCCCGAAACGTCCATTGAGCAGCGTCTCGTCGTAAAGGATCTCGACGGCAAGCGGCTCCGATTCGGTCTTGCCCTTCGGAACGGTCAGTGTCAGCGATGCGGGCAATGCGTAGTTGCTCTCCGGCAGCAGTTTGTAGCGGTCGCATCCGCCATTGGGCTGATTGGTGATGTCCACCAGCCCTTTGGCATCGTTGTAGGCGTCGACATCCTCCTGCGTGCCGACCGAAAGGGTGACCGTAACGTCCTCCTCAGCCGGGAAATCAAGCCGGTAGACCACCGGAACGGTCCGTTCTTCATCCAGTGCATATTCCGTCAGCTCGGGGTTGTAGGTGCCCTGCACGTAGAGAGCCCCGGTGGGTGTATCGCCGGCCGGCAGGGGCATCTCACCGCCGTCACGCACGAACTCCTCGCCCTCGCAGCCCGCAAGAAGCACCGCCGCCGCGCCCAGCAGGCTGAGGCCTGCCGCGCGAAGTCGTATTCTCAATTCATTTTTCCGTTTCATAATCGTTCGTTTTTTATTCTTGCTGGTTGAGCATCGGAATTTCGATGGCATTGTTCCACTTGAGCGTCCCCTCCGTGCGGTCGCCGTACTCCATGTTGTTGGAGCCGGTGAGGCAGACCGCATCGTTGCCATACATCGAGTAGTCCTTCGCCGTGTTGCCCGAACCCTCGTTGAATTTCCAGTAGGCCCGCAGTTCGGGTTTCGAGGCCGGGTCCGTAATTTCGTACATGTCGCGGAAAATCTCCTCCTCGCTCCGCGCCACGGACCAGATCCGGGCCTCGGAGACCATGCCGTTCAATGGGCGGAAGGGGTTGTAGGAGTAGCCGATCAGGAAGCGGTAGGCCGTGTCCTCGGAGCCGCCCTTCGAGACCTGTCCGATGTCGAACGTCTCGGAGTCGCACGCCAGACGGTCGGCGTAGGCCAGCCGTCCGTTGACGTAGATGCGGCCCACCTCCTCCTCGATGTCCCACGTGAAGGCGATGTGGTACCACTCGCCCGGATCGACCGTCAGCGCCGGAATCACGTTGTTCTCACCTCCCTCCGGGAAGTGGACGTCACCCACCTGCAGCTGGATCTGCTGGCGGGGGTACCCCGAGTCGCCGATGCGCAGCAGGCAGTGCTGCTCGACGCCCATGACCGAAGTGACATTGATCGTACCTTGACCCGGAATCGAAGTTGTGAATTCCGGCACGTTGACCAGAATCTCGTAGGTCATGGCCGTCAGCCCCATGATGGGGGCCTGCCCCTCGGTGGTTTCGAACGTCGGCACCCACATGTAGCAGTCGGTAAGGTCCGCTGCCGTCGTGATTGCCGAGGAGCGCTTCACCAGGTAGTAGAGCGTCTCCGACCCCCGGAGCAGCCCCAGTCCGTTCGATGTCGAGGTGAGCGACACCGGCAGCAGGTATGTTTCGTTCATCTCCAGTTGGTCGAGCCCCTGGAAATGGATCGTCACCGGATCCGATTCGACCTTTCCGGCCGGGATCTCCGCCGATTGCTGTGCAAGCCGGTAGTGAATGGCCTCCAGCAGCCCATAGGAGGTGCCGTGGCGGCGGTTGTATTCCGCGACCGCCTCGGCATCGATGCGGAACTCAACCGCAATCTCCTCCGACAGCGGAGAGACCAGTTTTACGGAAAATTCCCGGTCGAGCGTCTGGACCGTACGCTTGAAGGTGACGGGGGCATCCGGGGTGGTCTCCGCTGCCCCGATATAGGCCGTGTTGGCGACCGGCGTCGTGCCGTCGTTATAGTCCTCGGTTTTGCAGCCTGTGGCGGCCGCCGAAACGGCAAGCAGCGCCAAAAGGATATGTTTCATGGTTTTCATGGTCGCGGATTTTATGGATGTGCAGGATTCAACAGGCTGATCGCCGCACGCAGGCGCGAATAGTTGCCCGTCAACGAATAGTAGTCGGCCGAAACCTCCTCGAAGGCCATGCCCGCCAGCGAACGGGACTGGACCGTTTCGCAAATCTTCGTGGGGGCCGGTTGCGAATTCCCACGCTCGTCGGCAATCGTTCCCGCCAGCGAAACAAGCGGAAGAATCCGGCCCGGCTCGATGCCGTAGTAGCCCGTCAGGTAGTCCACGCTGCTTTCGACGCCGTAGATGTCGCTCGAAGCGGTCGCATCGAGCAGGTAGATGTCATACAGTCCGCGGTTCGCGGCTCCCACGAAGGCGGCATTGCCTTCGAAAATCAGCGTCTTGTCCGTCAGGGTCCCGAGGCGCCGCACGATTTCCGGTTCGACGGCCGAGGCCTCGGCCGTGACGGCCCCCGAATAACGGACCACGACACCGTCCAGGTCGGACGACGCGATCTCCTGCAGCGTCGCGTCGAGCCGCTGCAGGGCTGTCGCCGGGTCGGAGCACTCCGCCGTGGCCAGCACCCGCGTATGGCGCTTGCGCAACTCGGGAAGATCCTCCCGGTCGAAGTCCGAAAGCGGATTGCGCAGAATCACCGCGTCGAGCGAGTCGGGCAGCGAGCGGATGCAGTCCTTTTCCGATTCGATCCGTTCGGGTGCATTGTCAAAGCAGGCGTACGTCAGATAGTGGTCGCCCGCCTTGTAGACCCGGAGCCCCTCGGCGTAGGCCGCCCATTCGGCCGCGTTCCACGTGTCGAGTGCCCGGACCTGCTGGTCGATCGGCTCGATGCCCGCATCGCAGGCCGCCAGCGCCAGCACCCCCAATATTCCTGTCAGTCGTATGAGTTTCATAGATTCGTGCTTTTTAGTTCAAGGTTCGTTTGTCCCACCAGACCCGGCTTCCGAAGGTATCCGTGCCCTTCAGCTCGCCCGCCACGGCTGCCGTGACGTTCGCCCGGTTCTCGTTGTACTCCTCGGTGGGGTATTGCAGGCGACGGGCCCCCCAGCGCGACGTAACCGTCCCGCCCGACATGTTCCCCGCATCGGGGACCGGCATCAGATGCGGATAGCCCGTGCGGCGGTACTCGCTCCACGCCTCGTTGCCCAGCGGGAAGATCGCAATCCACTTCTGTGTGATGATCCGTTCGAGAGCCGTTGCCGCATCGTCGGTGTCGTTCCACACCGGCGTGATCGTCGACTGCGCCGAAAAATCGTAGCCCGTGCCCAGCGGATCCACAAAGTCCGCCGGTCTGACTTCGGTTGCCAGGTACTCGTCGGCAGAGCCCGCGCCCCACTGTTCGAACGACAGGGCAACCCCCTGGCGGTAAAGATTCCCCGCTTCGGCAACCGAGCCCCAGCGAAGTTCCCACTCGGCCTTCAGGAAGGCAACCTCCGCCGCCGTGAGCCAGATGATCGGATCACTGTCGACGATATCCGGGTGTGAAAGCTGCGTCGTGGCCGCATCCTTGTCCTCGGGCGTCGTACCGATGCGCTGCCCCCGGTACCCGTCCTTCGTCACCGTTACGGGCTCCTGCGTCTCGGGATTCAGGGTCGTCTCGGTGATCTTCACCGACGTGAACATCTTCCCGCGGCGCGGATCCGCATAGCCGTTCATGTAGCTGTCCAGGTCGGCCGAGATCGGGTGCTGTTTCCATTCGCTGAAGCAGATCGCCGTGCGGTTGACCGTCGGCTTGAACATCGCATTGTCGGCATTCGTCGTGATGACCCCCGCCGCAAGGGCTTCGGCCGCCTTCGTGCGGGCCATCGCCGCGTCGACCTCCGTCAGACGCATCGCCATGCGCAGCTTGAGCGAATTGGCGAAGAGGATCCACTTCGTCAGATCCCCGCCGTAGACCAGATCGTACTCTCCGAAGGCCTCGGTCGACAGCGTCCGGTTCTCGTTCAGCACCGAAACCGCCGCATCGAGCTCCGCGAACATCGTTGCGTAGACCTCCTCCTGCGTATCGTAGGCCACGGCCAGCGAGTTCTTCCGGTCCTCGACCACCTTCGAGTAGGGGATCGGACCGTACTGGTCCGTCAGCCGGTGCATGATCGCCACGCGCAGCAGCGAAGCCAGTGCCAGCGGCACTTCATCCTCCGTGGCGGCCAGAATCCCGCGGTAGGGTGCATAGGTGTCGGTCATCAGCGTCACGAACGGAGCCTTGAGCCAGTCCGCCGTGGGGTTGAAGGTCGAAAACTTGCCCGTCCACGTCGGAATGGCCTCCGAATAGCCTCCGTAGGCCATGCCGGCCAGGATCTCCGTGAACTGGTACAGGTGCTCCTGCGAGGGAATCACCTCGTTCTGCAGCTGGAGCAGTTTGGCGCCCACGTTGTAGTTGTCGCGCTCCAGTTCGCTGTCGGTCGTCTCGTTCGGGTTGTGGTTGTACTCCTCGAAATTGCCCGTACAGGCCCCGGCCACCGTCACAAGGGCGGCTGCCACAAGCAGACGCAGCGTATTTATTCCGTATCTTGTCTTCATGGCGGTCAGAATTTAATGTTTACGTTGAAACCGATGTTCCGGGTCGAGGGCATCATGAAATAGTCCATCCCCGTATAGAAATTCTCGGTCGAGGCGACACTCTCGGGATCGAACGGCGCCTTGCAGTACATCATCCAGAGGTTGCGGCCCACGAGCGACACCGTGATGTCGCACACCTTGAGCCACCTGCGCGGAATCGTATAACCCACGGACAGCTCCTGCAGGCGCACGTTCGTCGCGTCGTAGGTATAGTACTGCGGGATGCCGGCTCCGGCACCGATCGTCGTGTACCACATCTCCGGGTCGACCATCGCCCGGCCGTTAACCAGCACGCCGCCTGCATCGCGCGCCGCAGCCGAGCTCTCCGAAACCCCGTACAGGTCCAGATTGGCCTGCGTCGCCGAGTAGACCACGCCGCCGATGCGTGCCGCGACGAGGACCCCGAGGTTCACACCCTTCCAGCGGAAGTCGTTCCGCCATGCCAGGTTCGCCTTCGGAAAGACCGAGCCCAGTTTCATGTCCGGGAGGTTGTTCTCCACGTAGACGTTGCCCGCCTCGTCGATCTCGATCCGGCCCTTGTCGTCGCGCCTCAGGTCCGAGTTCGAATAGATGTCGCCCATCGAGCCGCCCTCTTTCAGGATGAAGCGCACCTGCCCGAGTTTGTTGATCTCCAGCCGGTCCTTCGAGATGACTTCGCCCGAAAGCGGATTGTACCAGTCGCGCATCAATTCGCGGATCTCGTTGCGGTTGCTCGACACGGTGAGGTTCGAATTCCAGGTGAAGTCGCGCCACGTGTGCGAATAGCCCAGACTTGCCTCGATACCCGTATTGCGGACGTGTCCCGTCTGCACGTACATGTCGGCATAGCCCGACGAGGCCGAAACCTGCGGATTGAACGTCTGGTTGTAGGTGTCGGCCAGATACCACGAGAAGGAGAGGTCGAAACCGTTCAGGAAGCGTGCGTCGAAGCCCAGTTCCCAGGTCTTCGTCCGTTCGGGGCGCAGTTCGCCGATCGGGTAGTTGGTCTTGTCGTCCCACGTCTGGCCCGTATGGTCGTAGGGGTGGGTGGCATAGGTCAGCTCACGCGGAAACGGCGTACCCACCGAGGCCCACGACGCCCGGATCTTCAGATAGGGAAAGAGCTCCGGAAAGTCGAAGGTCGCCGATGGAAGCCACGAAACGCCCACCGACGGATAGAAGAACGACGACTGCGGCGATCCGGCCAGTTGCGAGGCCCAGTCGTTGCGGCCCGTCACTGTGAGGAAGAGCTGCGACGCCCAGCCCAGTTCGAGCGATGCGAACAGCGACTGCGTCTGTTCGTGCCACCCCGAGCGCGTCACCTTGCGTTTCGTCGGGTCGATGGCCTCCGGGTGGAAGATGTTCGACGGCTTCTGCAGCGGACCGTTCAGCTCGAGACCCTGCAGGCGAGTGTCGTTGAGCGAGGCTCCGGCATGCGCCGCCAGCGAAAAATGCTCGCCGAACGTCTTGTTGATATTGACCATCACGTCGCCGTACGTCTGGCGCGACTTCTCGCTCAGCTCCGTGTAGTGCCCGTACTTGCTCCCTTCGAGCAGCGTGGAGTTGGTCGTGGCGTAGAGTTTCTGCGTGAACGACCGGTCGGTGTTGTCGATGCGGATACGGCCCGAGACATCCAGCCAGTCGAGGATCGAATAGCTGGCCGAGGCCGACAGCAGGTAGCGGTGGCGGTTGTTCTCACGCGGGTTGCGGTAGGCGATCCAGTAGGGATTCTGCATCTCCAGGTCCCCGGCGCCCTGCGGCCAGAACTGCGCGTAGATCTTCCGGGCCGGATCCCAGCGCTCGAACGTGCGGACCAGATCGAAATTGTCGCCCCGCGGGAAGAGATAGGCCGATACCAGCGGGTTCGAATAGACACCCTGGTTGGTCATGTTGCGGTCCTGCTGGATGATGTACGAGGCCGAGGCGTCTAACGTCAGCCGGTCATCGAGGAAATGCGACGTATTGCGGAACGTGAAGTTGTAACGGTTGTACTCGTTGTTGGGAATCAGTCCGTCGGAATTGACCGCCGCAGCCGAAAAGTAGGTCTGGTTGCGCTCCGTGCCTCCCGAGACGGTCACGGAATTGGTGTAGACGTGGCCTGTTTCGAGAAAATCCTCCGGCGTGTAGCCGTAGCGGGCACTCTCCGAAAGGCGCGGGCCCCAGCTGTGGATCTTCGAGCCCGAGGTTTTGCCCTTGCGCCCCGTGCCGTAGCGGTTCTGGAACTCCGGAAGCCAGAGCGGTTCCAGAAACTCGATGTTCGTCGAGAGGGTGACCTTCAGTTTCCCGGCTTCGCCGCGTTTGGTGGTGATCAGCACCGCACCGTTTGCGGCCTCCGCACCGTAGAGTGCCGCGGCGGCAGCTCCCGTCATCACCGACATCGACGCAATGTCGTCCGGGTTCAGATCGGCGATGGACTCCGTGGCGCCCTTCGAGTCGAACTCCATGCCGCCCTTCGACGAGTTGTTGAACATCGGGATACCGTCGATCACGTACAACGTGTTCGACGACTGCATGATCGACTTCATGCCGCGCATGACAACCTTCGAGACGCCGCCTACGCCCGACGACGAGGCGTTGACCACGGCGCCGGCCACCTTGCCCGAAAGGGCATTGATGAAGTTGGCATCCTTGACCGTCGTCAGCTCCTCGGGGGCAACCTGGGCCACGGTATAGGCCAGAGCCTTCTCGGAACGTTTGATACCCAGGGCCGTGACCACTACGCTCTCGATCTCCGCGGCGGATTCCTGCAGGGTGATCTCGAACCGGGTGCGGCTGCCGACCGGCAGCGTCTGGGATTCGCAGCCCAGGTAGCTGAACTCCAGCCGGGCCGTCGCGGGGTTCGGAACGGTCAGGGCGAAACGCCCCTCGGCATCGGTCGAAACGCCGTTTGTCGTCCCTGCAACCAGCACCGTCGCGCCGATGATCGGACGGTTCGAGGCGTCACGCACCACGCCCGACACCTCGGCGGAAGGGGTCTCCGGACGTTTCGACAGGGTGATGGTCGTTGTCGATTCGATGATCGTATAGGTGTAGGGTGTCGGGGCCAGCAGGCGGTCGAGCAGCGTGCGGATCGAACTGGATTCGGCTCGCAGGCTCACCCGGTGTTCGAGATTCACCTCCGGACTTGGCACAAAACGATATGCGGACTGTTGTTCGATGGCCTGTATGGCCTCTTTCAGCGGTGCCGCTTCGAGGTCGAGGCGGATTTCCCGCGTCTGCGCATGTCCCGCAAAGGGCGCCTGCAGCACGAAAACAAAGAGTGCAAACGCCATAAACGCTTTGATTTGCGCATATTTATTCATACTTTTGTGAATTAAGGTTTAGGTTACTTCGATGAATAGCTTGAACCCGGGTCTGCGGAGTGCGCTACCACTGCTGCAGACCTCTTTTTTTATATACGGGGGTTCAAAATACCGTTTCAGGTCGTACAAGGGGAAAGGAATCGGATTATCTCATAGGCAGGTCGGTTTTCTGGGTTGGATGCATCGTTTATCGGTTGCGCACGACGATCGTACGCTGTTCGGGGTCGAATTCGTAGGTGATGGGGTAGATCGTCTGCAGGACCTTCATGGCGTTGTCCACGCCGTCCTGGATGTGGATCTTGCCCCACTGGAACTTCGTTTCGGGGATCGTTACCTCCTCCAGCCGGATCTTCACACCGTAGACCTGCCGGTAGCGGTCGATGATTTCGCGGAAGGTGTGGCCCCGGAAGTTGATATACCCTTCGGTCCAGAGGTAGTCGTCCGAGTTCTCGATTCTTCCGACGGCCAGGTGTGAGCCTTCGAGGCGCACCGTCTCGTTGGGGCGGAGCCGGACGGTCTGGTCGGTTTGGCGGTTGCGGACCTCGACGCTTCCTTCGAACAGGGCTGTCGAAAAACTCCCGCGCTCGCGGCTGGCCGCCACGTCGAACTCCGTGCCCAGCACCCGCACGTCACAGGTGTGGGTCTCCACGACAAACGGGCGGTCGGCATCGTGCGTCACGTCGAAACGGGCTTCGCCGTCGATCCGTACGCGGCGCTCGGCGGCGGCAAAGAGCGCCGGGTATTCGAGCCGGGTTCCGGCGTTGAGCCACACCTCGGTGCCGTCCGGGAGCGAGATCCGCAGATGCTGCCCGGCGGGAACATCCAGGGTGATATTCCGGGCGCCGAGGCGTTCGAGCATCCGGCTTTGGTGGTAGTAGTAGCCCCCGAAGAGGAGGAGGGATACCGCGGCAGCGGCCGAAAGTCCGGCCACGGCCCAGCGGCGCACCAGGCGGCGGACGTTGTTTTTCCGGTCGCGGTCGTAGAGTTCGTTGATGAGCGGGGCGCTCAGGGCGGCCAGATCGTGACGACGATGGACCTTTGCGAGCAGGCGTTCGTGTTCCGGGTCGGCATTCAACCAGGCAAGGATCTCCTGCTCCTCTTCCGGGGTGGTTTGGCAGCAGACGTAGCGATATAAGAATTCTTCAGTCATTTTTTTCGGCTTGTTTCATTATATTATCACTTGAGCGGGGCAAAATCGTGAAAAATCCGACCGCCGGATGCAAATAAATATCTTTACGAATTTCTTCAGATTTTTCACGAATGTAAAACGGAGGAAATCAGTATGTTGCTTATCCGATAGGTTTCGGGCGAGACGTGGCGGCGGGGAGAAAAAACGGACGGGCAGCGGCCGTATGACAGCGACGGTTTCGGGTGGGACGGGCGGCGGAGCCGGTTCGGACCGGACGGGGATGATCGGTGCTCCGGGTGGGGCCGCTGGCGGAGACGGTGGGGCGACAGGGCAAGGCTGAGGAGCGAGAAGACGAGGCGGTGGCGGCAGGACGAGGTTGAGGGGCGAGAGGGGCGAGAGGCCGAGGCGGCGGGAGTGGCGGGATGAGACTGCGGAGCCGGAGAGAGGCCGGCGGCGGAATCAAGGATTCACAGGAAGGGGATGAGCCATGCGGCCATAGGAAGATAGTCCTTCAAGGCTACCCGGAGCATCCTCTTTGCGGCCCGGATTTCGTAGTCCACCTGGCTCTCCGTGAGCGAACAGATTGCCGCAATCTCCCGGTAGGACATCTCCTCATAGCGGTAGGCAATGAAGACCCGACGTCGTACCGGCGACATCCGCAACAGCTCCTGCTCGATGATATGCAGCGCCTCGTCCAGCAACAGTTTTTTGGGATCGTCGGCCGTCTGTCGCAGCACGTAGTCCGAGAGGATGCGCAACTCCGTCCGCTGGAGGTTGTCGTGAGCCCGCAGGTGTTGCTGACGGTCCCGAAGCCAGTTGCGGCACTTGTTGATGATCACCGTGTAGATATAGGCCGGGATGTTCCGCTCGTCGAGGTCGCGGCGATTCTCCCAGAAAACCACAAAGCTGTCGGTCACGATATCTTCGGCCGCCATCCGGTCACGCACGTACGAGAGGGCGATCCGCACGAAATAGGTCTTGTATTTCGCGTAGATCTCCTCGAAGCCGTGGGGCAAAGCGATGGTTTTCGGCTGCTTTTCCATATCGGTCCGCTCTCCAACAAGAGGTAAAGATAGTATTTTTCGGATGGGATGACAAATTTTCGGACCCGGATTTACCATCGGCAGCGCGTTCGGCCCCGCCTTCGCCAGCGGCACCTTGACGTCCGGACTGTCCATGGTTGTAGGGGATTCTGTCTGGCGGCGGAGGCTCCGCATGGTGGGGATATGTCGATGCAAGGCGTTGTTGGAGAATGTCTTGCGTGTAAATCGCAATCTGTCTTCGGCCCGGGCAGAACGGGTCGCTATTTGGCCTCGGACACGCTGCCTGAGAATGCATTTTCAGGAATCGTGCAAAAATGAAAAAGCCTTACATATCATTGATACATAAGGCTTTTTGCTTGTTTGTGCGCTTTCTTGTCCACTCTTTTGGGCATCCTTTCCTGCGCCCTGGGGTGGAAGAAGGGGCTCGAACCCTCGGCCTTCGGAACCACAATCCGACGCTCTAACCAACTGAGCTACATCCACCATGTCGATACGGATCTCGTATCGGTTTGCAAAGGTAATACGTTTTTTTGTTCCATGCAAAAAAATCGACCGGAAAATTTTTCGAGACCTCCCGGGAGTGACAAAATGGCAGTCCGCCTGCTCGTTTGTCACCCCGAAACTGCCAAAAACCGATTGGCACATCAATTGTTGGTAATCGGGGTGCTTGCAGTAGCAAAATACAACGAAAATATAGAATAATAACAATTAAAAACGTAAAGCTATGAACGTAAAACCCTTATCGGATCGCGTGCTGATTCTTCCGAATCCCGCGGAGGAGAAAACGGCCGGCGGACTGATTATCCCCGACACGGCCAAGGAAAAACCGCTGGCAGGCAAGGTCGTTGCCGTCGGCCCCGGTACTTCGGAGGTGAAGATGGAGGTCAAGGTCGGTGACCAGGTGCTCTACGGCAAGTATGCCGGGCAGGAGATTCAGATCGACGGCGAGACCTATCTGATCATGAAACAGAACGACATTCTGGCAATCATCTAATTTCAAAAACGAAACAACCATGGCAAAGGAGATTAAATATAATGTGGAAGCGCGTGAACTCCTCAAGGAGGGTGTCGATGCGCTGTCGAATGCAGTCAAGGTGACGCTCGGCCCGAAAGGTCGCAACGTCATTATCGATAAGAAATTCGGGGCTCCCCAGATCACCAAGGACGGTGTGACCGTAGCCAAGGAGGTCGAGTTGGAGGATGCGTTCGCCAACATGGGCGCCCAGATGGTCAAGGAGGTCGCTTCGAAGACCAACGACGATGC
>OLWA01001545.1_pt1 | contig 23387 bp, 20 predicted proteins | sample 1673251 | NCBI WGS metagenome assembly OLWA01 (sample SAMEA3178937, study PRJEB25190) | human gut metagenome | biome: human gut; feature: human-associated habitat; material: faeces | place: Austria | collected 2013 | reverse complement strand
AATCACTCCAATCATACGGTTTATAAATAGTGTATGTTGTTCAGAAGTATCTATCTATAGTTTAGCATAGAATGGGCAGCAATACAATTGAATTATTTTGCAGGAGCGTCCGTCAGACCAAGAATTATATATCCGTTGTTGGATTAAGGAAAGATATGAGGCAGGAAATACAGTAAGCGCTTAACTTTCGAGTACCATAGAAAATTAAGCGCTTACTTTACAAATAAAATCAGTTTACAGCCGGTTTTCTAAAAAGATTAAAAATCCCTGTCTGCTCAATCAATCTTGTGATAGTAAAGAAGATAAAGGAATCAATTGGCCACATGATCAGGTTCTTTACCGTACGCATTGGAAGGATTGCCAGGAAGCCCTTTCCGTAGAGCATGTCCAGCCATAAGGTGTTTAACAGGACATTTACGATCAGAACCACTACCAGTTTTGCAATCAGTACACGGCGGAAGGTGAGTTTATGCTTGTAGTAAAAACATCCGTAAATAAATGCCGCGAGCATTGCATTAAAGGTGAAGCCAAAGAAAAATGGTCCATCAGGGCGGATAAAGAATTTCACAATATCCAGCACACCAGCGAACAGGCATCCTGTAACAGGTCCAAACAGATAATCCGCAATCTGATTTGGAATACCGGAAAATCCAATTTTTACATAGGGACCGATGTTGATAGAAGCGACTGAATTTAAGATCAGTGCCAGGGCAGCGAGCATTGCACAGACTGCCAGGGTAGAAGTGGTTTTCAGCTCTTTGGCTGAAGTGAGAAACATGTTCTTTGTTTTCTCCATAAAAAAATTACCTCCTTTTCTTTTTCGCTCACAATAGGAGATAATCTATGGATTCATATTTATCTTCTGTTGCAGCGAGAAGCAATCCACGAACCGCAAGATTTCTCTTTTCGTCCTCCGGCAACTCTCCATCCGGAAGGCACTTTACGCTCATGAACTTACTCTGCATTACTTTACAAGGGACAGTATATAGCAGATTGCTGAAAAAAGCAAGTAAAAAATACGTAAAGTTAGATAAAAATGCGGGCTTCAGGAATACCAATACCTATTGACAATCCTATTTATACCGCGGTGGACGCTGCAATGCGGTAGCGGCCATGGCAGGCGGTGTTTTAAAGCTGCATCCGAAGATCGTGGTGGGAAATGGTGCTATGAATGCTTCCAAAAAATATCGGGGGAAAATTGCTTCTGTGATCATGTCCTACGTAAAAAATATGGAAAATGACTTAAAAAATGCGAGACCGGAACGTGTGTTTATCACCCATTCCGGCTGTGACCGGGAAACAGTAGAGGCGGTGTGGTTTCCAGCCATTGCGGTCTGGGTACGCTTGGCGTTTTGTATATTGCGTTATGATTTTTCAAACACGCTCTAAGGCGGACCGTTTATATCTTGGGAAAAATATGATCCAGATCGCGGCTGCCCATGGAATGACGGTTTACCCATGCGGGGAAGGACAGGAACTGGCTGCTTACGGCGCCGACTGCAGCGGCTGCATGACAAAGCGAACCTACGAGAAAGCACTTCATACCACACTTGCGATCCCGAAGAAACAGCCTCTTCGAAAGGCGTGCGCCTGCTTTATGGGAAATGACATTGGAGCGTATAATACCTGTCTCCATATGTGCAGATACTGCTATGCCAATTACGATTCCAGAACCGTAAAACAAAATTATGCCTTCCACGATCCCGCCTCCTCGACGGGCAGATGGTGCTGGAGTTTAGCTGAAAAGAGGTTGATCGTAAGCTTGAGGGGGCTTGTAAATTCCCCTGGCGATGTTATAATGAAAATGGATTTTTTAACAAGTAAAATCCGGCGCGAGCCAGAGGCGGAGGTTGGCTTCCATAAAATACAAAAAAAGGAGCGAATAAAAAATGGCAAAAGTATTGATCAGCCCTTCCAAATATTTACAGGGCGCAGGGGAAATGAAAAACATTGGAACCTATGCGGCGAACTGCGGAAAGAAAGCACTGGTTCTGATCAGTAAAGGTGGTTATAAGAGAATTGGAAAAATGATCGAGGACAGCTTTGCTGCAAGCGACTGCGATGTGGTTTTTGATTATTTTAACGGAGAGTGCTGCAATAGCGAGATTAACCGTCTGGTAGAAATTGTGAAAGAAAGCGGCTGTGACCTTACCATCGGTATTGGCGGAGGCAAGATTTTTGATACAGCCAAGGCAGTGGCATACTATGCCAAAACACCGGTGTTTATCTGCCCGACTATTGCTTCCACAGATGCACCATGCAGTGCATTATCCGTTGTATACACAGAGGAAGGCGTTTTTGAAAAATACCTGTTCCTTCCTGCAAATCCAAATCTGGTGCTTATGGACACAGACATTATTGCGAAATCACCTGTTCGCCTCACAGTAGCAGGAATGGGAGATGCCCTTGCAACTTATTTCGAAGCAAGAGCATGCAAACAAAGCGGTGCAGCATCCTGTGCAGGGGGTAAGACCACAGAAGCCGCCATGGCCCTTGCAAAGCTTTGCTTTGATACCCTGATGGAAGAAGGTATAAAAGCCAAAATCGCACTGGAAGCCGGGGTATGCACACCTGCTGTAGAGAAGGTTATTGAGGCAAACACCCTGTTATCCGGAATCGGTTTTGAAAGTGCCGGACTTGCAGGCGCACATGCAATCCACAACGGATTCACTGTTCTGGAAGAGTGCCACCACATGTATCACGGAGAAAAGGTTGCTTTTGGAACTCTCACCCAGCTGGTTCTGGAGAATGTTCCACAGGAAGAATTAGAGGACATCATTTTATGGTGCATCGAAGTAGGCCTTCCAGTCACCTTAAAAGAGCTTGGCGCAGAAAACGTCACAGATGAACAGCTCATGGAAGTAGCTAAAACCGCATGCTCTGAGAACGATACCCTTCACAACATGCCATTTGAAGTAACACCGGAAACGGTATTTGCAGCAATGAAAGCAGCAGATGCATATGGCAGATATTATCTTGGAGAAAACTAAGACTAAATTAACGGAATAATGCAATTGAGGAGATTTTCTGATAAAATGAAAAGAGTAATTACCTATGGAACCTTTGATTTGCTTCACTATGGGCACATTAACCTGCTTCGCAGAGCCAAGGAGTATGGAGACTATCTGATCGTGGGACTTTCCACAGACGAATTCAACTGGAATGAGAAGCAGAAGAAATGCTATTTTTCCTATGAAAAAAGAAAACAGCTGCTGGAAGCCATCCGGTATGTGGATCTTGTGATCCCTGAAGAAAACTGGGAGCAGAAACGGACAGATGTAAAGGAATATCATGTGGATACCTTTGTGATGGGAGATGACTGGAAGGGAAAATTTGATTTTCTCAAGGAGGAAGGCTGCGAAGTCATTTATCTTCCACGCACACCGGAAATCTCCTCCACACAGATCAAAAATGATCTGAATATGAAGAAAGAAAACGATAACAGATAAGAAAACAAAATGAAACTGCCGCAAATGGGAAATACTATCCCTGGCGGCAGTCTTTTTTGTGCTGGAAAGTGCAGTTTCCTGCCGCAAACATTGACTTTCGTAAAGATTTCTTTATAATATAGTAATGATATGATAAAATTTGGGGACATCTACGTGAGGAAATAAATATGGAAACAAAGATCAATCTGGAAGACTGCTATCTAAATAAGGAAACCATGCAATATTGCTGCTGGAACCAGAATGAGGATGGACAGATTGTATATGAAGAAACACCTGCATTTAATCTGAATGGAACAGACGATATTCTGGCAGATGTGTGCGGGGATAGAAGCGGGAAGGTAAAGGTAACGCTTAAGGAAAAGAAGCTCTCTGATTTTGAGCAGGTAAGGGTGCTTCTTGCCGGGGTAAAAAATCAGGAAATTTATATTCTGCCTGTAACGGATGTACAGAGCGACTGTGAATTTACCATTGATACCAGTATCCTTCTTCCTGCCATGGAATATGGAAGAAATAAAAGCGTGCGAATCCTTCTGGAGACCATAGCAGATGGACAATATTTCCGATATCGTCTGGCTGATAAAGGCCGGGCAAAGCAGGACAAGGATCTGCAGAAAGGGAAAAAAGCCTGGATCTGTGAGCAGGCCTGCTCTGAAAAGCTCCTGTTAACCCAGGAGGGCGCCAAAGACATTGCATACACCCTGTGCGTCTACATGGATCAAAAAGGAAGATGGCTGTTCGGACTTTGCGCCAACTGGCGAATCCACAAAATGACACAGATGTGCCATCTGCGCTATCTTACCATCAATAAGAACCTTCTGAAGCTCAGACTGGTTACAGATGCAGATAAATATGGCTATTTCCCTGACAAGGTCCTGTTTCGATTCAGAAGCAAGCTGGAGGCAGAACGGGAAGCGTACAGCTTTACGATCAGAAAAAACAGACTGAGAAATAATCTGCGCCGCTTTGAGGCAGAGCTGGATCTGGACCAGGTGGAGTGGAAAAGCCTGTACTGGGATGTGCTGGTGGTATTTTTGAATCCGAAAACCGGGGACAGATATGAAGCTTCTGTATCCATGACCAGAAATTACCGCTTATTCACCGCGTTTTTATACAGCGGAAAATATAAAAAAGAAAACGGATTTTTCCTGTATCCCTACAATACGTCATCCAAGAATCTTGCATTCCAGTATCGCGAGGAAGGCGAATATGACAGATGGGACTTCCGTATGAAGGAAATGGTCGCATTTTTCCTTTACCGCCTGTTAAAGCCTTACTGGGACAGCCAGCAGATTCAGCTGGTATATGAGAAATTCTGCATGATGGCCCAGGACAACGGCTACTATTTCTTCAAATACTGCATGGAAAACGGGGAAGAAAAGAGGCAGAAAAATCACATTTATTATGTGATCGATAAGAATGCACCGGACCGTGAGAAGCTGCGTCCGTACAAAAATCGGGTAGTGGATTTCATGAGCATCCGCCATATGATCTACATGCAGGCAGCGAAGCTTCTGGTGAGCACAGACACCCGAAATCATTTGTACGCTATGCGTCAGAGAGGCAGTATCCTGAAGCGCTACCTGAGAAGAAAGGATCTTGTATTTCTCCAGCACGGCGTAACCGCCCTGAAGAAAGTGGATTTCTTCTATGGCAAGGGAAAAGCAGGTTCCTGCAATCTTTTCGTGGTAACCTCTGATTTCGAGAAAGGAATCATAGAGAAATATTTCGGATACGCAGAGGACGAGATCGTAAACAGCGGTTTTGCCAGATGGGATGTGCTGGAGGATAAATCAGAAGGCCTTCGGGAAATCCTGATCATGCCTACCTGGAGATCCTGGCTGGAAAATGCAACGGCAGAGGAATTCAAAAAAAGCGATTATTTCCGGAACTACATGGAGCTTCTGAATTCCAGGCGTTTCCACGATTTCCTGGAAAAGAACGACCTGTGCGCTAATTTTTATCTTCACTCCAAGTTCCGTGAATTTATGCAGGACTTTTCCGTGGAATCCAAGAGAATCCGCCTGATCGCATTTGGGGAAGAGCCTGCCAATGAGCTGATGATGCGCTGCAAAATGCTGGTAACCGACTATTCCAGTGTGTGCTGGGATGTATTTTACCTGGATAAACCTGTTGTATTCTTCCAGTTTGACCGGGAAAAATACGAGGAAGCACACGGAAGCTATTTGGATATGAGTAAGGAATTATTCGGAGAGTGTGCGGACAATGTGGAAGGGCTTCTTACTTATATGGAAGAATGCGCAGCCGATCATTTCGTGATCAAACCCCAGTACGATGCCATGCGTACCAACTTCTACAAATATTTTGACGACCAGAACAGCAGGCGAATCTGTGATGCCATTGTGGAAAAATGGGGCAAAAAGAAGGAAGAAGAGAAAGCAGATGAGCAGGAATAACGGCGGGACAGGGAGCAGCAGAAGGATTAGGAAAACCAGCGGAGCTGGTAACGGCAGCAGAATGCAAAGCAACAGCGAATGTAGTGGGAATCGAATTATTACTGTGACAAGGCTGAAAGTAAAAGGCTCTGATTTTACGGTATATGCGCAGGCGGGCAAAGCTTTGAAAATTGAGAAAGCAGTGCTGAAATACCGAAATATTGTCCGACCGGCAGAATATCCGCTGGAATATGAGTTGCTTCCGAAAGGAAAAGAAAGGCATTTTTCAGGAAGGCATCAGTTTTCAGAAGAGCAGCAGGCCTCCGGCAGGCAGCCGTTTCAGATCCGGATCTGGGGCAGCACAGGGAATATGACTTTATGGGAGGGTGACTGGGATGTGTATCTTTACACCGAAGAGGGAGAAATTTTGCCTGTAATTCTGGATGGGGTCACACGGCTGAAGCTTCTCTTTGGAAATTACGAGATTCCAAAGGGGAATCATATTTTATTTCCAATGGCAAGTACGAATCATATGCTTACGCTCCATGATCGGCTTCGGGCCTCATACGACAGTACCGCTACGGCAGTGAAAGAGAATGTCATCTATCTGTTTTACATGCTCACAAAGCCAGTGTGGAACAGGAAAAAAATATGGGTGATTTATGAGAAATACTGTACAGAAGCCCAGGATAACGGTTCCTATTTTTTCAAATACTGTATGGAAAATCTTCCGGAAAAAGAAAAAAAGCATATTTATTTCATTCTGGACAAGAAGTCACTCCAGTGGCCGCAGATGAAAAAATATGGCCGGAATCTGGTTCCTTTTATGAGTGCAAGACATATGTTGTACATGTTGGCAGCCCGGATTTATGTGGCTTCAGATGCCAGAAATCATGGATTTGCGTGGAAGCCTAAGCCTAATATTATTACCAGGCAGATTAGTCAGAAGAAAATGCTGTTTTTGCAGCACGGCGTAACTGCCCTGAAACGGGTAGACAAACTATTCGGAAAAAACGGTTCCGCCCCTATGACCTATTTTGCCGTCACCTCAGAGTTTGAGCAGAAGATCGTCACAGAGAACTTCGGATATGCCAAAGAAAACGTGCCTATTCTTGGCTTTACTAGATGGGATGTCCTGGAAAATAAAGCCAGACCAGATGAGAAAAACATCCTGATCATGCCCACCTGGCGCCCCTGGCTGGAAGAGCAGTCCGATGAAGTATTCCGGGAAAGTGAGTACTGCAGACGGTACCGACAGCTGCTGGAAAATCCAGAATTGGGAGCATTCCTGCGGGAAAACAATGTGAAGATCATTTTCCACATTCATCCCAAAATGAAGGAATTCCTGGAAGCATTTCAAACAGAAAATGACCAGGTAAAGCTGATCGTCCAGGGCAGCCAGCCCTTAAACGAGCTGATCATGAAATGCTCCATGCTGATCACCGACTATTCCAGTGTGAGCTGGGACGTCCACTATCTGGCTAAGCCGGTTCTGTTCTATCAGTTTGACTATGACCTGTATCAGCAGGCAAATGGAAGCTATATTGATATGACCAGGGACTTATTCGGAGACAGATGTCTGGATCAGGAATGCCTCGTAAAGAATATAAAAGAATATATAGAAAATAATTTTAAGGAAAAAGAAAGGTATGCACAGATGCGAAAGGAGCATTTTGCATACACAGATCATAACAACAGCAGGCGTACTCTGGAATTTCTGAAGTCCAGAGGCTGCTGAGGGAAAGGAAAAGAAATGAGCGAATTACCAAACAGCTCAAAAGAGCGAAAGAAATATCTGGATGCAGCAAAAGGCTGGGGAATCACAATGGTGGTGTTTGGGCATATTACTTCTCTGGGAAATCCCATAGACCTATGGTTTGCAGCATACAAAATCCCCATATTTTTCATTGTTTCCGGCTACCTGCTCTGCATGCGCCAGTCATTTCGCAAGATGAGTGCCAGCCAGTATATATGGAAGCATTTCAAAAGTCTTATGATTCCATATTTTGGATACAGTGCCATTGTAATGCTGTATAATATGCTGGTTTGCCTTATGAAAGGCACCGGACGCGCACAGATGTATTCGAAATTTGTGTACCAGGCCTACACCACACTGAGCCTGAGAGGAATCAGTGCTCTGTGGTTCCTGCCGGCTTTGTTTTTTGCGCAGGTGATCTTTATCCTGGTAATGAAAGCAAAGAGCAATCTTGTGCGGATCGCCAGCGGAATCCTGTCTGTGGTTATCACGGTGTACACTTCAGACACTCTGCTTCCAATGCTGAAGGCCATGCTCACCGAAAGACAGTACAAAATCGTGTCATTTCCCATCCTGGCAGTGAGTAAGGGAATTCTGGGATTCTGGTTTATCGGGGCAGGGTATCTCTGCTTTATGCTTTTTAGCAAAATCAAAGAGAGAAATCTGCGATTTGTCATCGGTGCGGTGATGTTCGTGGCCACTATTTTCCTGTCGCAGAGAAACCTTCATGTAGACATCAACCTGCTTCGAATCGGAGACAGTCATCTGATGTTTTACATAAACGGAATTCTTGGCTCCATGGGAACCATTCTGGTTCTGGAATATCTGGAGAAATGGTGGAAGATGACTTATCTGGAATTTGCGGGAAAAAATTCCCTGATCATTATGGCAACCCATGGAACCCTGGGCTTCAAAGTCCTTGTGATCAAAGGATGGAAGGCAATCTACACCCTGTCAGAGACTGCAGGACCAAGATACTATCTGGAATGTACCGGCATTCTGGCAGAGCTGATGCTCATAGAATGCGGTGTAGTTTCCATTATCAATCAATATTTTCCATGGCTTACAGGGAAATTTAAGAAAAAAAACTAAAAGAGGAAGCATACATGGGGAAACTGAAAAGCCTTTTGAAGGCAGAGCTGGTCAGTCTAAGGGTTACGAAAAAGCCGGACCCGGGAATCTGGATTTTTTCATCTACAGATAACGCACATTACAATTACAATTCCCGCTATCTGTTTGAATATGTAAAGGACAACCTTCCAAAGATCACACCCTATTTTGTGATCAATGATGAGAAGCTAAGAAAAAAGCTTGGTGATAAGTACGGCGAACAATATTTTATAGAGACCTGCTCCGTTGAGGGTATGAAAAAGGCTCTGTCAGCAGGCGTATGGTTTACCTCTGCAGGACTTCCTGTTTACGGCACAGGTCTTGGGAAAAACAGGACAATTGTAAACCTGTGGCATGGAATCCCTCTGAAAAAAATCGCACTGATGGACCCTAATCTTTCCCGCCTTGCCAGAATCTATTTTAAGAAAATTTTTACAGAAAATTATACCTTTGTGCTGACCTGCTCAAGCCGGCTGATTCCTGTAATGGCAGAAAGCTTTCAAATCTCACCGGACAAGATAAAGGTCTGGGGACAGCCAAGAAATGATGTGCTCTTTACAAAGACAGATAAAGAGAAGGTATTGGGAAGCATGTATCCCGATCTTCCATCCTGCAAAAAGGCTATCCTCTATGCTCCAACTTTCCGGGACTACGGCGTGACCAGCCTGTTTCCTTTCAAAGATTATGACAAAAAAGCACTGGATGCATTTTTGGAAAAGGAGGACGCCGTTATTTTCCTTCGCACTCACATCAGCGAGCAGGGAAATGCAGGCCCTTACCTTTCTGACCGGGTAAGATACCTGGGAAATGAGCAAGCTGAAGACATTATGGATATAGCCGATATTTTTGATATTCTGATTACCGATTATTCCAGCATTTACATTGACTATCTGCTTCTTGACAGGCCGCTTATTTTCCTTCCCTATGACAAGGAGCAGTATTTAAAGGGCCGTGGAATGAATTTTGAGTACGATAAGGTGACACCAGGCGCAAAGCCGGACAGCCAGCAAAAATTTATAGATGTCATAGCAGAGATCTGTCATGGAAGAGACCGCTATCAGCAGGAGCGGCAAAAATGCAATCTGTTTTTCAATGAGGTCCAACAGCCCTGTATGAAAAATATCTGTGATGAGGTAAAAAAGCATGTCGGCATGGACTAAAATAAAGAAAAAATTAAAAAGCGGCACCTGGTATCCCTTTTACAATACCTTTTATGAGAAAACCAGGATCGATCCACACCTGATTTTGCTGGAATCCAGAAGCGGCAGAGGCATGGAAAGCAATATTTTTGCAATTCTGCGGGAGCTGAACCGGGAAGAATATAAGAACTATACCATTGCTTTGGCCTGCCGCAGCGACTACAGAGATTCTGTGGAAAAAAAGCTGCAGCACTATGGATTAAGGGTAGATCATCTGGTGAAGTTTGGAAGCATTTTTTATTATCGAATGCTTTCCAAAGCCAGATTTCTCATCAATGACTCTACGTTTCCGGGACGCTTTATTAAAAAGGATGGACAGATCTATCTGAATGTGTGGCACGGAACTCCTCTGAAATGCATGGGAAGAGACAACCTGGAGGAGCGCTACAGCATGGGAAATGTTATGCGAAATCTTCTGATGTCCGATTACCTGCTTTTTTCCAATGTGTTTATGGAGGAAAAAATGCGGGGAGCCTACATGCTGGATAATCTGTATCAGGGGCAGTTTATTCATGAATGCTACCCAAGAAATGAGATCTTTTTCCATCCAGATAAGGGAGAAGCCCTGAAAAAGAAATTCGGCTTCGGGAACCTGCAGGTATCTGTCTACATGCCCACCTTCCGGGGGAAGGCAGATGCAGTTGACAGTAAGGATTCTGTAAAGGAAATGCAGGGCTATCTGGATGTTCTTGACCGGTGTCTGGATGAAGATCAGCTGCTTCTTGTTAAGCTTCACCCCTTTGTGGGAAATGGGCTGAACCTGTCCGGTTATCAGCACATTCAGAAATTTCCGGAGGGCTATGATACCTATGAGGTTCTGAATATGTGTGATGCTCTGATCACCGATTATTCCAGTGTTATGTATGACTTTGCCAACTCCGGTAAAAAGATTATCCTGTTTGCCTATGATATTGAGGACTATGCAGGAAGCAGGGGCATGTACGAGGACATCAGGACCTATCCTTTTCCTTTGGTGCGCACGCCAAAAGAGGTGGCAGAACTGTTAAAAACACCTGTCAAAGAGCTTGATGAAGCCTTCCGGAAGAAGTACGGAACCTATGAACAGGGAAGCGGAATCCGAAACCTCTGCCATCATGTGATCCTTGGAGAAAACCTCTGCCACACTGCTTTTGCCAGTGGAAATCAAAAGAAAAACGTGCTGATCTATGCAGGAGATTTCCAGCAAAATGGAATCACCACCTCCTTTTTAAATCTGATGAAGGAGCTTGATCAGGAAAAATACAACTATTTTATTTCCTACCGTATGAATTCTCTTAAGGAAGCACCCTGGCGGCTGGATTGCCTGCCTTATCAGGCTAATGTGTATCCTCTTGGAAGCGAGATGAATATGGACGTGATCACTGCCATCTGCCAGGGACTTTACATGAAGCTTGGAATTCGCACAAAAAGACTTACGCATGCCTATGCAAGAGAATGGAAAAAGCATTTCGGCAATTCCCGGTTTCAGGCAGTTCTTCACTTTAATGGTTACGAAAATTATATGATTTCCATGTTTGAGCAGGCACCCTTTTCCAGAACCATCTGGGTGCACAATGACATGGAAAAAGAAATAGAGAGAAAGAAAAACCCAAATAAATATGTACTTCATGACGCTTATGCCTCCTATGATCATGTGGCAGCAGTAAGCCGTGATCTTACAAAGGCTGTGGAAGCCATTGGCGGGCGAAGGGATAACATTACCGTCATTCCCAACTGCCAGGATTACGAAGGAATCAAAAGGCGGTCCGGGGAAGCCATCTGCTTTGACCAGGAAACCAAATGTACCGTTTCCCTTAAGAAGCTTCAGGAGGTACTAAATGGCAGCGACCGAAAATTTATTAACATCGGACGCTTTTCCCAGGAAAAGCAGCACAGCCGTCTGATCCAGGCCTTTGAGCTTTTCTGGAAGAAAAACAAAAATACATGGCTGATTATAATCGGCGGAGCGGGAAATCTCTATGAACAGACCTGCCAGCTGGCAAAAAACAGCGCTGCCGGCAGCCATATTATTCTGCTTCGAAGTATACGAAATCCTATGCCCATATTGAAGGCAAGTGATCTTTTGGTTTTATCATCAGATTATGAAGGCCTTCCTGTAGTCCTGTTTGAGGCAGCAGTACTGGGGGTTCCCTTTGTGGCAACAAATGTCCCGGGAGCACGCTGCTTTTGTGAGGACTATGGCGGAATGCTGGCAGAGCCCTCTGTCTTGGGTGTTTTGAAAGGTATGGAGGCCTTTGAAAGGGGAGAATGCAAGGCACCAAAGATTGATTGCAGGGAAAACAACCGAAAATCCCTGGAGCTGTTTGAAACCCTTCTGCAGAATGATTTTCAAACTTTATTATGAGAGGAAAGTAAATGACTGAAAAACAGCAATATCTTCTGAAATTGTTTCGGGAGATTGACGAAATGTGTAAAAAGCATAACCTGAGATATGTAATGGCCGGAGGCAGTCTCATCGGTGTGGCGCGAAACGAAGGCTTTATTCCCTGGGATGACGATGTGGATATCTATATGCCAAGAGACGACTGGAACAAGCTGGTGGAGCTATCCGACCAGGTGCTTCCTCCAAATCGTGCGTTCCAGTGTGTGGATGTGGACAGAAGCTATACCAATACGTTCCCGAGGTATGCCTCTACAGACACCTGTGCCATTCACAGACACCAGATCATCGGAAAGGACAAGGCAGGAGAGATCATTGACGTACTGACTTTGGATCCTATTCCGGATGACGACAGGGAATACGAAAAATACAGAACACACCTGATGATCTATTCAGATCTGATCAACATAGCAGTGGTGTACGGAAACCGTTACGAGGTACCGGTTCATCTGTATCTGAAATATCTTTTTTCCTATCTCTTCCTTGGAAAAGAGAGAACCTTGAAAAAGCTGGAAAAAATCATGTTTTCCTACAAAGAAGAGGAATGCAGCCGCTATGCAATGCGCTGGGGCGGCTGTCCCTTCCTGTTTGATAAGGACATGATGTTCCCTGTTAAATACGGCAGATTTGAGGGCGTAGATGTAATGATCCCCAATAAAGTCAGTGATTACCTGATCTGGCATTACGGGGATGAATGGTCCTACATTCCCCCTCACGGGGAAAGAGAATCTCATGACGCAGTGGAATGTCACCATATGAATTATGAGGAATTCCGAAAAGAATATATGCCTAAGCTGGATACCTTCCGTCTGCGAAAAGATGCGGTGTTCCGCAAGCTTTACTACATGGCCACTGCAAAACGCTCCCACAGGCTCATACGCAAAAGACAGGAGCTGTTAGGGGGGGCTACTGCCCAGGATCTGATGAATAGGCTGGAGCAAAAGAAGGTTTCGCTGGAAGCTCTTCTGGAAAAAAGAGATTTCCATACTCTGAACCGGATTTTCGGAGATTACTTCCGGGTGCAGCTTAGCGCAGATTTTATCGGAAGAGAAGAATTTGTGCATATTTATAATTTCTATCATCCGGTTCTGATTGATATAAAGGAAGAGGTTTTTATGGCAGCTATGCTGACCCTTCTTTATTCCGAGAAGGTGTCCAAGGCATACAGAATGCTCAGAGTCCGGGAAAAGCTGCAGGGGCTTTCTCCTGCCATGGAGGCACTTTTACAGGATATTCTTACCTTCAGAAGTGGGGCCTGCCACTACGAATTTGGTGAAAACAGACCAGCAGAATGGAAAATTGATCAGCTTCTGGAAAAATATCCGGACAACCCTTCCTTCCTGAAGTTTAAGATCCGCTTTCTGATGGAAAGGGCAAAGAAAGAGAAGCCTTCAGAAGAAGCGGAAGAATTTCTTTCCCATTGTCTGGAACTGTTTCCTGAGGACGGATATTTCCTGAAATACAAGGGAGACCTGCTGTGGCTGCAGGGAAAATGCCGTGAGGCGCTTGAGGTGTATGCAGCCGTGAGAAGCAAAACCACCAACGGAATGACTCAGCTGGAGCTGGATAAATTCCTGAAAGAACATAAAATGTCTGCTATGGGAACCTGCAAGAGCCTGGTAGAAAAGGGAAAAGTACAAGAAGCAGTAGAGCTTGCCGCATTGTGGAAGCAGCTTTTGCCGGAGGATGAGAGCATTGACGGATATTTCTGCCTGATGAAGCTGGAAGGCCTGAACAGACCGGAGGAAATCAGGGAATTTCTAAAAGATATAAAAGAAAAGCTTTTGCAGGGAAAATCAGAAAAAACAGGAAAGCTTAAAATCGAAAATATGGTTTACCTGGATATATGCGCATACGGGGCAGAAAAGCTTGGATTTCCCGGGAAACTGGCTAAGCTTGGTACAAAGCTGCTTTATACAGAGGATATGCAGAAGCTGGAAGAGCTTCTTTCTCAAGCCCTGGAGCAGGAGAGTAAAGAGGAATGTAAGCCTGCAGCTTTTCTTATAGCAGGAGATATTCTTTACAAACAGGGAAAAACACGGGAGGCCTTTTCTTATTACAGAAAGGCACTGAAAAAAGACGCTCCTGAATATGTCCGTATAGAAGGAGCAGATAGGGTACTGAAGGATTTGAAGGACGGAAGCAGCTATATCCGCTCCTTTGGAAGAAAACAGGACCTTACGGAATTTCTGGATGCATGGCTTGGCAAATACGAAAGCCTGGAGGAAATCACAGAACTGTTAAAGGCGATTGTCTGAGGAAAGGAAAACAGGTACATTGAACAAAGAACAGCAGGTGCTGCTTTCTCTTCTTGAAGAAGTGGACAGGCTTTGCACGAAAAATAAAATTGAATACTATCTGGCACCACGTCTGGCGGTACACGCAGTGTATGGGGACGAGATGCCAAAAAGCCCTCTGGCAGGAGGAATTTTGATGAAGCTGTCTGATATGGAGCGGTTTCGCCTTGCATACCTTAAGGAAGAAAGGAAGGACAGAGCCCTGGAATCCATGTATGAGAATAAGCGCTTTCCCGGATTTTTCCTTCGGTATGAGGACAAAAACTCCCTGTGCTTTCGAATGGATGAGGGACGAAATTACGAATATCCGGGAATCGGGATTGACATTTATCCCCTTAGGGGAAAGGAAAGCTCCAGGAAGCTCCATTTGTGGCTGCGCTGCCTGGAAATAGGCTGGATCCAGTTTTGCGACGGCCGTTCCCAGGAATTTACCTGGAAGGAGAAGCTGTGCAAGCTTCCTGTGGCAATTCTTATGGTTGGCGGAAGAGACAGGTTTTCCAGATATCTGTATCAAAAGCTTTATGAAAACCAGAAGGAATGTAAGGGAAAAAACTACGTAGTCCGTCTCAAGGGCGCAACCTTGTATTACCCGAAAAAAATATTTAAAAAAACCAGAAGAGTAGAGCTGGAGGGGGTATCCTTAAGTGTACCTGATGCAGTGGATTCCTATCTGAAAATCTGGTTTGGAAAAGGCTACATGAATAAGCTGACTGAGCCCTATATTCCCTCTATGACGGTTATCACAAGCACCAATATTCCCTGCCGGGAGTTTCTTGACAGGTATTCCGGGCAGGTTAAGACTCTTGTGAAGGAGAGAAGGAATCAGTACAACAAAGACAGAAAAGGGCGAAAATCCCGTGAATATCTGGACTGGTCCTGGAATTATGTGAAGCTGAAGGGGGAAGGGGTGAATCTGGCAGAGGCTTATGCACGAAAAAAGGAATATCTTCTCAACCTTATGGAAAACAGGGATTACCCCAGGCTGTCAGAGGAATTGAAGGACTATGACAAAATCATGAAGAAATATCTGGAAGCCGGTGAGCTTTATGCGCCGGATCAGGAGATTTTTCAGATTTATTTACAGCTCCTTTTGGCTACAGGTAAAAAGGGCTTGCTAAATAAGATTAAAAAATTCAGCTGATGTAGAAGCGAAGGCTTCAGGCAGACATATCGCGAAGCGACTGCGTTCATGAGCAAGTAACGAAGCGGACCTGGAATGTCCGCTCTACACATCCCCGGATGGGAGGACGAAATGTCGAAAAAGCATGGAAGTCCTCGAATATCCGGGGCTTTTTTTGCCCAAAATGTTCCCAAAATGCGCTTTGTGATTAAAAAGCTGAGGAATGTGCAAATCCGTCCTTTTTTGGCTTTGTCCTGTTATAATAAAGCCTGTCACAAATCTGGAGGGAAAAATGAGAAAAAAGAGAACTTCTGTTGTTCATCGGATCTGCACTCTGGTCGGATCCCTCTTCTGTTTCATTCTGATTCCACTTCTGCTTATCAACTGTACCCTTATTATCAAAAGCATTACAAACAAAAATGAGGTGCCGGATATTGGCGGAATATTTCCCATGGTTATCCTGACAGATAGTATGAATCCCCAGCTGGCTTCCGGAGATCTGGTGATCTGCCGCAAAGTAAATGCCAGAAATATAAAGACAGGGGATGTAATCTGTTTCTATGACCCTGAGGGAAACGGGACGGCTACCGTTACACACAGAGTGACAGAAATCATTGCAGATGAGACAGGCGCCCTTGCCTGGAAAACAAAAGGCGACGCCAACAATACAGAAGATGAAAAGCCGGTAAGAAGCGAAAATCTGGCAGGGATTTACTGCTGGCGGCTTCCCGGACTTGGAAATACGGCAATGTTTATGCAGAGCACAAAGGGAATACTGCTATGTGTGGTTTGTCCTTTGCTTTTGATGGCAGCTTATGACAAAAGCTGTGATCTGAGACAGAAAAAAGAAAAGGAAAAAAGTACAGAAGCATTGCTGGCAGAACTGGATGTCCTGCGGGCAGAACGAGAAAAAAGTCAGGATTGAAGGGAGAATGCAAATTATGATGAAAAACAAAGCAATGCGGATTGCAGCAGGAGCCGGTGTGACCACTTTATTGACCATGAGCGTGATTTCAGGATCGTTTGCCAAGTATATTACAAGCGGAACTGGCACAGACAGTGCCAGAGCGGCGAAATTCGGAGTGACTGTCACTGCAAACGGGACGATGTTTGCAAGTGAGTATGCCACCGATGATGAGGCAGTTGGAACTATTGCGAAATCAGTTATAAGCAGTGGCGGAGAGGATGACCACGTAGTTGCACCGGGCACCAAAGGGGAACTGCTGAATGCCACGATTACCGGAAAGCCGGAGGTTGCGGTGAAGGTATCCTATGAGCCTACACTGACTTTAAATGGGTGGGAGCACACAGATGAGGACAGTAATTTGTCAACCGAGTATTTCCCAATTATTTTTAAGGTTGGAGATAAGAAATATGGGATTACTGGGATGAAAGATTCGGCTGGAATAAAGATTACAAATGGAAGTGCTAATGTGGAAGCCCTTAAAACTGCTGTAGAAAACGCAATCAGGGCATATTCTAAAAATTATGCTGCAAATACAGATTTGGCGTTGGTTGCCCCAGATTATGTCAATGTCTCCTGGGAGTGGGCATACAACGGAAACAGCGATGAGAAAGATACATATCTCGGTGATCAGGCAGCAGCGAACAAAGCCTCCACAGTGGAACTGAGCATGAAAACAACGGTAACGCAGATTGACTAAACCAAAATTCCTGCTCCTGTTGTGCCTGCTTCTTCTGCTTCCCTGGTGGAATAAAAATTCCAAAGAAAATGTGCGTCATGGGAATGTTATCTGCCTTACAGAAGGAAAAAACATAAATGCAAGGAGCAAATCTGCAGTCAGGGAGGGCATTCTTAAAAACAGTGAGACAGTAAAAGAAGATGGGAGTGCAAAGGCTGCAGAAGGTTTTCAGACCTGGGATAACCGGCAAATCTGGACAACAGATACTGCTGTTCGGATCTTTCAGACTGAAGACAGAAACCAGGCCGGGGAGCTCACCGTGCAAAGCGAAAGCCAGGACAAGGTGATTGCCCCCGGAACCAGCGGAGCCTACACCTTTTTTCTTCAAAACACAGGAAAAACAAAAATGGATTATAAGGTTTGGCTGAAAGCCGGCTGGGACATGGAAGCACTTAAAAGTCCCCTTGAACTAAGGCTGTCTGGGGAAAGGGGATGGCTTTTTGGAAGTCAGGACGGGTGGAGCAGTCCGGAGCAGCTGGACAGATTTCTTCAGGAAGGTTCTCTTCTTTCCGGAGAAAAGAAGAAATACATCCTTTACTGGCGATGGGCTTACGAGCGTGAGAAAGATGAGGAGGACACCTTCTTTGGAAACAAAGCAGAGGACACCCTTCATACTATTGTAATTCATACAGAAGCCGCCCGGAGCATTTCCGGCAATACAGAAGATGGGAATCCTGAAAAGAAAAGCAGCGAGAACAGTGAACACAGCGAGAATAGTGAACACAGGAATTCTGTGAAAACAGCAGATCATATGTCACCTGGAAGCTGGCTTACAGCATTAGTATTTACCGCACCTGTTATCACCATGTGCTTAATCCTTATGTGGTTTCGAAAGAGGCGCAGCTATGATAAAAAACAATAACAATAATCACAAAAAAAGAGAACTGCGGCTGGATGCAGCACGGTTTTTGCAGCTGACACTGCCACTGCCACTGCCACTGCCACGTATAATACGGCTTTCATCACTGACTCCGCCGCTTATAGTGCTTCTGTCTTTTATGCTTTTGCTGGTGGCGCTTCCCACAGATATTTACGCCAAGTACATTTTGCTGGCTGTTGAGGATTCCCACATGAAGGTGGCAGGATTTGAGCATAGGGTGTCCATCTGTCCGGAAGGAGAGCTGCCAGAGACATGGGCACCTGGCAGCCAGGCCATATATTCCATTCTGGTATCCAATCAAAGCACCAATGGCACCAGCCAGACCAGTCAGACCTATAGCATAGAGGTTGCTACCGCAGGGGCGCTCCCTCTGCGCTGCACCCTTTTGGAAGAAAGTGAATGGGAAGGAAGCTGGAAGGAAATAGCATCATTTCAGGAAAGCCCCCAGAAGAAAACCCACATTTTTCAGACAGACGATATGTTGCTACCAGAAGGCTGCTCTACAGAGCATGAATATCAGTTAATGGTTTCGTGGGAGGATGCCTGCCAGTGGGAACCTATGGATACGGAGGACTTTATCAGGATCAATGTGAATATGGAGCAGAAGGATTGAGAAACAGGAAGGTAAAACCCGTGAAAAAATTTTACTTTGTAAAAGGGCAGGTACCAAGCGCAGCTTTTCTTCTGGCAATGGGAGCCGGCATATTTTTTACCTGCAAGCTTCAAACTGTTTGCGCAAAATACCAGTACCAGGAATCCCGGATTGATATCATATATGCAGCTAAAACAGGAAATGACAGGGCTATAGACACAGTGCAGAATGCAGACACTGCGCAGAATGCCGACACAGTGCAGGACGCCGACACAGTGCAGGACGCCGACACAATGCAGAACGCCGACACAGTGCAGAATGCAGATATGCTGCAGAGCGCCGATATAATTCTGCCGTCAGATTTCAGAGGGACACCTGCAGCCTTCTCTGATGGAACCACCTGGGAGGAAGAGGACATGGTGGATTACGGATTTGTTTCAGAACTAAATGAAATTCCAACCAGTCCGTTCCATGACAAGGAATGGGATTAAACTTAGAGTGTGTTTAAAAAACAAAAGTTTTAACGATGTTTAACATTGGTAATACATAAAATTTAACATAAGCTTCTATAATTATTTACAAGAACAAAGAGAAATGTGGATGTTAGTTAAGGAGGCTTTTGTTATGAAAAAGGCATTGGCAAAAATACAGAAAACAGAGATCAATACTTATATAGATGAGTTTGTAAAAGCAAGACAGAAATACTTCACCGATGGCCAGGAGTGGCTTGAAGCGAAGGTTACAGATGAGAAAATATACGTCCAGATTGACCGGAAGCAGCTGGAAGAAGAGCTGGATGATATGATAAAAATAAGCCTGCAGTTTGGCCGGGTACTTCCGCTGGAAATGAAGATTCAGGTACGCAAGGTTGCCGGCGGAGCAGAAATCAGCTACATGGACAACGGTGCCGGAAGCTGGAGATGCGGCCGGATCTATGCATCGGAGAAAGCCGGAAGAGCCGCTTCCCCGGAAAAAAGATGGGGCGTACAGATTGCATAAGGTGATAGACTTAAAATAAACAAACGGATATGTTTTTATTGCATTTTCCCCTGTATTCTTTTACAATCATAAGTAGAATAAATAAGGAAAAAGGAAAACGGAGCTGGAAAATGGATTTAAAAAACAGAACACTTTCAAATTTTGCAGAGCTTGTGGAAACAGGTGAGTGTAAAAATTTCAAAGGAAGATTAAAGGTTGGTGTGGACCTTGGAACTGCCAATACAGTTCTGGCTGTTGTAGATACTTCAAACCGCCCGATAGCCGGAATTTCTGCACCCTCCCATGCCATTCAGGACGGAGTGATCGTAAACTATTATGAATGTGTACAGCTGGTAACCAGGCTGAAGGAGACACTGGAGGAGCGGCTTGGCACAGAGCTTACTTATGCAGCTGCCGCAATTCCTCCCGGTGTATCAGAGGGGAGCGTTAAGAGCATAGGCTATGTGCTGGAGGGTGCCGGCTTTGAGGTGACTAATATTGTAGATGAACCAACTGCCGCAGCGGCTGTACTTAAGATTCGTGACGGAGCGGTTGTGGACGTTGGCGGCGGTACAACAGGAATCAGCATTCTGAAGGATGGGAAAGTCATCTACACAGATGATGAGGCCACTGGAGGAACCCATATGACGATGACGGTTGCGGGACATTATCGTATTCCCTATGAAGAAGCGGAGCTGCTAAAAAGACAGCCGGATAAGCAGGATGAAATTTTCCCTGTAATTAAAGCTACGGTGGAGAAGATGGCTCTGATCACAGAAAAATTCCTCAAAGGATATGAGGTTCCGGCTATTTACGTTGTAGGCGGCTCTTCCATGTTCCGGGAATTTACATCCGTATTTGAGAAGCATCTGAAGCTTCCCGTTTATCAGCCGGTGCATCCACTTCTTGTTACGCCTCTTGGAATTGCCTATTGCTGTGAGCTGCCTAAGCTATCTCCGAAAAAAGACAACAAAATATAAAGGAGCAGCAGGCTCTTGTAAAAAAGGATTGGTCAGTCAAAAAACTGATCAATCCTTTTCTTGTCATTTCCAAAAACTCTAACTCTATGACTATTAAATATTCAACAGATCGCTGAATACCTTAAGGGCACCATCTGTATTATGCGCAAGGACACGCTTAGCGAGAACCTTACCAAGCTGAACACCCTCCTGGTCAAAGCTGTTCAGGTTCCATACAAAGCCCTGGAACATGATCTTATTCTCAAAATGAGCAAGAAGAGCACCAAGGGAGGCAGGTGTAAGCTCATCACCGATGATAATGCTGGATGGACGTTTGCCCTTGAAGTTCTTATTCAGGTTCTCATCTTCTTTGCCGCAGGCAAATGCAATGATCTGAGCAGCAACATTGGCGCAAAGCTTCTGCTGGCTGGTGCTGTTCTCAATGTCAACATCTACTCCAAGCTGGCTCTTCTTAAAGCCGATGAACTGAAGCGGAATGATATCAGAGCCCTGATGGAGCAGCTGATAGAAGGAATGCTGTCCGTTGGTTCCTGGCTCACCGAAGATAACCGGACCGGTTACATAGTTTACCGGCTCACTGAAGCGGTTTACGGTTTTACCATTGGATTCCATATCACACTGCTGAAGATGTGCAGGGAAACGGCTTAATGCCTGTGAATATGGAAGAACAGCTGTGGAAGGATATCCCTGAACATTTCTCTCGTAGATGCCGATCAGAGCGTCCAGCATATCCGGGTTCTTCATAAGGTCACGGTTAGTTGCAAGCTGATCCTCAGCAGCAGCACCGTCCAGAAGCTGTGCAAATACCTCCGGTCCGAATGCAAGGGAAAGGATTGCACCGCCTACGGCTGAAACAGAAGAGTAACGTCCGCCGATGTAATCATCCATAAAGATTGCGGTAAGGTAATCCTCACTCTTTGCAAGAGGAGAGGTCTCGCTTGTAACTGCAAGCATATGCTTGGAAGGATTCAGACCTGCCTTAGTCAGGGCATCCTTAACAAATGCTTCGTTAGTCAGAGTCTCAAGGGTTGTACCGGATTTGGATACAACGATAAATAAGGAATGTGCAAGGTCAACAGAAGCAAGAACAGCAGCTGCATCATCAGGATCTACGTTGCTGATGAATCTGGCTTCCATCTTGAATGTGTTATTTGCCTTAGCCCAGTTCTCAAGTGCAATGTAAAGAGCACGAGGACCAAGGTCACTTCCGCCGATACCGATCTGAACAACAGTGGTGAATTTCTCCCCAGCCTCGTTTGTGATCTCCCCGGCATGAACCTTGTTTGCAAAATCAGCAGCCTTCTTCTGCTGTGCAACGTAGAATTCACGCTTGTCTACACCATCTACAACAACCGGATTGCCCAGCTGTCTGCGTGCCAGGTGATGAAGGACCATACGGTTCTCACCTGTATTAATCACAGCTCCATTATATAATTCCTCAAATTTGTCAATCAGCTGTGCCTCGTCAGCAAGCTGTGCAAGAGCGGATAAAACAGTCTCGTCTACTTCCTTGGCTGCATAGTTGTAATTCAGCCCAGCTGCCATTGGTGTACTATAATCAGCTACACGCTTGCCACCCTCTTCACCGGACAGAGCAGCTGCAATGTCCACATGATTCTTAAGACTGCAAAGCTTGTCAAAAGAAGCCAGTGTGTCAAGATTTTTCCATGTTGCCATAATATAATTCCTCCTTTAAATGGTTGAGACAACGTTGTCTCGTCAGAGTCTCATGGCGAAACCCATATCGGCTTTATTATACTGAAAAAAAACAGGAATTTCAATCCATGGTTTAAGATTCGTGAAAAAATAACATTGTTCCGGGAAAATTGATGAGAAATATGAAAAAAAGAACATTAAAGCGTGTTTGAAAAGGCTTTCTGCAAGATGTACAGGCAAATAAAAGCTCTCCCGGGAAACAATCATTTTCCGGGAGAGTGCTGCAGTTCAAAAAAGAAAGGGGAAGCTTACTCCTGTGTAATTCCGGTTACTTCATATCCTGCATCTGTGATTACCTGGCGAAGCTTAGCTTCATCTACTTTTTCCGGCGCTGTGAAGACTGTGGTTCCTGCCTCATGGGAGGAAATAACATTCTGTACGCCAAATGCAGCTTCAACGGCTTTGTTTACGTGTGCCTCGCAATGTCCGCACATCATTCCTGTTACGTTAACTGTTACTTTGATCATAGTAGTGTTCTCCTTTTTTCTTTTTGCATGATTTTCTTATTAGTTTCATGTTTTTAACATTATCTGCCCGCTTTGTTAAAAACTTAACAACCTCTGATATATTTATTATACAACGCTTTTTTTAATACATCCAATGCTAATTTCATGCTTTTTTAGTAGCTTTAATGTATTAATTATGATATAATCTGTACAAAAACAAGGTTTTTATTTTATAATCCATAGATATTATCTATCATTTATAAGGAGATCTATACATGACACTCAATCAGTTGGGTTATTTTTACCAGGCAGCCGTCCTTCAGCACTTCAATCAGGCGGCAGAAAAAATAAACATTTCCGAGCCAAGTTTAAGCCGTTCCATCACCGC
>OLWA01001536.1_pt1 | contig 23481 bp, 18 predicted proteins | sample 1673251 | NCBI WGS metagenome assembly OLWA01 (sample SAMEA3178937, study PRJEB25190) | human gut metagenome | biome: human gut; feature: human-associated habitat; material: faeces | place: Austria | collected 2013 | reverse complement strand
AATGATAATTACTATGGTATTGCAGCAGCGCCCCGGCCGAGACGGCCCGGGCGCTGCGGTGTGTTTATTAGGTGATGCTTCTGATGTTACATCGCAAATTATTACTGATTTGCGATAAACGCTCCACGATGTATAATCGCCGGATACTTTCACGAAAAACCTTCCATCTTTTCAGTAGTCTGTGTATTTTCACTGCCTCCGGAGGGCGGCGGCGGAGAGGAGGCGGTGGCCGATACGGCAGTAGAGGCATTTGCGCTGGAGGCAGTAGGCGTTGCGGAGCTGGATGAGGGCCTGGGAATCGAAGGCGCTGCGGGGTCTGAGTCCGTTTCGTGTGAAGAAGTCGGTGATGGTGTTGCTTTCCGCGGGCAGGGAGTGAAGAAGGTCTATGGCGCGGTCGGTGAGGGCGAAGTCGTTGTGGGAGGTGCCGAATGCCCACTGCAGTGGGACAATGGTGTTTATGGCAAGGGAGCAGATCGAGGCGCGGCTCAGATGCTCGGGGACCCTGGCTGCCGGTGCCGAGAAGTTGTAGTGTGTTGTCCAGTAGCCTGTGAGGGCGGGAGTGAAGAGCTTGACGGCGCCTTCAATGTCGGTGATTTCAAGTATGCGCGACATCATGCGGAATCCGCCGTGGAGCATGGCGGCAAGCAGCGCTATGCGGCGGTGGGGAAGACCTGCCGGACGCATGCGCTTTTTCCAGAGCATGGGACGGGGTGCCCGGAGGCCGAATTTGGCCGTAAAGAAGGCGTAGTCTGTCCTGAGCCGCTGCACATAGCCGTCGCCTGCAGCTGGTGCTTCGTCGAGCAGGCCGCTCTGGCCGAACAGTAGAGCTTCTATAGCGGCCAGGGAATCGCTGTGGCGCCCTACCACACGCAGAGGCACCGACATGGCCAGCCGCTGGAAGGGATCTCCGTTGGCCCCGAAGCCCAGACTGCGGGCTACTGTTACGTAACAGGCGGTTTCCCAGTCGCCGGAGCTACGCTCCAGAATGTCGGAGATGCGGGCGGCTTTTTCCTGCACGCGCTCGAAGGCCAGGGCGTCGAGCCATGACCGCAGGTGGGGTGCCGGCATCTGCGGAATGCCCGGCGAACAAGGCAGTTCCGACTCGGCACGGCCCGTGAGATCTGTGAAACGGCGGTGGAATTCCGGCTCGCATTTCATGGCGAACTGCGGTATGGTCTCGCCGTTGGAGCGGCTTATGGGAGTGTCGTCGCAGTCAACCACATGGAGCACCACTGAGTCGTAGGCCGGATCGCCGTCGTGACCGTGACGGTGCCAGTCGCTGGCGCGGACATGTATCTCCACGTCGCCCACCCATGTATGGTCGGCGATGCGTATCTTGGCGTTGAAAAAATCGGGTCCGGAATTGGTGTTGAGTGTTCCCGGGTCCAGCACCGTTAGGCGCCGGCCGTCCACGGTGGTCATTCCGGGACGCAGTGCCAGCCTGTGCTGCCACACGTATTGCATCAGTCGTTCCATGGCTTTAAGGGGAGAAGTGGAGGGGAGGGAAAGGGCAGGAGGGGCGCGAGCGGTTGTTACAGCTCCTGCACCTTGCGCTTGAAGTCTATCATTTTAAGGGCGGCTTCGGCAGCTTCTGCGCCTTTGTCGCCCACCGCACCGCCTTTTATGCGGTCTACGGCCTGCTGCTGGTTTTCTACCGTAAGCACCCCGAATATCACCGGGGTATCGCAGTCGGCGTTGAGGGCCGTCACGCCCTGAGTCACGCTCTGGCACACATAGTCGAAGTGCGGTGTGTCACCGCGCACCACGCATCCGAACACAATCACCGCGTCGTAGAGCGAGGCTTCGATCAGAGCCGACGCTCCGAAGGTGAGCTCAATGGCGCCAGGCACGGAGAAGGTGTCAATGTCGGTGTCGGCAAGGCCGGCGCGGCGCAGGGTCTCGACGGCACTGTCGCGCAGGGCCGAGGTTATATCGCCGTTCCATTCGGCTGTGACTATGCCCACGCGGGCGTCCTTTACGGCGGGTATATCTGTTTTGGGAGTGTTTTTTGACATTGGGGTATATTTTAGGGGAGTGTGGTCAGCGGGGGAAGAGTTTGTGCCAGAAGGCGAATATGTCGCGGTCGGAGTTTCGGGCGTGGAACAGGATGTCGACAATGCGGCGGTGCTCGGTGTCGTCGCTCAGCTTCGATGCCTTGTAAAGCATGGTGTTGAGCAGATGTATGCCTTTTTCGCGGGTGGTTTTCTGGGCCAGGAGGGCTTCGCCGAGGTCTACGGACAGCGATAGCTGCTTTTCGGAAAAATCCGGCTCGAGGCGCGTGAGATAGCGCAGGGCGCGGGTGAAATACTGCACGGCTTCGCGCTGGCGGCTCATTTTCATGAGCGTGCGTCCCTCGAGCGTGAGCGAGTCGACGAGCCTCAGACCGGCGTCCTCTATGCCTTCGTTGAGTTCCCGCAAGTAGTCGTTGACCGAAGCGTGGAGCTCGGCGAGTGTCTCGGCCTGCTTCTGGCGCGAGCGGAACACGGCCGTGGAGGCATTCACGGCCAGAATGCGTGCGGAGCCGTAGCGTGCGGGATTCACGCGCGAGAGTCGGCTGAAAATTTTCACCGATTTCTCTATTTCGCGTTCGGCCTGGCGGTGCTGTCCGCCGGCGTTGTGCAGCAGGCTTATGTCATATAGAAGCGAGGCGAGTATGGCCAGGAAAGGCTCGTCCTTGCGGCGCGCGTGCTGGGCAAGAAGGCTCAGGGCCTTGGCAGCCGTGGTAAGAGCCTGTTCGATATCGCCCGAATAGATCAGTAGCGCCACCCGTGTCTGCATCAGCGCCGCATGGATATTGAGCATCTCGGGACTCTCGTCGGCAAAGCGCTCGGCAAGAGCATCGAAGTCGGTGATTGTCTCGATGGCTTCGGCCGTGCGGCCGGATTCCGCAAGCTCATGGGAGGCGGCGCGGATAAAGTCGTAGGCTTCGTTGAACGGGGCATCGGTTATGGCATGGCGCAGGCTTGAACCGTTGATATTGCCGCGCACCAGTGCCAGCCGCTGCTCCACATCGGAGTCCACGGGGATGAAGATGGGGTCGAGCGACAGGTTTTTCATCAGTCGGGTGTTGAGTTGAGAGTCGAGGCTATTTCCGAGGTGAGGGCCTGGATGGTGGCCGTGGTCAGAATCCGGGCGTTCTCGGGATTTATATGCATTCCCATGAGGCTGCGGGCCGTCGCGGCAATTGCGCGGGCGCGGTCAGCGGCCGTGGGGTCGGGGGCCGGAGTGAAAGGAGCGGAGGCGGTCAGATTGCTCTGGAAATGGCTTACGGTTCCAGTGTAGAAATCGAAGTTTATCATCGCCGGGCAATAGAAGCGCATAGTGCGTGCAAAGCAGGAGGCTGCATCACCGTCGTCGAATATCTGGGCCAGAGTGTGCGAGGAGGTCAGAAGCAGGTCGGCCATCTCGAGATATTCCAGTATGTAGGGGCGCACGTGGGTGAGGTTGGGCACCATATCGGCGGGATAGCCCGGCATATAGACTATGAGGGCCTTGCGACGGCGCACGTGGTCAATGAAGTCGGTCAGCTGCTGGCGCACCCGCGAGCGCAGTGCGAACGACGAGCCGAAAATCACCACGTCGTCGGGGTCGACGCGCGGCCACACGGTGTTGAACCCGTCCTCGGGATAGCGGTGGTAGTGTATGGGTTCGCCTTCGCCGGGGGCGAAACGCACGGCTGCGGGGGTGGTGCCGCCGTCGGTGTAGCGGTCAATGGACACGGTGTCTACTCCGGCCTCGGAAAGATAGGCTACCACCAGGTCGCCGAGGTGGTCGCGCGCGGCCTCGCTCATGAATGTGGCGGGTTGGCCCGCGCGCGAGAGCAGGGCTGAAGCGAGCAGCAGCGGGTCGGCCGGAGTGGCTTCCGCGCGTGCCGGAAGAGTTTTTGTGCCGGCGGGGAAGGTGAAGTCGACCGTCGAGGCTCCTATGAGTATTGCTTTAGGCATCTGACGTATTGTGGTTGAAGTGTGTGCGCTTGAAATGGTCATGAACGGGCCGCGTGTCCCAGATAGCCGCCGTGATGGCGCAGGGCATACTGCTCTTTGGTGAATCCGGTGGCGCGCATCACGTTTACTACCAGCACGTCGCCTATCACCGTCATCATGGTGGTGGAGGTGGTGGGGGTGAGGCCGAGCGGACACACTTCGGGGGCGGCTGCGGTGATGAGAGCGGCGTCGGCCACCCCTGCAAGCTCGCTGTCGGCGCGTCCGGTTATCACTATTATGGGAAGCTGGGGCACAAGGCGTTTGGCGAGGGTCACGAGGTCTATTATCTCACGGGTGCGTCCGGAATTGCTCACAAGCAGCAGTACGTCGGAGGGCTGGAGCACTCCCAGGTCGCCGTGCTGAGCCTCTGAGGGATGGAGGTTGACGGCAGGAATGCCCGTGGATGAGAATGTGGTGGCGATATTCAGGGCTATTTGGCCGGCTTTGCCCATGCCCGAGGTGACGAGCTTGCCTCCGCGGCGGTACACGTGCTCTACAATGAGATCGACGGCGCGGTCGTAGTCGGGCGAATAGGGTATTTCAGCGATTGCCCGGCTTTCGGCATCGAGAATCTCGCGCATGGATTGAGCTACAGTCATTATTCTTGCGGATTTGATAGTTTTCAAAAAAAAGGTATAAGGAGGGGCACATAGGCCGTCTTCCCTGCAAAATTACAATTTTTTTCCAAAAAGCAGGAGATTGTCCTGCGGAAGAGCGGCACTTATATCAGGGGCTTCTCGGGCTTTGAGCGCAGAGGCCGCTGCTCGAATTTCTCTATGCCGTCTATCCATTTGGAATTTAGGGGCATACCTTTGGCCTGTGCCGGATCGAACCCGGCCATGACGGTTCGACCCACGCTCTTGGTCTGGCCGGTGGCGGCGTTGATTATGCGCTGTTCCAGGGTGAGGCTGCCGCGGCCTATGCGCGTTACTGCCGTCCACACCTCGAGCTGCTCGCCGAAATACGACGGAGCTATGAAGTCGCAGTCTATGTGCACCACAACCAGATCGATATTGCGGAGGGAGTGGTTGATCGACGGGTCGATGGTGGTGAAGTAGTCGATCTTCGCCAGGTCCATGAAGGTGAAATAGACGTTGTTGTTCAGATGTCCGAGCACGTCTATATCGGAAAAGCGGGTCTGCACCGGCAGGCAGTGGCGGAATGGAAAGTCGGTTTTCGGCACTCTCTCGCTGTCGCTTTTCTGGATTGTTGGCTTTATAACGGATGTCATGACGCAGATTATTCTTTATGTATCGGGATGTCAGTGGAAAACTATCTCTGTTAGAACATCTGTCCCTACGGCTTTGTTGATTTTCTCCACCAGAGAGGAGCGGCAGAAGGAAAGCTCGTTTTTGAGCACTGCCGAGGTGATGTAGACGTGCATCACCGACCCTGCCACATAGCGGCGGAAGGTATAGCGGTTCACTCCCGCGCCCACCACGTCGGCCCACACGAAACAGGCGCGCTGGCGTGCGAGTTCATCGGTGAGGCCGGCCGATTCTATGGCCTCACGCAGTATGTCGCCGAGCTGGCGGGGTTCGGTGCGTTTCATGCTGGGGATGCTGAGGCTGCCAGAGTGAAAGTGCCGTCGGTCACAGACCATAGCCGGTAGTCGCCTCCGGTGCGGCCTATTATGTCGTCGAGATGCCTGCGGTTGGTGTCGGTGATGAAAATCTGTCCGAAATGGCTGCCGGTCACCAGGGCCATTATTCGTTCCACGCGGTCGGCGTCGAGCTTGTCGAATATATCATCGAGCAACAGCAAGGGTTTTATGCCTGTGGCATCAAGCAGAAACTCGAACTGGGCCAGGCGCAAGGCGATGGTGAAAGTTTTGCATTGGCCCTGCGAGCCGCAGCGACGCAGCGGCATGAGGTCGAGGGTGAAGTCTATGTCGTCGCGGTGCGGCCCCACTGATGTGTGGCGCACGGCCTCGTCGTGACGGCGCGCGCTGTCCAGCAGAGGCCGTAGCGTGCCGTCGGGGCTGGAATGGAGCGAGCCCCGGAAGGCGAGGCCCACGGTCTCGGTGTCGTCGCCAGCTATGGCGCGGTAATAGCGCGAGAATATGCCTGAGAGACGTTCAGTCCACTCCTTGCGCGTGGGGTGGATATATTCGGCCGCAGCCGACATCTGAGTCTCTATGGCCTCGTAGAGGGTGTGGTCCACTATTCCGGCGCGCAGGAGGCGGTTGCGCTGTTCGAGCGCTCCGGCATAGCGTATGAGGGCGTCGAGATAGCGGCTGTCGCTCTGTGATATCACCATGTCCATCCATCGGCGGCGTTCCTCGCCGGTGCCGCGAATCAGGTCTATGTCCTGCGGGGCGGCCATCACTATGGGGAATGTGCCTATGTGCTGGCTGAGCCGCTGATATTCCTTGCCTCCGCGCTTGAGAGTCTTGCGGCGGCCGCGGGCGAGGCCCAGCGACACTTCCTCGGGGGTGTTGCGGCGCAGGTAGAGGCCTTTGGCCATGGCGTAGTCCTCGCCGCGGCGCATGAGCATGGCGTCGGTCATTCCCGAGAAACTCTTGCAGAAACTCAGATAGAATATGGCGTCGAGCAGATTGCTCTTGCCCATTCCGTTGTTGCCCAGAAAACAATTGATTTTGGGCGAGAAATCGAGCGAGGCCTCTGCGATATTCTTGAAGTTGGCGAGTGACAGGTGGTTCAGCTGCATCGGATGCCTTGAATGGTTATATGCGTTCGGCTATGAAGGCTTTCATGGCCGGGGTGTTCTCGAGCACGCTCTCGAAGAGTTTTATCTGAGCGCGGGTGCGTACGAGGTTGTGGTCGGCGTAGGCTGTCTTGTAATATGTGTCGCCGTTCAGATAGTCGGCGAAGAATCTCACGGCCTGCATGTAGGGGAAGAGGGCGGCGGCGTAGGGAAGGTTCTCGATTTCCTCGCGGGTAAGGAACACTCCGGCACTCTCGAGATAGCCTTCGGTGAAAGCGCGGAATATATCCATGTTGAAGTTCACGCGGTCAAGATCGGGATCGTCCTCGGCGCCGGTGTTGGCGGCGGTGCGCATGAAGTCGCCGAAGTCGCTGAACACGTAGGAGGGCATCACGGTGTCGAGGTCGATGACGCACAGCACCTTTCCGTCGCGGTCGAAAAGCATGTTGTTCACCTTGGTGTCGCAATGGCAGATGCGCTTGGGCAGACGGCCCTCGCGGTGAAGCTGCTCGGCCAGACACATCTCGTCGGCGTGGGCAAGCAGTTTGTCGGCTATGTCGCGCACGTCGGCGAGTCGGCCGGCTTTGTCGTCGGCTATGGCCTCGCGCAGCTGCTGCAGGCGGAATTCCATGTTGTGGAAGTCGGGGATGGTCTCCACCAGTGTCTCCGGGATGTCTACAAGGTCGGCCTGGAACTTGCCGAAGGCGCGGCCTGCGTGGCGGGAGTATTCGGGGTTCACGATGTCGAATGTCAGGGCATCGGGTATGAAGGTCATAACGCGCCAGTAGTTCTCACCGTCGAAAAAGTAGGTTTTCGACGTATCTTCCACGGTGGGCAGGAAATTAAGCACGCGGCGGTCGATGTCAGTTGCTCCATCGGCTTCGAGTTTGCGGCGCAGGTGGCGTGTCACGGCCGTGATGTTGCTCTGCAGAGCGTCCACGTCGGTGAAAATGTGGTGGTTTATGCGCTGGAGCACATAGTCGGGTGTATCGGTTCCTTTGGTCGTCACCTTATAGGTGTCGTTGATCAGGCCGGAGCCGAGAGGCTTTATTTCGGCTATTTCACCTTCGATGGCGAAATGCTTGGCGATGTCGTTGAGTCTGTCCATTTTTCGTGATATTTAAGGCTTATTTCTACAAATATACGGAATTCCCCGCTGTGGGGCAAGAAAAACTTGAGCTCTTACTGTCGCAGAGCGGCGAGGCGGCGGGATATGTAGGGGGTGGAGCGGAGGGCGGCGGCGCGGGAAAGATAGTCTATGGCTGCCTGGCGGTCTGTCTCGCTTGTGCGGGCACGGTCGGCGTGGTAGTTGCCCAGATACAGAAGTGCCTCGAGCGATTCGGGATTGATTGCTAGGATTTTGAGATAGACTTTCATAGCCTCTTCAGGACGGCCGTCGAGGAGCAGCCCCTGGGCCAGAGGATAGAGGAAATCAGGATGGTCGGGCATTCCGGCGAGCATCTGCCGGCTGCATGCGATCATGCCGTAGGGGTTGCGGCGGAAGGTATAGTATCGCAGAAGCTGGGAGTCGATGTTGCGCGACATCCAGGGATGGGCGTGGCGCACGCGCAGCAGGAAGTCGCGATAGAGCGAGGTTTGCGCCAGCGAGAGACTCAGGCGCTCCACACGGCTGAAAAGGGAGTCGAGCGGCAGGGCCGCGTTCAGGGCGCGGGTGGTGAGATCGAGCTGGCCTGTAGGGTCGTCGAGCATACCGGCGGCCACTATGGCATGGGCATAGGCGTCGGCATCGGAAGGCGATTCTGAAATCAGCAGCCCGTACATGGCTGTCGCGCTGGCCCATTCTTTCTGGGCGAAAAAGCGTGTGGCCTTTTCACGGATAGATATCGAGGGAACAGCGGCCTGAAGAGACGCGGCGCCGAGCAGGAGCAGGGCCACTGAAAGTATGGCGCCTCGCATAGAGGAGATAATCTTAACCATTTATTTTGAGATTTAGTATGGCTTCCACAAGGAATAGTCCGGTGATTTTTGCGCGGGGCATCTCCATGCCGGCATAAGCCGGATTTGTGCTCCGGAGGGTGAGGACGGAGGGGTTGGGGTTGCGGTCCACATGCTTCACGAGGCGAAAATCGTCGGTGACAATCACGTAGATCTGTCCCCACGATATGCACGAAGGGTCAGAAACGGGACGTATGGCTATATAGGAACCGGGTTTGATCTCAGGCTCCATGCTGTCGCCCGATACGCGCACAATTACCGCCCGCGAGCTTACGCCGGGAAACTTCACCGAGCCTATGATGCGGTCGGTGGTGAATTCGGCGGTGAGTTCCGACGCTCCGGCGCATACATCCACATCGTAAACGGGAATGGCCCCTTCGGGAGCTACTGTCGGTTTGTCGAAGGGGAGGGAACGGCCCGTCTCGAGCCACTCGAGCGACACGCCAAGGTCGAGCGCTATGCGGTTTATGAGGTTGCGGGAGATGCGCAGCTTGCCGTTGAGCATCTTGGAAAGGTTGGTGGGGTCAACGCTGATGCGCCGGGCGAATTCGGCCTGGGTGATGCCGAGGCGGCTTATCAGAAATCGCAGACGTTCCTCAAGCTGGCGCTGACGCATGGCGGCGTCGGCTGTCGGGTTGTGGGGATGGCGCGTGGGGTTACTCATAGTCGGGGAGCAGAGAGATATTTCGTTATGGCAAATTTACAATTTAATTGTAAAACAACCAATGTGGCCAAAAGTGCTCCTCACATAAAAAAGGTTAAGCTTATCGGATGGCAAGGGCTATGAGGCTGCCGTCGGGGACCGGAAAGTGGCTGAGTCGGATGTCAACCGAAGGGCTGGATGGAATCAGAGCGCGGGATGCCGTGGCGTCCAGACGGATGTCGGCGAGGGTCAGACCGACTATACCTGCGGCTTTGAAGGCAGCCTCTTTGGCTGTCCATGCGCGCAGCAGACTTTCTTCGCCGGCGCCATGAATAGGGATTTCTTCGGGGGCGAGAAAACGTGCGGCCACGCGCACAAGCTGTTGCCTGGGCTGCTCTATGTCCACGCCTATAGGCCTGCGGGTGCGACCAACGGCAAGGACAACAGTGTGGAGTGAGTGGCTGATTGAAATTTCGGGAGCGGTCGTGGCGGTGTCGGGCAGGATAAGCCGTGGTGCGCCGTCGGGGCTATGCTCTACTGTGGCTCCCGGGCCGAACAGGGTTGTGACAAGACGTGCCGTAGCCGCCTTTTCGGCCTCGCGGCGTGAGCCTCGGCTGCCGTCTGTGGCAATAGGCGCAGTGTAGATTTCCACACCTTCGGCAGGGATGGAGACAAACGGCTCGGTGGCGGCGTTGACAGGCATGCGGCGGAATCAGGTCGGAGAGAATCTGTAAGAAAGGTAAGGGGACTATGTCCAAAGCTCAGGAGGATTGGTTAGAAACAACGCGGGCGAGCCGGGATAATTCCCACGCCCGGGCGATAGTCGCACAAAGTTAAAAATATGTTTGTAAAACAGCAAATCAGCCATTACCTTACCATGGAGTAGATGCAGTTGTTAGTCTTTACTACTCAATTATCCTCTTAAGCACACTCATTGCCCCTCCTGGTTACGAATTGAGAAAACGTTGTATTAAAATATGTATATTAATTATTATAAGTTGTAGCTTTATTAAGTAAAATGTAAGAGCCTGACATATGGAAACAACTTTTGGCTAGACAATAACTTATAACCTAAATTTCAATAGCTACTTAGTATAAATTAATTTTTACAACTTACTTAGTGTTTGTTTTTTTGCCTTACTTTTTGATGGATTTTCAGGCACACTCCAGTTGTTTTAATTTTTAAATCTGGTTTCGAAGGGTGTATCATAACGGTTCTCTGCTCCAGAGACCTGACGTTTACCGAATACGTAGTTAATCTTAAAGGTGATGGAAATCGGATTGAAATCAGAATGCTTGCTGTATCTGTATTGGGGCGAATTATAGTGGTAGTCATTCTTAAATCCAAGCAGATTAAATCCTTCCAGTGATAAGGTCATACCGTTTCGGAATCCTTTGGATAATGAAAGAGAGAGCAGATTTTTCGATTTGCCATATCGGGTAACCATTTTTACCGGAGAATAATAGCTGTAATCTACATATAATCGGAGTTTATGCCCAGGGGATAGGATAATGTTGTTAGAAATATTGAATGAATATCCAGTATCGCGATAGCCTAAATCCATATTGTCAATAAAGGCTTCGGAATCGTAAAAATAAAATTGTGCATTTCCTTTGAGTCGCCAGATTGATCCAAATACATGGTTATAGGAAATAAAGGAAGTAAAAGATTTTTGATGTCCGAAGTTTCTGGTACTTGTCACTGTTATGTCATTTTCAGGATAGGTAAAGTCTATGTATGAATCAGAGGTAAGCGTAAATGTTGATCCAAATATGAAATCACTAAGAAAAGAGTAATAAATGGAGAATCTCCAATCTCTCTCGGGTTTGAGGTCGGGATTTCCTTTTATGCAAGTGGTTTCAGATGTCCAATAGACAAATGGATTCAGGGAACTGTAAAACGGCCGGAAAATGCCATGGGAAACACCAAGAGAAACGCCCTGGTTTCCTTTGGGAATATTAAAATTGATGTTTACTGACGGAAAGAAATCCGTATAGCCGTGTTTGACTATATCTTTCTGCATTTTTCCTTCGGTGTGTGTTTTTTCTACCCGAAGGCCGCATGATGTGCTTATTAAATCATTCCATCTTGCATTCCAATCGGCATAACCTCCTACGATAGTTTCTTTATATATGAAACGATTGCCGTTCTGTTCATCAATAAAGTCATTGTCTATTCGAGAATGCAGCACATCAAGTCCTGTACTTATGTTGTTCAAGGAATTTATCTGTAGAAACAATCGTGGTTTTATGTGAAAACCGTTGCTTTCCGTTTTCGCGGATTGTAATTGAATTCCGTCGTTAAACAAATATTTCGTGGAGCTTTCTGCATATTTTGATGAATAATCCGCAGTGACATCAATATAGCTACCCTTGCTGTCTGTCTTGTGGTTATAATATGCCTGAACGGAATAATTAGGTCTATGCCAAGGCGAGGATGACTTAATTTTAGAATCCGTGGACTTCAGATTATTCTGTTCGGTATATAGACTGTTTACGGATGCCTCGGAATGGGACTGATTTCCGGTGGCATTTATGGTGATGCCAATTTGAGTGTCGTGAGAATATGAGTATGAGGCATTCACATTTCCTGAAATCAGATTGCCCCAGCCGGATTCACGTATTCGGTCAATGACCTGTAGTCCCTTGTCCTCATAGCTATAATCGGACTGTGTCTTGGAATATATGTTGTTGCCGTTATAAGTTATATTTGTTGAAAGGTTTATTTTCCCTTTGGAAAATCCTCCCCAAAAGGAATCGGAGGTAGAGATTCTGCCACCATAATATTTCACGGAGGCGAATGTGCTTCCGATAAAGCCTTCAGTCGGTTTATCGAGAATAATGTTTATAATGCCACCTTTAAGAGATGCAGAGTGTTCACTTCCCGGATTCGTTATAATCTCAATCCGTTTTATCTGTCCGGGAGGTAAGGATTTAAGCATCCCTATGAGAGAATTGTTGTCGGTTTGCGGATCTCGTCCGTTTATATAGATTATGGAAGCACCTTTTCCGATAATGGATATGGCGGTTTCGTTTATATCCAATAATGGGGTCAATTTAAGAAGCTCATAGGAATTCTGGACTTCATTCTTAAGACTTCCGGGGGAGAAAATAAATCTACCGTCTTTATGCTTGATTGAATTAGGAGAAACGGTTACAGAAACTTCTGATAAAGAATGGGGGTCAATCGCCAAAGAAACGTTTCTTATCGTGGAATAAAAAGGTTGAACCGAGGGTTTGTATCCGAGACATCGAACTATTAAACCCATGGAGTCGGGTAAAATATGTTTGATTTCCGCAACGCCGTCTTTGTCAGAAATAGTGGTATATATTATTGTAGAATCACGCTTATTGATTACAGAGACGGAGGCGCCAGGGATGGAATTGCCTTTTTCGTCTACGATATTAATTCTGCTTGATTTCTGGACCTGAATCGCCGACATAGATGTACATAAAAAGAACACCATCCATATCGAGATTATACGGAGAATGAAGTGTGTGTTATGTGTCCACTGCGGTTTTGTCATGCCGCAAAATTAACGTAAATTTTATATTTAACGCATTTGTCGTGTTAAATTACATTAAATAGAGCTCTGTTTTTCTTTTACTATTGATTTTTTGTTTTGCTCGTAATTAAGCATTATATATCCGAGGAATTTTAAAAAAATCTTAACTAGTCACAGATTTCATTCAGAAATCAATTAAAGATTATGCCGGTTTAGAACTTGCGGCAGTGTAAATTTCCACACCTTCGGCAGGGATGGAGACAAACGGCTCGGTGGCGTTGAGAGGCATTGCGGTGGAACGGGAAAAGTGTCAGTCGACTTCAGGCAACTCGCTCTGGTCGGTCTGGACATCGGGCATCACCTTCACTCTTACCTCGGTGATGCGGTGGGACGACACGCCAAGCACCAGGAAGCGGCAGCGGCCGTAGACAAGGGGCTCTTTGGCTTTGGGGAAATCTCCTTTTATGGCCAGAAGCATTCCGGCGAGAGTCTCGCAATCCTCGGTCACGTCCTCATAATCGTCTTCGTTCAGACCGGTGATGCGGAAGAAGTCGGAGAGAATGGTGCGACCCTCAAACACGTATGTGTCGTCGGGCAGACGGCGGTAGGTTTTCTCTTCCTCGTCGTATTCGTCGTTAATGTCGCCCACTATTTCCTCAAGTACGTCCTCCATGGTCACTATTCCCTGAGTGCCGCCGAACTCGTCAACGACTATGGCCATGTGGATGCGGCGTCGGCGGAAGTCCTCGAGAAGATCGTCGATCATGCGCGATTCCGGCACGAAATAAGGTTCGCGCAGAAGTTTGCGCCAGTCGAAATCGGCCTTCGCCGAACCTATGTAGGGCAGCAGGTCGCGGGAGTAGAGGATGCCTTCTATGCAGTCCTGCGTCTGGCGGTAGACGGGCAGGCGGGAATATCCGCTCTCGATCACCACCGACATCACGGTGTTGAAGTCGGAGCTGATTTCAATGTCGGTCATGTCCACGCGGGGTGTCATCACCTCGGAGGCGGTGGTGTCGCCGAACCGCAGGATGCCCTCTAGCATCTCTTTGTCATCAGGAGTCTTCACATCGGTGATTTCCAGGGCCTGCGAGAGTTCGTCGGCGGTGACGTCGTGCTGTTTCTTGGTCACGACCTTCTCCACAATCACCGAACTGCGCACAAGCATGGACGATATGGGCCGGAACAGCGATGACAGGAACTGCACGCCGCCTGTGGCCATGCGCACCCAGCGCATATTGCCCGAATTGGCCATGAGTTTGGGCAGAATCTCGCCGAAAAGCAGAATGAGGAATGTGAGGATTACCGTCTGCAATATGAAGCTGAGCACAGGGCTCATGCCCTCGAATATGGGGCCTAAGGCAAAGTTGCAGAGTATTACAATGGTCACATTGACCAGATTGTTGGCTATGAGGATGGTGGCCAGAAGTCGTTCGGGCTGGCGGATGAGTGAGAGCGAGCGTTCTCCCTTGGGGGTTTCCTCAAGTTCTTCCATCTGCGGCTGCGTGAGCGAGAAAAAAGCAATCTCGCTTCCGGAGACGAAAGCTGAAACGAGGAGCGCCAAAATTGCAAATAGGAGTGCGATGATCTGGGCGAGGCCGAAGTGGGCCGGAAACTGCATGGAAGTCTGCAGCGGAATCAGGTCGGATAGAATCTGAAGGAAGGGTAAAGGGACTGTGTCCAAAGCTCAGGAGGATTAGTTAGAAACAACGCGGGCGAGCCGGGATAATCCCCTCGCCCGCGCGATGGTCGCACAAAGTTACAAATATGTTTGTAAAACAGCAAATCAACCCTTTCCTTACCATGGCAAACGAATCAGCTTCATAGTTTTCAGGAAATAGTATGAGTGGGTGTCTTCTAACTCTTGGTATTAAATACCCTCTTACGCATATCATCAAAAGTATAATCACTTAAGATTGTACTAAATCCGTACTATATTTTCAAAGAGAGTCAGAAGAGCCAGGAGGGTATATTATTTCTACTTTAGCCATAGGAGGTTATCTTTATTGATGAACCGGTAATGAGGCGTAATCAGAGGTGAAAACGGCTTACAACAGATATTGACAACTAAGTCATACTAATTGTGTACTGAATGCAAAAATAAGGGCAATTTGAGGAAAACAGACAGAATCGGCCTATAATATAACTATTTGAAAATTAGCCTTCTTAAACATCAGCAGATGTATAGCAAAATACTAACCTCGTAAACCCCGTGTCGGCACTTCAGGGAAAAGTTGCCGGTGTGAACATCAACCAGTCGGACGGTGGTATCTTCGGTTCTAACAAGATTGAGATCCGTGGTGCTTCCACTCTAAGCTCGAACAACCAGCCTATCTACGTTGTTGACGGCATTATTCTTGACAATAGCGTGCATGAATCTTCGGCTGACTGGAATGGTGACTCCAATGACTACGGTAATGAGCTCAAGAACCTCAATCCCGCCGACTTCGAGTCTGTATCGGTGCTCAAGGGCGCGGCCGCTACCGCACTCTACGGTTCGCGCGGTCTTAACGGTGTGGTTGTGATCACTACCAAGAGCGGTAAGGGTTCCAGAGGCTACGGTGTGACCGTTACCCAGACTCTCGGCTGCGACTGGCATATATCGACTCCCGGTCTGAACTACGAATTCGGTGCCGGTGGTCTTCCCGGAAATGTTAAGTATGGCGATGACCGCTGGTATAACCATCTTGGATTGAATGCTGATGGCAAACCCTCTCTTATTCAGAGCTCGGGTAGTGGCTGGGGTGTTCCTTATTCCGAATACGAGGGCGAGCTTGTGGAATATTATGACGGATCATATCGTCCGTATCGTGCCTATAAGGACAACTACAAAAACGCATATCGTACCGGTTTCAACTCTACTACCAACGTAGCTGTTACTGGCGGAAATGAGACAACCAACTTCTATCTGTCAGCCGGTTACAAGTATGCACAGGGAACGATCGCGGAAAACGATTTCAAGCGTTATAACATGCTTCTCAAGGCTTCCCATCAGGTGAGCAAAACTGTAAACGTTGAAGCAGGTGTGACTTTCGCAAACTCGAAGCCCCGTAATGCTCAGATTAACCTTGGTGAACAGTTTGTTTATGGTTCGCTCGCACCCTGGGTTGACGTTGCGTCTGAGAAAAACGATTACAAGGGCGCTCACGGAGGTCTCCCCCAGATTACTGACAAAAACTATTACAATGTAGCCAACAGCCTGTGGTGGGGTATTAATGAGAATAACACATACCGTAAGGAAACTGTTATCCGTCCGAATGCCAAGGTTACTATCACTCCTCTTGACTGGATGCGTATAACCGCTGAGGGCTCGTTCAATTACTACTATGTAAGAGGTGAAGTCCGTAATCCCGGAACAAATGCCGCTCTTGACAACGGTTATTATGAGATGAGCCAGTCAACCAAGGAGCAGACCAACCTCAACTTAACCATGAACCTTAACAAGGAGTGGGGTGACTTCGAGACCCATGCCATGCTTCGTGGTGAGTACTATCATTCTTGGAACCAGTCTATGAAGGCCTGGACCGACGGTGGCCTTACTATTCCCAATAAGTTCTTTATCACCAACTCTAAGAACCCTTACAAATCAACTGCAGAGCTTGGCGGCCGTAAAACCATGTGGTCAGCAATGGCTCAGATAGGTGCAAGCTGGAAGGGGCAGGTTTACCTTGATGTGACAGGACGTAATGACTGGTCGTCAGCTCTTGTTTACTCCGACGGACACGGTACTTACAGCTACTTCTATCCCTCGGTATCCGCATCGTGGCTTGCTGACAATACTTTCCGTGAGTATCTGCCCTGGTGGGTGTCTATGGCCAAGTTCCGTGCATCATGGGCTCAGGTTGGTAATGACACCGATCCCTATTCAATCAACACTGCCTACGGCTTTGTAAATGCTCCCCACAACGGTTCAAATATTCCCGTGGTCACTCCCACCTCCACCGCTTATTCTCAGAACCTCAAACCCGAACGTAAAACATCCTGGGAGTTTGGTATTGACTGGCGTTTTGTCAACAACCGCTTCGGTATTGACTTCGCATATTACAAGGAGAATACCAAAGACCAGATCATGTCGATTCCCGTTCCTTCCGTAGCCGGTATAAGCAGGAAACTTGTAAATGCCGGTAATATCCAGAACTCCGGTATAGAGATTGCCCTCAATACTACTCCCATTGAAACCAAGGATTGGACCTGGGATGTGAATCTCACATTCACCCGCAACCGTTCAAAGATTATCTCACTTCACCCCGACGCAGGTGAGTACTACTCGCTGTCCGGTGATGTAGCCTACGGTAACTTCCGTACTGGTTCAGTTGCTAAAGTCGGTGGAGCTTATGGCCTTATCATGAGCGACTCCTATCAGAAGATAGATGAAGAGTCAGGACTTCCCGTGTTTGGTTGGACTAGCGCTTATACTTCGGTGTTTGGTATCCGTGAGGGCGAGGTTAAGGATCATGGTCACGACATCAATCCTGATTTCCTCGGTAGCATGTCTACTTCTCTCCGCTGGAAGAATCTCCGACTCAATGTTTCTATCGATGGCCGATGGGGTGGTTATGTGGCATCCTATGACAGCCGTTATGGTGCAGGCGAGGGTCTGACAGAGGGTTCTCTCAAGTGGCGTAACAAAGCTCACGGTGGTGTAGAATATACCTCTATGTGGAACGGCAAGAAGTATGAAGACGGTGTGATTCCCAATGGTATCCTTCTTACCGGCAGAACCATTGAACAGCCTGATGGATCAGTTTACACAGTAGGTACAGGCCAGTACAGCTCGGGTGAAACTTTCGCCGAACTTATGGCAAAGGGTGTAGTAGAACCCGTTCATGCCGGTGCTTATCACTACTGGATGAACTCATGGGGCAACGGTGTTGTAACCGATGAATGGTTCCAGAAACTCAACTATGTTGCTCTTCGTGAGGTTTCTCTCAGCTACACTCTGCCTCAGAATATAGCTTCTAAGATAGGTTCACGCGGTATAACCCTTACAGCTACAGGACATAACCTCGGCTATCTCCACAACAGCCTTAACAACAACATCAATCCTGAGTCTGTTCGTAGTACAAGTTCACACGAATTCCGTATCCGTGGATATGAAGGTACAACCGCAAGCTTTACATTTACTGTAAACGCTCAGTTCTAATATCAACCTTAGTTAAACACAAAAATTTATGAATAAATACAGTAAATTCCTCTCATGCGCACTGGCAGGCTCTATGCTGATTGGCCTTGCAAGCTGTCGCGAGGACTGGTCGAATGAAAATACTCCGGAGAACTCGCTGACTGTTGCTACTGGCGAACAGCTTCTTACCAGCGCCGAGTTCAGGATGTATCCCCACGGATATACTCTGTGGTTTTACTCAGCACCCACATATTTTTCTGCAAGCCAGATGCTTGGTTTTAGCGGTTCATATACCGAGGGGCGTCTTGCTACTACCGCCGGTGGTCAGCATACATCCATGATGGTGAATCAGCTGAAATATTTTACTCAGGCTGAGCATGAGAATTCCCTTCTCTCTGAAGAGGGTCAGGCTGCCAATAAGCCCTATCTTGAGGCACTTCGGGTTCTCGCTATATATGGCGGTATTTACGATGCCGACAATACCGGTGATATGCCTTATACCGAAGGTGCACGCGCTGCGTTCGACGGACCTCTGAAGCCCAACTATGACAAAGTTCAGGATTTATATCCTCTTTGGAATACCGAGCTTAAAAACGCTGTGAATGTATTCAAGACAGCACCTGCAGCCAAGGGTAATGCCTCTGCTGACATTATTTATGGTGCTGACTGGAGCAAATGGGCAAAATTTGCAAGCTCATTACGTGTTAAACTTGCTACCCGTTTAATTCATCGTGATCTGGCTCTCGCCAAATCTATCGTTGCTGATGCAGTTGCTGATGGTGTTATCACCGATATGGCAGATGACGTGATGTACTTCAAAGCTGACAGCCGTCTGACAAATATGGCCGTTGATATTGACGCCGGCGAGATTGCTTTCGGTTCAGGCAACAACTCGATCGCCAACTGGGGCGGTGCAGCCAGTGAGAAGGTTCTTAACTGGCAGTTCAAGAATCGTGACCCGCGCGTGCGTTTTGTATATCAGAAGAACAACTGGAGCGCTAAAATCGTAGACTGGTATCTCAGAAACGGTTACGAGAATTATATCCAGCCCTGTATCCGCGAGCGCTATGAAAAGAGTGCTGATGGCGGTTTCGGAAAATGGAAGGATGAGTTTGGTGGTGACCTCTGGGCACGTTACATCGGTCTTCCTGACGACTATGCTGCAAACGTGAGCAAAGATCCCCGTCTGATGCAGTTCTACAGCTATACCAATACTTTGGCTGACGGAGGCTATCAGCTCACCTATGATGGAGCCAACTACTCGTATCGTCCTTATTCCAATCTGAGCGAGCGTGTTATCATGACCAATGCCGACTATACCGCACCCCGTGTGCCCGGTGAAGTTGCTTCACAGGTTGACGACGAACTCGATGTTCCCCGCGTAGATATGTATATGACTGCTGCTGAGGTTAACTTCTACCTTGCCGAGTTTGCTACTTATGGTGGCGTTTCCGGTCTTGGCAGTGCAGCCGACTACTTCAAGAAGGGTGTAGAACAGTCTGTTCGTACGTTAGACGAGTTCGCTAACCTGAACAACATGCCTTACTATCGTAAGACTTACAACTACTCTCCCGACGATGCTACCAGCATTGCTCTTCAGGATGGTGAAGTTGAGGCCCTCCTCGCTCAGCCCGACTTCCAGCTCACCGGCAACAAGGCTGATGACCTTGAGAAGATCTTCCTCAACCTGGAAATCCACTTCACGTATATGCCTATGGAGCATTGGGTAACCGCCCGTCGTTCCGGTATACCTAAGTTTGGATCGAATCTGGTTGCTCGTACCGATTATTCTTCACACGGTATAAATAATAACATCTATGCTCGTCGTTCTAACTTCGGAGCTATCAGCCCCACCGATCAGATGGCAGAAATTCTGAAAGAGGTTTATGCTCGTCAGGGCTTTACTCTCAATGTTCAGGATGCTAAAGGCGGAGAGCTCAACAGCGAGCGTCTGTGGCAGGATGTTGGAGCTCCTCAGTGGGGTGAAGGTCCTAACGTAGGCATCTAATAAGAATTGTTAGGCATACTAACATAAAGGCATCACTCCGCGAGGAGTGATATCGACCCAACAATGAGAGGGTGACGGAACCGATGGTTCCGCCACCCTCTTCAGTTATTGGGGGCAACTGGCTTTAGGGACCTTACAGACCTTAAGGATGCTACGGACGATACTGACTTTACGGACTTTAGGGACCGGACTTTACCGACATTACAGACATTACGGACTCTACGGACTCTACGGACATTACAGACATTACGGACTCTACGGACATTACAGATATTACGGACTATACCGACAATACAGACTTGGCTGATTTTAATGATTCTATGGTGGATGGTGGGCTATTTTAGAGATGATGCGGTGGAGGTTCTCTTTAGTCCGAGAGGGCGGCGGTAGGGTCTGTAATGTCGGTTGTGTCTGTAGGGTCTGTAAAGTCCGTAGAGTCTGTTTCTTTTGACTAATAAAAAAGCCCGCAGAAGCGGGCTTTTTAAGGAAGAGGAGGGAGTATTTATCCCTTGGAAATTATGGTGTAAAATCCTTTTGGAAAGTGTTTCTTTCAGCGCCTGGGTTAGTTGGCGGGGATGGCGGGAGCGGGTTTGGGGGCGGGAGCGGTGGTGTCGGTGGGGACATAGTGCTCGGCGGGGGCCTGCTGATAGTCGAGGCCTTTCTGTCCCATCATGTAGTCGGTGACGATTTTGCGGAGGGTGCCCTGGGCGTCGTCGCAGGTGTATTCCCAGTACATTGCTCCGAGAAGGTCGTTGTCGAGGATGTATTTACATTTGATTTCGATGGCACGGGGGTCGTTGTAGCCCATTACGAGCTCGCCTTTGGAGTTTGCAATGTAGGGAACCTGTGCTTTTTCGTCCCAGACAATGGTGCAGGAGTCAAGGAGTTTGAAGTCTTTGTAGTCCATATAGTCGGGATATTCGTATGCTCCGCGGCCGTAGAAGGGAAGACCGAGGGTGAGCTTGTCCTTGGGAATACCGGCCTCGAGGTGAGCTTTGAGGGCCTGATCGGCTGTGAGGCGGGTGTGCTCTGATTCGTAGAGAGGTGCCTGATGCTTGTGAGCGGCTGCGGTACCTATGTCGTAGCTCATTATGTTGATGAAGTCGACGTAGGGAAGGATTGCCGGGAAGTCGTAGAAGCGGGCATTGCCGGGAGTGGCGAGTGTGAGGAGTTTGTCAGGGCCGATTGCTGAGCGGATGTCGCGCATGAGGAGGGTGTAGTTGTCAGTGTCGTCGGGCGACGAGGAGATGCCTGCGCTTGAGCTGGTGGGGTACTCCCAGTCAATATCCACACCGTCGAGGTTGAATTCGTCGATCACGCGTTTTGCATCGGCTGCGAAGGCTGTGCGGTTGAGGGAGTCGGCAGCCATTTCGCTGAATCGGCCGCTGCCCCATCCGCCAACGGAGAGGATTACCTTAAGGTCGGGATTCTGCTGCTTGAGGGCGGAAATCTGGTGGAGACGGTCGGGATTTGCTACGTCGATGCCGTTGAATGTCTGGTTGACGTGGCCGAAGGCGTAGTTGATGTGTGTCATCGAGTTGGGGTCGGGCATCACGTCGGAGCCTGATGTTACGTAGGCGATGATGATGCGGGGATGGACGGAGTCGACTTTAGCTTTGGTTTCTGAGTCGGTCTTGGATTTGCCTGTGCATGCGGTCTGAGCGAAGCCGAGGGCCACTACTGCTGCCGCAAGAATGAGGCGAAGAAAGTTTTTTTTCATGGGGAAATGGTTGATGGTATTGAAAATTTGGCCAAATATACGAAATTTCCGCGAATTGCGCGGGGCAGTTCGCGGAAATGTGGGGGAGCTAACATGGAGGGACTCTGCGGACGCTACCGACCTTACGGACTTTACCGACTTTACTGAGGGGGCTTGGGTCCGGGAGCTTGAGTTGTTCCGCGCCTCAGGTTGGGGTCGGGGTCAGTCCTGGGGATTGGTCTCGATGGAGAAGTCGTCGTCGATGCCGTCGAGGTCGAGATCGTCGTCGACTTCGTCCAGGTCTATGTCGTCGATGTCGATATCTTCGTCGGCGTCATCGCCTGCCGGTTTTTTAGCGGCTGATTTTGCCGGTTTGGTGCCTGCTGAGGCGGGGTGGTTGCCGCTGCCGAGAGCTTCCATAATCTTGGCTTCGAGTTCGTCGGCAAGCTCGGGATTGTCCTTGATCACCTGCTTGGCGGCGTCGCGGCCCTGGGCAAGCTTGGTGCCGCCGTAGCTGAACCATGAGCCGCTCTTCTGGATTATGCCGTATTCAACGCCCAGGTCTATGATCTCGCCGGAGCGCGATATGCCCTCGCCGAACATGATGTCGAATTCGCAGCGCTTGAATGGGGGCGCAACCTTGTTTTTGGTCACCTTCACCTTGGTGTGACGGCCGAGAACTTCCTCCTTGTCCTTGATGGTGGTGCTGGAGCGGATGTCGATGCGCACGGAGGCGTAGAACTTCAGGGCGTTGCCGCCGGTGGTGGTCTCCGACGGGCCGAACATCACGCCGATTTTCTCGCGCAGCTGGTTGATGAATATGGCGGTGGTGTTGGTGCGGGCAATGCTGCCGGTGAGTTTGCGCATGGCCTGCGACATCAACCGGGCCTGGACGCCCACGTTGCGGTCGCCCATGTCGCCCTCGATTTCGCTCTTGGGAGTAAGCGCGGCCACGGAGTCAATCACCAGAATGTCGATAGCGGCGGAGCGTATGAGCTGCTCGGCAATCTCCAGGGCCTGCTCGCCGTTGTCGGGCTGGGAGATGAGGAGATTGTTCACGTCCACGCCGAGTTTCTCGGCATAGAAGCGGTCGAAAGCATGCTCGGCGTCGATAATCGCGGCGATTCCGCCGGCTTTCTGTGCCTCGGCTATGGCGTGGATGGCGAGAGTGGTCTTACCTGACGATTCCGGACCGTAGATCTCGATGATGCGGCCGCGGGGAAATCCGCCTACACCGAGGGCCCAGTTGAGGCCTATTGAGCCGGTGGGGATAACATCAACGTCCTCCACGTGCTCGTCGCCAAGCTTCATTATGGCGCCTTTGCCGTAGTTCTTTTCTATGCGTTCCATAGCTGCCGTGAGCGCGCTGAGCTTGGCCTTTGCGGGGTCTACGGGAGCTTTGGTCTTGGTTTCTTTCTTTGCCATTTCGAGTATATATGGATTATTTGGTTGAATCTAAATCAGTAGGGCCGACAGGATAGTCTGCCGATTATGCTGCAAAGATAATGCCCCGACGGTGCAAAAGTAACGCACAGAGGGGTTAAAAAACGTTTGCACGCTGGCAGAGCCTTTGTTTTGTAAAGGTAATAAAAAGTTGAAACCAAAAAAAATTTACCGGGTGAATGAACCAAACGAAAGGCCGTGCGTTAATAAGGTACATAGCAAAGTTACTTTTTCCATTGCAAGAAATGTGATAATGATTGGTTTATTATCTAAGCGAGGACACGTTGCGAAACGATTCCTCGTTTGGTTTTTTAAATAGCCTTTGTTTGGAGAGGAATCCCATCCGTTTTGGTCCTACGGCCAGAGGCCGACGTTCCCAGGCCCAGGGGCATGGAGCTTTTACGGGTCAGCTGCAAAACCCGGTTGAAATGTTAAACAACTACGCGAGTGTAAA
>OLWA01001535.1_pt1 | contig 23512 bp, 19 predicted proteins | sample 1673251 | NCBI WGS metagenome assembly OLWA01 (sample SAMEA3178937, study PRJEB25190) | human gut metagenome | biome: human gut; feature: human-associated habitat; material: faeces | place: Austria | collected 2013 | reverse complement strand
GAACCCTTGCCTATATTTATTTCCAAATCCTTATATCTGATTCTGTCCGACTTAGGCTCCATTCTTTTAAAAATATTCTGGATTCTAAGAAGTAAAACCGTAGGACTATAAGGCTTGGTTATAAAATCGTCTGCCCCATAGGACATTGTAAGCACCTCGTCCACTTCACTGGTTCTACTTGTAACCATAATAATTGGTACATCCGATACCTTCCTTATCTCTTTTAAAAGAATCTCCCCATTAATTCCGGGAATATTAATATCCAAAAGAATCAAATCTGCCTGACTTTCCAAAATCTTCTCTTTAGAATTTTGAAAATCTTCAAGCACCTCTGCTTTGTATCCTGAGTTTATTAACAATTCCTTCAATTCATTGCTTATTGTATTATCATCTTCCACAATCAAAATCTTCTTCATATACTTATTCTCCCATATAATGAAAGAAACCAATTGCTGGTGGACAACTGATTTCTTTTCACTATTAATCTTCAATAATATTATATTTCTTCATTAGTTCTTTTTGGTACTCTTTATTCTCTGATATTTTTTCAATCTCATCGTATTTCTTTTCTACTATCAAAATTTTAAGTAACTTATTAATATTTTCTGTTGCTAATTCTGAACCTTTCTCCATTCCTTCTTTTATTCCTTCTTCTGATCCAAGAAGTACACATCCTACATTATCTTGTTCAAGATTTAATGCCATACCAAATACGCCATTAGGGAACTCTAAAAGTTCACCTTGCATACAATCATCCAAACCGTATACTCTTGCTATACCATCACCGATCTGAATTATTGTACCAGAGTCTATGGTTTGAATCTGTGCACCATATCTTTGAATTTCTTTTTTTATAATTGATGTAATTTCTTCTGGTTTAATATTCATACCATCACCTCTATTCTGCACTAACCATTAATTTCTTTAATTCTTCTAATCTTAATTTTACAGTGCCATCCATTACTTCATTATTAACTCTTACATATATTCCACCTAGAATGCTTGAATCAATAACTTGTTGTAAAATAATTTTCTTATTATATTTCTTTTCAAGCTTTGTAATTAAATTATTATACTGCTCTTCACTTAAAGGTTCTGTAGTCTTTACTATTCCTCTATAAGTATTCTTTCTTTCAAGGTCGATTTTTTCCATTTCATTAAGCTTTTCTCTTAAGAATAGTATTCTATCCTTTTCTATTAATATTAATAAAAATGATAAAAGCTCTTCATCAATATTACCTTTAAAAATATTTATAAAAGTTTTCTTTTTTTGCTTTGTACTTATTTGAGGATGCTTAACTACCTCGTAAAAATCTTTATTATTATCTATAAGGTCACAAATTTCTCTTAAATCATTTAAATACTCTTGCACCTTTCCCTTTTCTTCTGCAACTTCATAAAGGGCAAGGGCATATCTTCGGTCTAAATACTCAAACATATTTAATTTCCTACCTCAGTAATAAACTCATCAATAAGCTCTTTATTTTTTTCTTTATCAATATTTTTTTCAATAACCTTAGTAGATAACTCTAAAGCTAAATCAATAGCTTCTTTCTTTAATTGATATTCAACCTTTTCTCTTTCTCTATTGATTTCAACTTTAGCTCTTTCGATGATTGTATTAGCCTCATTTTTAGCTTCTAACACAATTTCATCATAAATCTCTTCTGCTTTTCTTTTCTTTTCTTCTGTTATCTTTTTACCTTCTTCTCTAGCTTGCTTTAATATTCTTTCATTTTCAATAGCAAGAAGTCTAGCCTTGTTAGTAGCTTCTTCTGCATCATCCATCTGCTCATTTATGTATTCTTCTCTTTCGTCAATAATTGCCTTTACTTTTCCAAAGAAGAAATGCTTAAGTATTGCAAATAGAATAAAGAAGTTAATCAAACTTGCTAATATAAGCCCTAGGTTTATTTCCATAACAAAAATTCGCCTCCTTTTTTGGGAGTATTTATTAAATACCTAATTATGTTTTTATTAGAATACGAAAATTAATAAGATTGAAATTAATAATCCATAAATAGCTGTTGCTTCTGCAAACCCAGCACCTATAAGTAAAGTTGTTGTAATTTTACCACTTGCTTCAGGCTGTCTTGCTATACCTTCAACTGCTTTCCCTGTTGCTATACCTATTCCGATACCTGCTCCTATACCTACTAATACCGCTATTGCTGCTGCTATTGCTTTTACTCCTAAATCGCTCATTACTAAATACCTCCTAAAAATTAATGTTCTGCTACGACTTTCATATTTATCATTGTTAACATAACAAAGATAACCATTTGAATTGTTCCATCAAATACATCAAAATATGCATGTAATGGTACTGGAAGCCCTATCTGAGCTATCCATGCAACTTTTTCAAGTGATTCATACACTAGCTCAACGATAAATGACGCTGCTAGTATGTTACCAAATAATCTTAAAGACAATGAAACTGGAAGCATTATTCTCTCAATTATATTAAGTGGCAACATGAATAACATTGGCTCTCCGTAACCTAAAAAATAATGTCCTAGTCCTACTTTCTTAATTGCATATCCTTGTATTGCAAAGAATGAAATTAATCCTAAAGTAAGAGCTACACTATAATTCTTTGTTGTTGGAGCTATACCTATAAGTCCTAAAAGGTTCATAGGTAAGATAAATGCTGCTATAGTTCCTATAAAAGGAATTACATCCCTATATTTTTCTCCCATATTAGCATCTACCAAATTCATTAATGATGTGTAAATATATTCTACAACAATTTGTTTTTTACCTTCTGGTCTTCGTTTTAAATCTTTTGTTGACCACCAAGCTAATACTCCAACTAATAATATTACTATTAACTGAATTATTGCTTCTGGTTTTATATCTAAAGCAAGACCTCCGATGTAAAAGGTATAAATGGCTTCGCTAACATCCATTTAATCACTTCCTTTCTGGCTCTTAATCCAACCAAAAATTATAATTGGAAAATGTGTTATAAACCCTGCTAAATATAAAAGAAGATGATATTTATTATTTGCAAAAATTAATGCAATTATTATTACTGTTGAAATTCTAATAAATGTACTTACTACGGAAAATACATTTCCTTTTCCTGCATTTAGACTTTTGTCAAGAATAATACCTCTAATCACAAAGTTTAGCATAGCTATTATTATTCCTAATAAAAATATAAGTGCACCTTTAGGATTTATAAAGAAAATAATTAATGCAATAATTGACCCAAATAATATGTCCTCTTTTATAACAAGCTTTAAAAGAGCCTTCATTTCTATAGTCATATAAATCTCCTCCAGTAACTCTTGTATTATATTCCCGTTAAATAATTAATTAAAACCTCATATTTTTCAATTTCTTATGATTTATTCATTTTACATAAAAAAAATCAGTAATTTAGTTCTTTTTTCTTACTCAAGCTACATTTTTCAGCGTTTTTTATATAAAACTTGAAAGAAAATTCCCACCTATGCAATTGTCAGAATTTTCTCTCTTTTAATTTTAATATATTAATTATGATATCATTTTCATATTTGTATTTTATTAATTTTTTAAGTATTTTTTTATCATTTACTGCTATTTAAGGATTTCTATAAGGTATTTTATATTATATTGCAGAAATAAAATGAATAATTTAAATTGAAATTATTCATTTTATTTCACAATTTATTTATATAAAAATTTCTTTTGCTCACAACATATTTCTTATATACTTCTATTTTTCTTGGTTTCAGCAAAAAAACAAGAAGCATTCACTTATGAATACTTCTCATTTTTTTACTAAACATAATTAATTATGAGTGTTATCTTCTTTCAACTATCATGGCAGTTCCCATTCCACCACCTATACAAAGTGTTGCTAATCCCTTCTTAGCATCTCTTCTTTGCATTTCGTGTAATAAAGTTACTAATATTCTTGCACCAGATGCTCCAACTGGATGTCCTAATGCCACAGCTCCTCCATTTACATTTACTTTTGACATATCAAAGTGTAAATCTTTTGCAACAGCAATACTTTGTGCTGCAAAAGCTTCATTTGCTTCAATAAGATCCATATCTTCTACAGTTAAATTTGCACTTTGCATTACTGCCTTCGTTGCATGGAATGGTCCATATCCCATTATTGCAGGATCTAGTCCTTTATGTCCGTAAGATACTATTGTTGCTAAAGGAGTAACACCAAGTTCTTCTGCCTTTTCTGCACTCATCACTACAAATGCAGCTGCCCCATCATTAATCCCTGATGAATTACCTGCAGTAACCTTTCCATCCTTAATAAAACATGGTTTTAATCTAGCTAATCCTTCTATTGTTGAGCCAAATCTTGGTCCTTCATCTGTATCAAAAACTTTTGGTTCTCCTTTTCTTTGTGGGACCATAACTGGAACTATTTCATCTTTAAACTTTCCTTCTTTAATAGCCTTTTCAGCCTTTAATTGTGAATTAAGTGAGAATTCATCTAATTCTTCTCTAGTTAATTCCCATTCCTTTACTATATTCTCAGCAGTTACACCCATGTGATAATTGTTAAATGCATCACTTAAAGCATCTTTTATCATAGTGTCAACGATTTTTCCATCTCCCATTCTTTGACCCCATCTAGTAGTTTCTAATGCATATGGTGCCCTGGACATATTTTCCATACCACCTGCTACTACGATATCTGCATCTCCTGCCTGAATCATCTGTGCTGCCATATTTACACAGTTCAAACCGGAACCACAAACAACGTTTACGGTTACTGCAGGTGTCTCGATTGGAAGTCCTGCATTAATAGAAGCCTGACGTGCAACGTTCTGTCCAAGACCTGCCTGGATTACACAACCCATGTAAACATGATCCACCTGATCTGCCGGTACTCCTGCTCTCTCCAAAGCTTCTTTGATCACGATAGAACCAAGTACTGGTGCTGGTGTTGTACTAAGGCTTCCACCCATTGTACCGATGGCAGTACGACATGCGCCTGCTAATACTACTTTTTTAGACATAATATGTATCCTCCTTGTTTTTTGTCATTACTTTAATTTTTTATATTGCAGCCGGATAAAATCCGGTTTATAAACCTTATATTATTCAGAAAACCTTTCCTGCAGTTTTTTTTCAACAATCGCCGGTACAAAATGCGAAACATCCGAACCATACGATGCCACTTCCCGCACGATCGTCGAGCTCAAAAATGCATATTCCAGGCTGGTAGTAAAAAACATCGTATCGATTTCCGGATTCAGGCTGTGATTCGTTTGTGCAATCTGCATTTCCGATTCAAAATCCGATACCGCCCGAAGTCCTCGGACCATCACTTTGGCTCCGACTTCCTTCGCAAAATCTACGGTTAATCCCTGAAATGTCGCGACACGAACATTACTAAAGTTTTTCGTCGCCTCTTTGAGCATCTCTACCCGCTCGTCCATCGAAAACAATGGATTTTTCCCACTGTTTACCAAAACAGCAACGATTACTTCATCCACTACCTTCGAAGCTCTCTCAATGATATCCAGATGTCCATAAGTGACCGGGTCAAAACTTCCGGGGTAAACTGCTTTTACCATAATATGCTCCATTCTGCATTCAATCGTATTTGAAACCTGACAAAAAATAACTACATTGTTATTTTTTTAACAATCCATCTTATCAAGTAACAAATACATAATAACACCATTACTCCCTATTGTCAAATAATTATCAATCTTTTTTTTCAAATCTTCCCCCTTGACCCCCCTTTTCATAAATGTTAAAATAATATCAAAGTCTAACGGTTACCATGTAACTTAAATAATTAGGAGGCGTCTTTATTATGGATTACCAACAGATGTATCAAAACAAACTTACGACAGCAGCTTCTGCTGCAAATGTTATTCAATCCGGTGACTGGGTCGATTACGGCTGGTGTGTCAACACTCCGGTTGCCGTGGATAAAGAAGTAGCAAAACGGCTGCCATCTCTTGAAAATGTAAATTTCCGCGGCGGAATCTTAATGTGGGTTCCTGAGATTTTCCAGATTGAAGATCCTGCAGCTCATATGACATGGAACTCCTGGCATATGGGAGGTATCGAAAGAAAAGCCGTTGCACAGGGATTTTCTTTCTACTCTCCGATCCGTTATTCGGAACTCCCACGTTATTACCGTGATTTGAGCTGTCCTTCCCGTGTAGCGATCTTCCAGGTATCTCCGATGGACGAACATGGCTATTTCAGTTTTGGTCCGAGTGCTTCTCATCTGGCTGCCTGCTGCGAACGCGCCGAAGTGATCATAGTCGAAGTAAATGAAAATATGCCTCGCTGTCTTGGCGGTTTTGAAAATGGCATTCATATTTCTAAGGTTGATATGGTCGTAGAAGGCGATAACCCACCGATCGGTGAAATGGGCGGCGGCGCTGCTGCTACCGATGTTGATCAGGCTGTTGCCAAATTGATCGTAGAAGAAATTCCGGATGGAGCCTGTCTCCAGCTCGGTATCGGCGGTATGCCAAATGCTGTCGGTACGATGATCGCCGAATCTGATCTGAAAGATCTTGGTGTGCATACTGAAATGTACGTCGATGCCTTTGTCGATATTGCAAAAGCCGGAAAGATTACCGGAGCAAAGAAAAACATTGACCGCTATCGTCAAACCTATGCATTTGGTGCCGGTACCAAGAAAATGTACGATTACTTAAATGACAATCCGGAATGTATGAGTGCTCCTGTCGATTATACAAACGACATCCGCTCGATTTCCGCATTGGATAATTTTATCTCCATCAACAATACTGTGGACATAGATCTCTACGGACAGGTAAATGCAGAAAGTGCCGGAATCAGAAACATCAGTGGTGCCGGTGGACAGCTTGACTTCGTTCTTGGAGCTTACCTTTCCAAAGGCGGAAAGAGTTTCATCTGCTGCTCTTCCACATTCACAAACAAACAGGGGGAAAAAGTTTCCCGTATCCGTCCAACGTTAGCCAATGGATCTATCGTTACCGATACACGTGCAAACATCCACTACTTTGTTACAGAATATGGTAAAGTAAATCTGAAAGGACTTTCGACCTGGCAGAAAGCAGAAGCTATTATCTCTGTCGCTCATCCGGATTTCCGCGATGAGCTGATCAAAGAAGCGGAAAGCATGCACATTTGGAGACGCTCTAACAAATAAAAGCAATAACAAACCGGCGGTGCAGGAAGCTACACTATCCTGCACCGCCGGCTTTATTTTAGTAACAATTCAGACTCCCCCTCCATACATTGATCCTGAATCGTTACCTTTTTTATATAATAATGCACACCAGGCCGCCATTGGAATCATTTACTACTTTTTGGATCGTATCCTGCAATTTTACCTGACTTTCTTCCGTCAGACGATTTACTTTATTTAGGATTCCGTCGTCCACCAGCTGCCGGATCGTTTTCCCAAAAATATTGGTATCAAAAATTCCATCCGGATTTTCTTTTCCGTTTTTTTCGATGTACTCGATCAGATCTTTTGCCTGTTCCTCACTTCCCACAATTGGCGCGATTTCCGTCTCAATGTTTGCCTGGATCAAATGCAGCGAAGGACAGACGGCCCTTATCTTTACGCCGTATTTGTTCCCATGTTTAATAAGTTCCGGCTCTGCGATCTCAATTTCTTCCATTGTCGGAGTGACGATACCGTACCCGCGGCCCTTTACCTGCTGGCACGCGGTCTCTATACTTTGATATTCCGCTCTCTTTCCGGCAAGTTCTTTTAACGTCGCAATCAGCTCATATTCACCGGAAATCGGTGTGCCGATCAAATCACTTAAAATCTCATAATAATATTGTTCTTCAAACTCGATGGCGACATGAATTTCACCATTTTGCATCTGCTTATCCTGAATATAGATTCCTTTTACATAGTCCGCATCCAGTTTTACCGTATCTTTATTGACATCGCGCATGACGTGCATATTTTTAAGCATTTCCAGGCATTTTGTCATCAGATCCTTTTTCAGCCAGTGATCGCGGTCTAAAAATTCAACCCATTTTGGAAAGTAAAACTGAATCTGACCAATTGGAAAATCGGCTAAAATCGTTTCCATCATGAAAAACACATCATCTTTTTTCAGATTTTTGCAATCCATTACCAAAACACTGATTCCATATTTTCCCTGCAGCTTTCCGGCAAGTTCTCTGGTGGATTCCTGATGAGGTACACGGGTATTCAAGATCATGATTGTTGGCTTTCCTGCCGCTTTGCATTCTGCCACCGTTTTTTCTTCCCCCTCAACATACTGTTCTCTGGATAATTCTGTAAAACTTCCATCTGTCGTCACGATTATTCCGATATTGGAATGTTCACGAATTACTTTGCTTGTTCCGATCTGAGCTGCTTTTGTAAACGGAATTTCTTCGTCGTACCATGGTGTCTTTACCATCCGCTCCTTCTCTTCTTCACGATAGCCGACAGCATCTTTTACAACAAACCCCACACAGTCGATCAAACGCACTTTTCCGCTTTCTCCGCTTGGCATCTGAATCTGCGCGCCCTCTTTCGGAATAAATTTTGGCTCTGTCGTCATGATTGTTTTTCCGTCGGAAGACTGTGGCAATTCATCTCTGGTACGCATTTTTTCCGCTTCGTCCTGCATTTCCGGTATGACCATCAATTCCATGAAATTTTTGATAAATGTACTTTTTCCGGTGCGGACCGGGCCTACGATACCCAGATACAATTCTCCGCCGGTTCTTGTATTGATATCTTCATATACATTATATTCATTGTCCATAAAAAAACCCCCTTGCTAAACTGTTACAGTATATGCAAGGAGGTTTTCTGATATGTTACTTATTTAATTTTAATTTTCTTAACTGCTTTCTTTCCGGAAGAAGCCTGTACGGTAATCTTTACTTTACCCTTTTTAATGGCTTTTACATTTCCGTAAGCATCTACAGAAGCAATTGCCGGATTACTGCTGTTAAAGCTGATCGTATCGGTAGATTTTGCTTTTACAAGGGAAACAGTCAATTTCTTCGTCTGTTTCCGTTTCATTGTAGAAGGTCCTTTTACTTTTACTTTCTTCGCTTTCACTTCTTTTTTCGAAACAACTACGGTGATCGTTGCCTTTTTACCGGAAGAAGCCTGTATGGTGATCTTAGCCGTTCCTTTCTTCTTCGCAGTGATCATTCCGGATGCAGAAACGACAGCCACTTTCTTTTTATTCGTCTTATAAGAAAGAGTATCGGTACTTGTCAGCGGATTTTTCTCTGCTTTTATAGAAAGTGTCTGACCTTTTGCCATATATACTTTCTTTACATTTGGTTTATTCAGGTAAATACGAATACTCTTCGCCGGCTGTTTTACCGTTACCGTACAACCTGCATAACGATTCGTATTTGTTTTTGCTGTAATTGTCGCCGTTCCCGGACCAACCGCACGAATGACGCCATTGGCATCTACTGTCGCCACTTTGGCATTGTTCGTAGAGTACGTATACGTAACTGCTTCATTTGCATTTGCCGGAAGAACGGTCGGTGTCAATGTATGTGTCTGACCTACATTCAAGGTTACCTCTTTGGTAATGCTGATGCCTGTTACATTTACCTTCTTCGGGACAATGGTTACGTTGATCGAAGCTGAAACACCGGATGTTGCTGTCGCTGTCAACACAGCCGTTCCTGTCGATTCTGCCTTTATCGTCAAACGGGTTCCGGAAGTCGTGATGGACGCAACTCCAGGATTACTAGTTGTCCATTCAACCGTATCTTCTGTGTCATTTGGTGTCACCACATAACCGCTTGTCAAAGAAGCATTTGTTGTCTTATTAATAGTATAAGATTTTCCTTCTTCCAATGTAATCGGTGCATCCAAAATCTGAATTGATTTAGCCGGTGCATGAACCGTAATCATAAACTCAGAAGATTTCACATTACTGTTTTCTTTTGAAATCGCTACGATCTTAGCCGTTCCTTTTTTCAAACCAGTTACATTTCCCTGCTCATCCACCGATACAACCTGGGCTCCGGAATTTACTTTCCATTCTACTTCTTTATTCCCTGCATTAATTGGTTTTACTTTAACATCCAAATGAATGGATTCACCAACATTAACAGTATTTCCACCGATAATTTCGATAGCAGATGGTTTTACATTCTGGTCATCCGTTACCATAAAATAAAATGTTTTACTGATTCCACTCGCCCGACCGGTTACCGTAATTACGACAATCTCATCACTCGCCTGTTTGGTTGTCAGATTTCCCATCTGATCCACGGAGATAACATCCGGGTTCGAAGAGGTAAAGATCAACTGTTCTTCGGAAGCAGGATCCGTTCCTGCCGGATATCTTAACTTAATGTCAAGCTGATCTTTTCCACCATTTCCATTTGGAAGAACATATGGGTTATTTGCACTGGTTACCAGGTTATCCGGAAGGTTATCGCCTTTTGTCTTAACCGTATCAAAACCGGATGCGGATGTCTGGCATACGACAGTAATACGATCGGATTTTGAACCTGATTTTATCGTAATAAATGCCGTTCCATTACTTGAGATATCCGCTCTCTTAATTTTAATAACTGCTTTTCCGTCTTTGAAACTGTCTGTTCCTTCCACAAAATCAACCAATGCCGGATCAGAAGACTCCCAAGTATATCCCTGCGTTGTCTCGGCCGGTTCTACCGTCGCCGTCAAAGTGACCCCACTTGTCGCTGCCTGACCGCCGGATGGAATATACAGAACTTTTTCTCCATTTTCTTCTACAAACATATTTGGATTCTGTGTTACTGAATTATCTCCATTTGCTGTCACAGATACTTTTTCCGTGACAACATCCGTAACACTGACTTTATAATCAATCTGCTGTGCACTCTGCCAGAAAGAACTGGAATCAAGGATCTGAAGTCCTGTCGTAAACTTCACACGAAGAGTAACCGGACTCTCCTTGTCGATATATTCTTTTCCATTCACAACAAAATGATACGTTCCTTTGGCATCTTTCGTTACATTGGCACTCAATCCACGATATTCATTTGTAACAACTACTCCATCTTTTACGGAATAAATCTCATGCTCTTTCGAACCATCGATCACCGAAATCGTTGGTGTACTGCCTTGATAAAGAGTTTTCTCATTTACCGCATTAATCTTTAATTCATAGTCACGATCGATCGGAAGCGGCTGAACCTCTCCGTCCGGCTGTCTCAATATCAGTGCCGGATACGTACTTACTCTTCCGCCTACTGTACCATAAAGACCACTTACCGTATTTCCCTGCATCGTAGAACTGATTGGCGCTGTCAGCTGAGCAAGATAAAGGTCATCTTTCATAACTTCAGCCGCCATGCTTTCTGTAAGGTCACTAAATGTAACATTCTGCAGGAAAGTACATTGTTTCAAAAGTCCGGTTTTAATCGCCGTTACCTTTGTCTTAGAAATATCAAATTGAGTAATATTCGTCTGCTCAAATGCGTTATTTCCGATTTCTTTCAATTTGCTGGCACGTACAAAATCCACGGTACGCAGACCTTTTTTCACTTCTTTTGTTCCATACCGACTATAGTTTACTTTATAGCTTACTTTCTTCGTACTATTCTCATAAGGAATCTCTCGATTTGTATTATCGATCAATGCACATTTTGCAAATGCGCTGGCTCCGATGGAAAGAAGGCTTGATGGAAATACCACTTCATCCAAAGAGAGACAGCCCGAAAAGGCACTGTTTCCAATGGATTGAATGCCTGTTCCAAACGAACTTCCCACACCCTGTGGATTCGCAAGAATGAGATTTGTACAATTCATAAATGCAGAATCTCCGATGCTTGTTACGGTATTCGGAATATTAATCGTACGAAGTCCATAATAATCATAATATTTAGCTTTTTCGGATCGGTCTAAAATATTAACCTCTTCTCCTCCACAACCATTAAACGTATCCTTTTTAATCTCGGTAAGTGCTTTTGGCAGTCTCACATTTTCGAGGCGGCAGCAGTTCATAAATGCAGCTTCCCCGATGTTATCTTCTTTTAACGAATCCGGAATAACCAGTTTTTTCATTCCAAAAACATATGCCAGAGTAACACTCTTTTGATTTGTATTATTTTCCTCTGTATATAGTTCCTTCAAAACCGGTGGCATATAAGCTCCAACCATTCCGGATCCGGGTGTCAAAGACACGGAACTTCCTTTCGCCAGATACTTAGTACCAAAAATGCTCCCCGTACCAAGCAGACGATTTGCATAGGCTGTCTGTGTCGTATCATATACATCGCCAACAAAAATATTGGTTTTATTTGCATCCAAAGCACTTACAACATCATTTGGATCATAATATTTACGCTGTGCCACCACATAATAATCCTCGTAACTTTCTGTATCCGTTACCGTTGTAGGATCAACGATCGCACTTGGAGCCACAAAAATATGTTCTGACTTTTGCTCACCATTTTTTACTACGATAAATTCATAGTCGCCGTCACTATATGTGGTTTTTACATTTTCCGGTAAAACCATGATGTGAACCGCTGTCATGGAAGCACTGTCATACGATTTTCCACAGTTCAAAAATGCATTATCTCCAATGGATACCAAGCCATCCGCAAATTGCACGGTTCCTTCTTCCAATTTTGTTTTTGTTCCCAATGTCGTCAATTTGTACTGATTTGCAAACGCATTGTCTCCAATTGTTTCCAATTTATCCGAAACAATCACTTTTTCCAGACGTGCACCGCTATTCTTATCTTTGGAATCATTTCCAAAACACAATTCAGGAATATTTTTGATTCCGCTTCCCAGTGTAACCGTCTGCATATAATAGTTATTGGAAAATGCTCCCTTTCCAAGTTCTGTCACGCAATCCGGAAGGATTACTTCTTTCAATCCGGAATAAACCTCCCGCTCACCCCAGGTGTTTGTAATATAATTTGTTCCAAGTATATTATATACATAACAAGCGGAGAATGCCTTTTCCCCAATCGTTTTCAAATTTTTCAGATTTTTCAAAAACGACGTTGTATACAATTTCCAGCATTCTGAAAAGGCAAACGTTTCAATCGTCTGCAATTTTGCATCTGCCGGAATTTCAATTTTTGTGCCATACAGATAATGACAACGGTAAAATGTTCCTTCTTTTATCGTTGTTATGGTATTCGGCAGTTTCATGCCGATCAGATAACTTTCGGAAAATGCTGATTTTCCTATATCCGTACAAGATTTTGGAATGTCAATATACGTAATTCCACACTTATGAAATGCTTCTTCTCCGATGCTTGTAAGCGATTCCGGAAGCACGATCGTATATTCCTTGTACAGATTTTCTCTCTGATCGTCCGTAAGATTACTCAAATCGATATCATCACCATACTGGAAATCTGCTCCGGTAAATGCTGATTTGTTAATTTTCGTCAATTTTGTACAAGAAGACAAATCCATCTTCTTGATAAAGCTTTCCTGAAATGCATTGTCTCCGATATAGGTTATTGTCTTTGGAAGACAGGAGTAATCTTTGGTTTCCTCTCCAATAACATAAAATTTCGCTGCATCGCCATCCGCCGTATCAGCTCCTACACCTTTAAAAACAGAATTTCCGATGTATTGAAGACCTTCTTCAAGTCCGACTTCCATCAATCCGGAACAGTTTTCAAACGCACCTGTGCCCATCTTCAATGCATCCTGAATTGGGATTTCCACTTTTTGCAGGGAAGTACAGTTTACAAAAGCCTGTCCTTTTAACTCAAGTTTTGTGGAACGTGTAGAATATTTTCCAAACTCTATCGTTTTAATTGCAGAACAATTTCCAAATGCAGTAGTTCCCACTGTAGTAACTTTGCTAAGATCAACCACATTGTCATTTGCTGCCCCAATTCCCAATGTTGTAAGGGAAGAACAATTTTCGAAAGCGTTTGCATCTATTGTAGTTACCGTTGCCGGAAGAACAATTTTTTTCAGTCCCATACAGTTTTTAAACTCGCCTTTCGGGACTACTTTAATCTCTGCTCCTGTTGAAAAAGTAACCTGAGACAAGTCAATCTCGCTTGCCTTCTGTGCCCATCCGATACCCTCGATACTGGAAACTTTCATGTTACCAAAATCAATCTTTCCGGTATACTCACTCAGAAATGTTCCGGCTACCGCTCTCGTATAAACAGCATTATTTTTGTATCTAGTAAGAACATCTTCTGCTGTATGCATTCCAATATACTCAAGAACCTGTTTCGCTTCCTCTTGATTCTCTGCCTCCTTATTTCCTGCACAGAAAACAGCATTCGCAATAATCTTGTAAAAAGTAAGTACATTCTGGTCCTTTACATTTGTGTCCCCAAGCGGAACTCCCGTTTCAATATTCCCCGGTGCCGCCAAAACGACATGAGACGGAATCGCAGCGATCTGTACACTTGTCGTTACAAGGGCTGCCGCCAGCGCAACACTGAGAATCCGCTTCACAATTCTCGGTTTCTTTTTCATAGTCAATCTCCTTTTCTTGTTAATTAACATTTACCGTAACAATTCAGTTACCGTTTATTTATAAAATATACAGATTCATTTTATCATTTTTTTGAACTTCCCGCAATAGTTTGTTTATAAAAAAACTGCCTAAACAAAATATTTTTGCTTAGACAGTTTGAAAACTCTTCGTTGATTTTTCTATTATTCTTTGATCTTGGCATTCTCGCCGATCATATCAATTACCTTATTGGTAAGCAGTGTGATTTTATAATATTTTTCAATCGAGATCACATCTCCGTAAAGTTCCTTGAAGTTCTTCTTCAATTCGTCTACGGTTCCTCCCTGCTCTTCCACTTTCTGCATCTCTTTCGTAATCTCATCATCGGTAACCGTGATACCTTCTTTTTCTGCAATCGCCTCTGTCAGAAGCTGGGTTTTGGCAACGCTCTGCGCTGCTTTTTTTAATTCTACATTATAGGTATCTTCTGTCATACCTGACTGTGTCAAAAAGGTATTAAAATCATCAAAACCATACTGCTTTGCTGTATAACGATAATATGCATCCAACTGTGAAGTTGCCGTATTCACGATAGAATCCGGATATTTCTTCACCTCTGCTTTATCTTCTACTTGACCATAAGCAGTCGATCCTGCACTATCTTTCTTTTGCTTCTTTAAGTCATCCACGATAGATTTTTTGTACTCTTCAATCGTTTTGTATTCGGTTTTTTCAGAAACCAGCTTGTCTGTCAGTTTCGGTGTATTGGTCTTTGAAATGTAATTCAAAGTTACCGTAAATACCGCTGCTTTTCCGGCAAGATCTTTACTATTAGGGTAGTCATCCGGGAATTTCAGGTTGAGATCTTTGGTTTCGCCCGGCTTCATACCGATCACACCATCGTCAAATCCATCAATAAATCCGGAAGATCCAAGAGTAATGGCACTTCCGGAAGCGCTTCCGCCTTCAAAAGCTTTGCCATCGGTCTTTCCTTCATAATCAATATTTACTGTATCACCTTTTTTACATTTTCCTTTTTTTATCTTCTTCTCCGTAGAGTTCTGACTTACAAAGGAATCTAACTGGGACTGTACTTCATCATCCGATACGGTACAATCTACTTCTATTCCCTTATATTCTGGAATTGACACACACTCCGACGCAACGTAATCATCGTCCTGCGATGCGGTTGATGTCGTGCTGGAATCTTCTCCTGTAAATTTGCTCTTTATTTCGCTCCAGGAACATCCTGTAAGCACCAAAGAAGCGGATAATACCATACTTAAAATAACTGCTCGTCTTTTCACTTCGTTTTCCTCCTAATAACTTAACGTTAATACTCATTGTATCACACTTTTTGAGAAAATGAAAGTGAATTTTTGTTCACGATTTTAAGAAATTGCCTCTTTCATGCTCTTCACATACTCGGAAACCGGTTTGATACACTCTTTTCCATAGGTTTCAACCAGTTTTACAATGGCACTTCCTACGATTACACCATCCGAAAATTCCGACATTTCTTTTGCCTGTTCCGGCGTGGAAATTCCAAATCCGATGGCACATGGGATGTCTTTTGTCTTCTTTACCTGTTCGATCATCTGCGCAACTCCTTTGTTGATCGTGCTGCGCATACCGGTTACGCCGAGACTCGATACGCAGTATACAAATCCCTTTGCCTCCGCTGCAATCGCCTGAATGCGGTCATGTGACGTCGGTGCGATCAATGAAATGACATCCAGATCATATTTGGAAAAGACGGAATCCATTTCCTCTTTCTCTTCAAATGGGACATCCGGAATGATCACGCCACTCATGCCGATTTCTTTGGAACGTTTGGCAAATTTTTCAATGCCATAAACAAAAATTACATTTGCATATGTCATAAACACCATGGGAACGTGCATTTTATCCTGTATGGATTCTACCATATCAAAAATTTTGTCGGTCGTCGTTCCAGCCGCCAAAGCTCTCTCGTCGGCTTTCTGAATGACAATACCTTCTGCGACCGGGTCTGAAAATGGGATTCCGATCTCAATCAGATCTGCGCCGCTTTCCTGCAAAACCAGAAGAAGCTCTTTGGTTGTTTCCAAATCCGGATCTCCTGCTGTTACAAATGGTATAAATGCTTTTCCATGATCAAAAGCCTGTGCTATCTTACTCATAAAGTTCGACCCCCCTGTATCTTGCAATGGCTGCCACATCTTTGTCGCCACGTCCTGAAATATTTACTACAATAATCTGATCTTTGTTCATCGTCGGAGCCAGTTTTCTCGCATACGCCAGAGCATGGGAACTCTCGATCGCAGGGATGATTCCCTCGATTCTTGACAAATATTCAAAGGCAGAAACGGCTTCTTCGTCTGTGATCGGCACATACTGAGCACGTCCGATATCATGAAGATGGGCATGTTCCGGTCCGATTCCCGGATAGTCAAGTCCGGCTGAAATCGAATATACCGGCGCGATCTGTCCATATTCATCCTGACAAAAATAAGATTTCATACCGTGAAATACGCCCAATGTTCCATTGGCGATGGTTGCTGCATTTTTATCGGTATTTACCCCATGCCCGGCAGCCTCACATCCGATCAGCTGTACCGATTCATCCGGAATAAAATCATAAAAAGCCCCCATCGCATTGCTTCCGCCACCGACGCAGGCAATGACAGCATCCGGAAGTTTTCCTTCCCGTTCCATCAACTGGGATTTAATTTCTTTTCCGATAACACTCTGAAAATCTCTTACAATTTCCGGAAACGGCGCCGGTCCCATAACCGAACCGATCACATAATGCGTATCATCAATACGGTTAGTCCACTCACGAAGTGTCTCATTTACGGCATCTTTCAATGTCTGTGTTCCGCTTGTCACCGCATGCACCTTCGCACCCAACAGTTCCATACGATATACATTCAATGCCTGACGCTCGGTATCCTCTTTTCCCATAAACACTTCACATTCCATTCCGAGGAATGCTGCGATCGTAGCTGTTGCCACACCATGCTGTCCGGCTCCTGTCTCCGCGATCAGGCGTTTTTTGCCCATTCGTTTTGCCAGCAGGGCCTGGCCAAGCGCATTGTTCAATTTATGAGATCCGGTATGGTTCAGATCTTCTCGTTTCAGATAAATCTTCGCGCCTCCCAGATCTTTTGTCATACGATCCGCATAGTACAAAAGGGATGGTCTGCCTACGTAAGTTGCCAGCATTTCATTATACTCTCGTACAAAATCCGGATCCTCCTTATATTTTCGATATGCCTGTTCCAATTCGATTACGGCATTCATCAGTGTTTCCGGGATATATTGTCCCCCGTGAATACCAAAACGTCCTCTAGATTTCGACATTACTTTCATCTCCAATCTTCTTAATTTCTTTCATTTTTTCCAAATCTTTACAATCTTCTGTCTCGATTCCACTGCTGATATCCAGCGCATAGGCCGGTACCTGCTGCATTGCCTGCCTTACATTGGAGGCATTCAGACCACCTGCCAGAAAAAACGGATGATGCAGATCTTTCGGAATCATGGTCCAGTCAAAGGCATTCCCGGTTCCTCCGTACACTCCGGGCTGGTAGGCATCGATCAGCAGATAATCACACTCCATTGCATCGGCCTTTCGGATGCTTTCCACATCTTTCGCCCGAACCGCTTTGATCACCTCGACCCCCGTCGCTTCCTTAATCTGAAGGATCTCGTCATTGGTCTCATCTCCATGAAGCTGAACCATATCGATCGCGTTTTCTTTTACATAGTGGATGATCGTTTCCGGGTTCTCATTGACAAATACACCAACCACCGGAATCTCCGGCAATATGTGGAAACGAAATTCGACCGCCTGTTCCAGTGTAATCTTTCGCGGGGTATTGGCAAAGATAAATCCCGCAAAATCCGGTTTTACTTCGTTCACATAGGCTACATCCTCAGGTCTGCGTATACCGCAAAACTTTAATTTCATGGCATTACCGTCCTTTCAGCTGACGCAGTGTCATTTCTTTATCCGGGCTCCGCATGAGCGTTTCTCCGATCAGCACACCATCGACACCGCCTTTTTCCAATGCGGCAACGTCTTCTCTGGATTTGATCCCGCTTTCTGCCACAAATAAAATATCCGAAGGAATGTGCTTTCTCTGACGAATGCAATTATTGATGTCTACTTCAAATGTCTTCAAATTGCGGTTATTGACACCGATGATCCTTGCTCCGGCGCGTACCGCCATCTGAATCTCTTCTTCGTCATGCGCCTCCACCAATGCCGAAAGTCCAAGACTGTGGCTCAGTGTGATCCACTCCCGAAGGGTCTCCTCGTTCAAAAGCGAACAAATCAAAAGCACGGCACTCGCTCCGATCACCTTCGCCTCATAGATCATATATTCATCCACGGTAAAATCCTTCCGAAGCAGAGGAACATCTACTTTTTCATGAATTTCTTTCAAATATTCGGTGCTTCCCATAAAATAATCCGGTTCTGTCAATACCGAAATGCAGTCAGCACCTATTTTTTCGTATTCCGCCGCAATGTCAAGATACGGAAAATGTTCTGCGATCACGCCTTTGGATGGAGACGCTTTTTTTATTTCGCAGATAAAGGAAACACCGTCCTTTTTCAATTGCTTTTCAAAAGGAAACCCCGTCTCCGACGGCAGAGAAAGTGCCTTTTTTTTCATCTCTTCCGGACTGACGTTCTCTTTGCACCGCGCTACCCGCTCTCTTGTCTTTGCTGCGATCTCATCTAAAATCATAAGATTCCTCCCTGCCTTACTCAGGCGTTGGTTTCTTTTATAAATTCTTCCAATTTCTCAAGAGCCTTTCCGCTGTCGATCATTTCTTTCGCGATAGCGACTCCCTCTTCCATCGTAATGCCTTCTTTTCCGAGATAAATGGCAATTCCGGCATTCATCAAGATTACGTTTCTCTTTGCACCGGTTTCTTTTCCGGACAAGATGTCTCTTGTGATCTGTGCATTTTCCTGTGGTGTTCCTCCGATCAGTTCTTTCAGATCACAGGTTTCAAATCCGAATTGTTCCGGTGTGATATCAAAGGATGTCAAGCCGCCGTCACGAATCTCACAGCAATGTGTCGGACCGGTAAGGGTGATCTCGTCAAGTCCGTCGTTTCCACAAACTGCCATGCCTCGTTTTACTCCAAGATTTTTCAAGACTTCTGCCAGTTTTTCAACCAGATTGTTGTTATATACACCCAAAAGCTGAATGCTTGCATTTGCCGGGTTCGTAAGCGGACCAAGGATATTAAATATCGTACGCTCTCCCATTTCTTTACGAACCGGGCCGACATTTTTCATGGAAGAATGATAATACTGTGCAAATAAGAAACTCATTTTTACTTTATCAAGAACTTCTTTGCTCTTTTTATCATCAATCGTAATATCTGCTCCCAGACTTTCGAGCACATCTGCCGCACCACTTTTACTGGATACGCTTCGGTTTCCGTGTTTTGCTACCGGGATTCCTGCCGCAGCGATAACAAATGCGGATGTGGTGGAAATGTTAAACGTTCCCACTTCATCTCCGCCGGTTCCTACGATTTCAAGGACATCATAATCCGGTGCCAAATGTACACCAAGATCACGCATGGCCTGTGCAGATGCTGTAATTTCCGTAATGGTTTCGCCTTTCATACGAAGTGCCGTGAGATAGGTTGCCATCAATACCTGGGATGCTTCCCCTGACATAATTTCTTTCATCGCACCCTGTGCCATCTCATAACTCAAATCTTTTCCATTAATTACCTCATGAATTGCCTCTTTGATTACCATGATAACTGCCTCCTTGAAATTATATTGTTTTTAAAAAATTGTTTAAGATCACTCTGCCATCCGGCGTCAGGATTGATTCCGGATGAAACTGTAATCCATAAATCCTTTTTTCTCTGTGTTTTACTGCCATTACTTCCTGATTATCATCCACGGAAATGACTTTGAGTTCCTCCGGAACTGTCTCAATGTCCGCAATCAGGGAATGATATCTCGCCACATCGATCCGTTCCGGAAGATTCCGGAAAATCGGATCTTCGGTATCAATTTTTACATTGCTCTTTTTTCCATGCATCAATTGTTTGGCATGACAGATCGTGGCTCCAAACACTTCACAGATTGCCTGGTGTCCCAGGCACACGCCCAGAATAGGAATCTCGCCGCCAAGACTGCGGATCACATCTTCACATACACCGGCATCTTTTGGATATCCCGGTCCCGGTGATAAAATGATATGACTTGGTTTCATCGCCCGGATTTCCTCCACGGTCTTTTCATCGTTTCGGATCACTTTGACATCCGGATCGATCTCCCCGATCAACTGAACGAGGTTATAGGAAAAACTGTCATAATTGTCAATTAAGAGAATCATATCATCAAACCTCCTGTCATATCTTTTCCTGCATTTTGTATCGCATCGATCACTGCCCTTGCTTTATTGCCGGACTCTTCGTACTCCAGTCTCGGCCGGCTGTCAGCGACGATACCGCCTCCTGCCTGCACATAGACCTTTCCGTCTTTTTTTACTGCCATACGAATGGCGATACACGTATCTAAGTTTCCGCTGAAATCAAGATAGCCAAGTGCTCCTCCGTATATTCCACGCGGTTCGCTTTCCAGTTCGTCAATGATCTCGCAAGCCCGGATCTTCGGCGCTCCGGATAAGGTTCCTGCCGGCAGCACGGATTTCACAGCATCCAGCGCATCGGCATCGCTTCGGATATCTGCTTCCACCTGCGAACAAATATGCATGATCTTTGAATATTTGTGGATCATCATATATTTTGTCACATCCACGGTACCAAATTCTGCGATACGTCCCAGATCATTTCGTCCCAAGTCCACGAGCATATTGTGCTCCGACAATTCTTTTTCATCACTGAGAAGGTCTTTGACAAGGGCTTCATCTTCCGCTTCGTCTTTTCCTCTCGGTCTGGATCCTGCGACCGGGAATGTCGTCAATCTGCCATCCTGCAAGCGAACCAGCGTCTCCGGCGAGGTACTCATAATCTCCACATCATCTAGGTTCATATAAACCATGTATGGAGAAGAATTTGTTGTCCGCAGCACACGATACGGCTGAATCAGGCTTCCCTCATAAGGGCTGACAAACCGCCTGGAAATTACTGCCTGGAAAATATCTCCATCTCGAATATATTCTTTTGTCTTCTCGACGATATCTTCATATTCTTTTTCGGATACATTACATTCAAATTTCACTTTGTCATAAGAAGGAAATTCCGGTAATTTCGTCTCCTCCTGAATCATAGTAATAATGTCATCAATCTCTTTTTCTGCCTTTTGCAGATTCTGCTGCAAATCCCCCTTGGTCTTTACATTTCCTACAACAATGATCTTTTGTTTTAATTGGTCGTACGCAATCACTTTATCAAAAAGCATCAGATCGTAATCATTAAATTCGCCTCGCTTGATGTTTAACACCGGCTCTGCATGCTCAATCATCGCATAGGCAAAATATCCAACAAATCCTCCGGTAAACGGTGGCATATCTTCTATCTTCGGCGAACGGTACTTCTTTAAAATATCCCGGATCACATGAAACGAATCGTTTGTGGTGATTGTCTTTTTTTCTCCTTTTTCTTCGATCTCGACCTTATCCCGAAAGCAGGATACCCTCATGACCGGATCGTACCCAAGGAAAGAATAACGTCCCCATTTTTCTCCTCCTTCTACACTTTCCAGAAGGTAAAAACGTTTTTTCTTTGCTGCAATTTTCTGCAATAACGCAATGGGCGTCACGAGATCCGCATAAATTTCTTTTTTTACCGGGATCACATCATAATCCGCCACGTATTTTTCAATTTTTTCTAACAACATCGTAAACATCTCCTTTTTGTTTATTGCTACGATGTGTGCAAAAGAGATTGTCCGATTGTGTGGGAGGAGGCCTGAATAGTTAACCTAAAGCAATAAAAAAAGCCTCTGTCACATGTTCTATCACTAGAACAGGGACAAAAGCTATCAACTTCTGCGGTACCACCCTTATTGGCTAATCGGTATAACCCACTCATCATGCACCACCATGCATTCCTGTTGTTAACGGTACAGGCTTCCGTCAGCGTCTACTCGATACTCTTTCAAGCTGCCCTCACAAGTCCATTCGGTAAAAACTCTTACTACTGCCTTTCCACCACCGGCAGCTCTCTGGAAATAAATATCTTTACTTACTCCTCTTGTTCATCGGTTTATTGCTTTAATTAGCTGTAGTATATGCTGATATTTTCCATTTGTCAACTGATTTTTCTATTTATTTTTGCAAAATTCCGCAATTGTCTTGTTCCGTATTTTCTTTTAGTTGTCCTCCAGTGCAAACTCTACAAATTTCTCCATCTCTTTTGTCTTGAACTTATTTTTATGATAGAAAATCTGACGATACATCGTAATTTCTATATCTTTCACATCCAAAAGTGTGAGTTTCTTTTTCTCAATATCATCTTCTACTGCAAAACGTGGCAGGAATGAAACGCCTCCCCCACGCATCAGCATTTTTTTGATAAATGCAGTATCACTGATCTCCAGCATCGGAGAAAGCTCTTTTCTTCTTAACGCCAGCTGACCATCAAGTGCCTGCCTGTAATTGGCATTGCGCTCTGTAAGATAAAAAGACTCTTTCAGCAGATCATCAAGCAATAAATTTCTTTCTTTTGCCAGCCGGTGACTGACTGATGTCACAAACATAACCGGTTCTGCCTTCTCCATCACCTTGATCCAGTTGCTGTCCCATCTTGGTGTATCCAGAATATAGATCAGATCCAGTTCGTTGTGATCCATCATCCGGATCAGCTTCTCCGGGGAGTCTATTGTAATCTGAAGATTTACGCGGGGATGCAGGGAATGAAATTCACTCAGTATCCTGGGGAACTTGGCAGTACACAGAGATTCTATTGTTCCCACATGAAGAGGGTTGGTCAGTTCTCTGTCATCGTTCATGGACTTGCTTGCCTTATTCACTTCATAAAGAATTTTATTTGCAGATTTGAGAAATTCTCTGCCCTGAGGTGTCAGGACTACTTTCTTTCCCATACGGTCAAATAATCTCGTATTCAGCTCTGTTTCCAGAAGCCGCATCTGTACAGTGATCACGGACTGAGAATATCCCAGCATTTCTGCTGTTTTTGAAAATCTCTCAAGCTGT
>OLWA01001529.1_pt1 | contig 23567 bp, 13 predicted proteins | sample 1673251 | NCBI WGS metagenome assembly OLWA01 (sample SAMEA3178937, study PRJEB25190) | human gut metagenome | biome: human gut; feature: human-associated habitat; material: faeces | place: Austria | collected 2013 | reverse complement strand
TCTCCCTATGTTTCTGTAAAGGAATAGAAAGTACTCACAAAGCAAAAAGAAAGCAAAAAAGGCCGATCGAAGTGTCGCTTTTAATCCTCTCCCTCTGCTCATCGTAGATGAGATTATAAAGAAAAGAACAAGATTCTCCCCTCCTTTATCGGGCAATAAAGCTACAAAAAGCGGCTGCATTTCCGGGTTCTTTCTTTTCGGCGATAAAAGGAAAAAATAAATACCTTCTACTTCCTGTGTTCATGGCAAGATAACCCCGCCGTTCCGTAACACGCCAAACTTCGGGACAACCGTTCAGCCACCGCATCGCGTAAAGTCTGCGGAGACAAAACCTCAGCTTGCCAATACCCCAAAGCATACACCTCCTGTTCGAAATCGGGAGTGATTTTCAAACGGTAATGAAACGTAGAACTATGTTCGTTCCGGTCAAGTTCCTCTTGACTTTCGTGCAAAGGAAGTGTCCTCAAATAATTAGCTTGCAAAGCAGGGACACGCAGCACCACCTCCTGCGCCGGCATATCGTCGTGCGTAATCCCGAAACAATCCCGGAAATAATCGATGGGAGAAAAACTGTCGGGATAGACGAATGTACGGCTGCTTAATTCGAGAGAAGCAACCCGATCCAAAGCATAGGTCTTGATTTTCCGATCCGTAAAATCCTTAGCGATGACATACCAACGCTGACGAAATAACTTCACGAAATAGGGAGCCGCCAATGTATGCGAACTTGTTACACGTCGGAATGAACGATACGACAAAATAAGCACCCGGTTCTCCTTCATCGCCTCGAAGACGATTCTCAAAAATTTCTGCCCCGAAGGTATATTCTCCAAAACGATTCGATTCCGCAACTCCTGACTCTCGTTCAGCATGTTACTCACCGCAAGCGTGTTCAATGCCCACACACGTGCACCGTTTCCCTGCAAAGCATCCGGGTCCTCGATGTAATATTCATACGTAGAAGCATCACACTCGATATTCACGTCAAACATCTCCTGTATGGCCTGACGATAATTCATAAACGTCCGTCGAGCCATCGGCTTGCCGTCCGAATATTCGCTCCGTTGCCACAACCCGTCTATCTCCCTACGGGTAAGCCTTCCGTAACGCTGTAACGTATCGATCAGCCATACATACCGATTGAAAAGTTCTTTCGCCATAACACAAATCCACTGTTTTATGATTCCAAAAGTAATACCTATCCCGCAATTTCACCAATCACCTAATCACTATTCCAAAATTTTCTCCCGATTCCGAGATCTATTTTCACTTACAACAGTACAACAAACAAGCCACGCACATCAAGGTTCCCTCTATCCACCCTTCAAAACGCCATAAAAGAATCATCGGAAAATATCGAATACATAGAAGCTGTCTCGGAATAAATTTAAAACAGCTTCTAAAAAAAGTATGCCCAAAAGTATTTAACTTTCGAGCATACCCCGCAATATTCCATTGGATCTCTTTTATTTCGTCGTCTTTTTCCGGGCCGGTTTCTTTTTGGCAGGAGCCTTGTCGGCATCCTCGACAATCTTCATACAATCGGCGAACGTGAGCGATGCCGGTTCGGAACCTTTGGGTAATTTATAATTCTTCTTTTTATAAGCGATATACGGGCCGAAACGACCGTTAAGCAGTTCGAGTTCATCATCTTCATCGAACTTCTTGATAAGGCGTTGACTTTCCTGCTCACGCTTTTGCTGAATCAATATTATCGCATCCTCTAACGAAACACCCTGTGGGGTGAACTCTTTGGGCAACGATACATATTTGCCGTCGTGACGAATATACGGACCGAAACGGCCGATACCCACGACAACGGTTTTGCCTTCGAAATCGCCTAAGGTTCGGGGCAAATCGAACAGTTTCAAAGCCTCTTCCACTGTAATCGTGCTCATCGATTGTCCTTTGAGCAACGAAGCAAACAACGGCTTCTCCGTATCTTCGGGAGTACCGATTTGTACCAACGGACCGAAACGGCCTATCTTCACCGATACGGGACGACCGCTTTTCGGGTCCGTACCCAATACCCGTTCGCCCACTTTATGCTCCAACCGCAAAGCGAGAGCGCTCTCTACCACCGGGTGAAAGAGTTTGTAAAAATGATCTATCTCGTCGTTCCACACGGTTTTTCCCTCGGCAATATCGTCGAATTGCTGCTCGACATTCGCTGTAAAGTTATAATTGAGAATATCGGGGAAATACTCCGTCAAGAAATCGTTGACGACAACTCCTATATCGGTGGGAAGCAGTTTGCCTTTATCGGCTCCTGTGAGCTCGGTTTTCTCTCCCGATTCTATTTTCCCATCGTGCAGCGTCAACATACGATATTTCCGCTCCGTTCCTTTCCGATCGCCCTTCTCGACATATTCGCGTTGCTGTATGGTCGAAATGGTTGGTGCATAGGTAGAAGGCCGACCGATACCCAGTTCTTCCAATTTACGAACCAGACTGGCCTCGGTATAGCGGGCGGGAGCTTGCGAGAAACGTTCCGTTGCCGTGACCGACGACAATGCCAGCACATCGCCTTTCGCCAATGCAGGTAACATCTTGTCGTTTCCTTCTGCATCGCCTTCGTCATCGGTAGACTCCATATACACTTTCAGGAAACCGTCGAATTTCAAGACCTCGCCCACGGCGACGAAGTGTTCTTTCCTTCCCGAAACGGCGATGGTCGCAGTCGTCTTTTCCAACTCGGCATCGCTCATTTGAGAAGCGATCGTACGTTTCCAAATCAATTCATATAATCGTTTTTCCTGAGAGGAAGCATTGATTTCGTGATGGCTGATGTACGTGGGACGTATTGCCTCGTGCGCTTCCTGTGCTCCTTTGGTATGCGTATGGTAATTTCGAATGTGCAGATATCTCTCGCCCAAAGTTTTTACAATCTCGTCTTTGGTCGTATTTATAGCCAGCGATGACAAATTCACCGAGTCGGTACGCATATAGGTGATATGTCCCGCCTCATAAAGCCGTTGAGCCACCATCATGGTTTGAGCCACGGAGAAGCCCAATTTCCGGGCGGCTTCCTGTTGCAATGTGGAAGTGGTGAACGGAGCCGCAGGCGATTTCTTTGCAGGTTTCACCGTCACGTCCCCGATAGAGAACCGTGCGGTCTTACAGGCTTCGAGCAAAGCCTTCGCCTCGTCTTCGGTTTTCAATCGTTGGCTCAATTCGGCCTTCAACAATTCCCCTCCGGGTAACAAAAATTCCCCGATCACCCGATAGGCTGCTTCGGGCTTGAACGCCGAGATTTCTCGCTCCCGTTCTACAATTAAGCGCACTGCGACCGATTGTACACGACCGGCCGACAAAGCGGGCTTCACCTTTTTCCACAGAACAGGCGAAAGTTCAAATCCCACGATACGGTCGAGTACCCTGCGAGCCTGCTGGGCATCTACCCGATTCAAATCTATATCCCGGGGATTCTCAATGGCATGGAGTATAGCATCTTTGGTAATCTCATGGAATACAATCCGTTTCGTTTTCTCCGGTTTCAATTTCAACACTTCGAACAAGTGCCATGCGATAGCCTCTCCCTCGCGGTCCTCATCGGAAGCCAGCCAAACCATATCCGCTTTGTCTGCCTCCTGTTTCAGCGTTTCCACCAACTTTTTTTTGTCGGCGGGGATTTCATAAATAGGTTTATAGTTATGCTCGATATCCACACTGAAATCCTTTTTTTTGAGATCACGGATATGTCCGTAGCTCGAAAGGACTTCAAAATCCTTTCCCAAAAACTTCTCAATGGTTTTAGCCTTTGCCGGAGACTCTACGATTACCAAATTTTTTGCCATATGCGCAATGTTCGTTCAAATTTTGCGCAAAATTAGAAAAACAGATTGTAATACAGAGCTTTTTTCTACTTTTTTATTAAATAATGTATATCGCACACATTTTGAATCGTTCCTACCATGTAGAGTTTTTGTCGCATATCCTCCCCAACGCCTTTCTCCTATACTATTCCCTCCGAAAAAGCTGACGAGATAAATCCTGTTTTTAAACTACCCACTCGTCCCATGAGTACTCCCGACACGGTGGGAGAGGTTAAATCCTTCTTCTCCCCTGCCGCGTCCCGTAGTATTGCGGGGTGTGGCGTTAGTCATATAGGGGAGGTGGCACACATAGTGATGGAAGGGTTAAAAATGTCGAGAACAGACCTCTTACCCTCAAAATTTCAAATCGACCCCGAACATGAAATTGATGCCTTGTGCCGGCATACCGTAAAGAATATCGTATTTCCGGTTCAGCACATTGTCGGTAAGTCCGTAAAGCGAAAACCAAGAAGTGAAAGCATACGAGGCTTTCAAGTGAACGAGATGTATATCGGAGAGCTTTCCGAGATTTGAATACTCCCGACCCGCAGCAAACTCATATCCGGCTTCGAGCGTGAACGGGCGAACAGGCATATAACGGATATTCACTCCTCCTTCCCACTGCGGACGGTTATACGAAATCGTCTCCCCCCCATCGGCGGTCTTCCATCGGTGATACCCGACCTTCGCCGAAGCCTCCAATTTCGTACCGTAACGATAAGATACATCGAGCTCTGCTTTCAAAGCATTGGCATCGATACCCCAAAAACGCGACACACCTGTAAACTTTCCGTCCAAATCTTCGGGTAAAAGGAACAACGCCTTTTTACAAATTTCATAACCGCCCGAAAGCCCTACGGAAAATCCGGGCAATGCGTTAATGCGTATTCCCAATGAGGCATCCAACGGCACATACGTATTATCTACCTGTGCCGACGGATTGAAGTAGAGCGTATAGGCCGAAACACTTCGCCACGTATTCAGTTTCTTCCCGCCCGTAAAAGCCGTATAAAACTGTACATCGGGAACTATCGTCCAATCGAATCGCACATCGGGAGAGAATCGCAAGATAGTTCCGTTGTTGAAAGAAACATCGGCCTTGACACCCACGGCAAAAGCCACGTGTTCATTCCGCCAGTCATACCGGGGATTCAATGAAATCATACCGTAATTCGCTGCCGACTGTAACCGGCTGTAACCCACATAATCGAAAGAACCGTCCAAAGAAATAGAGCTACGTCTGTCGATCGGCGCAGACAATGTAAAGTCTGCATTCACTAAATTCTCGGCAGCCCCTTTTTCACCTTGTAAATATCCCCGGTGATACCCGTACCGGTAATATGCCAATGAAACTTTATAAAGTAGTTCCGACTCTCCGGCAGCCGAGGCTATATGGCTTTTCAAGAAGAACCGGTTTATCTCTTGGTTAGGCGAAGATATTCCCGTCAAACCGGGGTATCGCAATCCGTAATAGTTGAAGGAGTCGTAACGATAACCGCCGCTTATTCCCAAATCCAGCTTCCCGAAGGAGTGAAGATAATCGGCGACCACTCGCTCTTCGAGCCGGTGCATCTTCTTCGAGTCGGGATAGTAGTCCTCCGTTAACGATTGATTGTAGTCCACCGTTCCGCAAGTAGAGCGATGTTGCAACCACACACCCAACTTGTCTTTGTCATTCTGCAAAATACGATAACCGGCATTCCCGACCATATTCAGGTAATTGCCTATCCCGAAATCCACGTATCCCCTCGATTGATTTTCTTCGGGTTTTTCTCCGAAACCGCCGGGAGCCAACAAGACAGCGCAAGGTTCGAGGGGAGCCGGAACCGTCCAGTCGCTATACCGTATAGATTGTTTGGTTACCGTCGGTGCTTCCACTTCGGGCAATGTATTGATTTTAGACGCATCGCGCACGATAGGTGTAAAATCTTTTTCTATGGTTACTTCCCGCCTCAACGAATCGGAACGTACCTGTGCCGACAGTAAGAATGGGAAAACCGATATGATTAAAAAAGAAAACCGTTTCATAAGCCATACATATTGTATCGTTCAACTACTCTGTTTGTCCCAGTTCGCTCAATTTCTTGTCTATCCGGGAAATAATATCGTCGTCGCTGGCCGGATAGTTATTCCGCAAACTTTGCAAATATTGACGGGCTTGGAAAGTCTCGCCCCGTTTTTCATAAATGTCGGCCATGAGCAAGAATGCCCGAGCCAACCAATAATTGTGGGGAGTACCTTTGTCGATAAAAGTATTCAGCGTCTTTTCGGCCGTATCGATCGCTTTGTTGTCGAATTGATATTGGGCCAATAAATAGGCACTTTGCGCCCCGTAAATCGAACGGGTATCTTTCGAAAGCTCCCGCCAGTCATCGGCCGCATTTTCTCCCTTTCCCGTATGGAAATAGGCATCGGCACGAGCAAATAAAATCTCTTGCCGCAAATCGGGAGAAAGTTTGCTTTCGCTCAACAACTTGTCGGCAACCGTTACCACCTCGCCATATTGCCGCTTATTCCGGGCAATACGAAGCATACCCAACCGGGCGGCTTGTTTGTTCTCGCCGACAGTCGCTTTCTTCTCCAACTCCTTGAATCCGGCAAAAGCCTCGTCATAACGAGCTTTCAAATAAAGTATCTCGCACTTGCGGGCCAATGCTTCTTCGGCAAACTCGCCGTCGGGACTGTTCGTCACCACATAGTCGAACGCCGGAAGAGCTTTGTCGTAGTCTTTCGCTGCAAACGATGCCTTCCCGATATAGTAATTAGCCGGAATCAAAAACGCGCCCGACGGATAATTTCGCACATATTTCTCCAACGAAGCGATACCTTTCCCCGTCATATAAGTGCGCTCGGCTGCCATATACGACAAAGAATCCAATTCGCTCACAGGGGCCTGTTCCGACCGTCCCACGCTGTTCAGATAGTTAGCGTAGGCATCGACTGCATCTTTCTCTACATATACCGATTTGAGGTCGGCGACCGCTATGCGAGCCTCCTCGCTGGTCGGATAACGCTCTATCACTTGCTGGTAAGCAGCCACCGATTCGTCTGTCTGCCCGTTATTGAAATAAACCATACCCAACTGCAAACCTCCCTTGCGGGCAATCGCGCTCTGGGGATAATCGGCGATCAATTGTTTGTAACATACGATAGCATCGTTATTCCTATTCAATATCGTATAAGCCTGTCCCTTTTCGAACCATGCATTCGCCAGATATCCCGAACGAGGATAATCGGCAATCAATTTGTCCAACAACTCTATTTTGCGTTCGTGATTCCTCTGCAATCCTGCCATAAAAGCTTTTTGAAAAAGGGCATAATCTCCGTTCGCGACATCGGTCTCTTGGGCCCGGGCATAATACTGCTCGGCATCGGCGAACCGACGGGCGTAATAATAGCAATCGCCTATCCGGGAATAGGCATCGGCAAGCATGCTTCGATTTCCTCCGGTCTGTACAGAGACATACCGGGAAAAACCGTCGAGGGCTTGCGAGAAGTTATGCTGTTTGAACTGACAGTAGGCCCAATCGTACCAAGCCAGCGAATACATTTCGCTCCGCTTGTCCTTGCTGGAAGAAAGATATGCCGAATAATTCCGGGCAGCGATATCGTATTGTTCCCGACGATATTGGCACTCGGCGAGCCAAAACGCAGCCTTACCCCGTATATCGGTATCATAGTTTCCCACAGCGATCGCCCGGCTAAACAAACTTTCGGCATCAGCGATACGGGCATTGGTGAAAGCCTCTGTCCCCAACTGGAAAAGAATGCGCTGCTTGGCGGCGAGTATTTTCCCGTCGGGCTTCCGTATTTTATCGATAGACGCCAGTGCCGACCGATAATTACGGGTCGTCATGTAAACCTCTACCAAATAGTCGTTAATCTTGTCGGCATAGCGAGAACCGGGAAACTCGTTCAAGAAACGTTCGAACACACCCACCGAGTTATCGAAAGGCGAAGCCGTGCGATCATACAGGCAGAGCGCATAGTTGTAAAGCGCCGTTTCCCGAACCTGACGGTCGTAATTTCCTTGTGAAGCCATCTCGAACGCCATGCGGGCATTATTTTTATCTCCCGCTCGCAAATAGGCTTGCCCGATATAAAGATAAGCATTTTGAGAAAGAGCATCGTCCACGCCGGTCACACGCCCCAAATAATCGATCGCCTCGCCATCTTCTCCCCGGCGATAGGCCATGACACCCATGACATAAAGAGAAGAGCGTTCGGGTTTGCGACATCGTTGCAAATACCTTTCCAAATATTCCGTCGCCGCTTCATCGCCACCTTCTTGATAAGCGCTTTCGCCGAGCAACCGAAGAAGCTCGGTGTATAAGTCGGCATCGGAAGACGGACGGGACAACAACGCTTTACCCTCGGACAATACCTGTGCGAAACGTTTTTGCCCGAAATAAATCTGCAACATGTGCAGCCGTGCGGCATAGCCGAAACTCCTGTCGTCCGCCACTTTCGAAAATCCGCTTAAAGCGGCTCTATCGTCTCCCTCGTTCATCTGTATATACGAAAGGTAGAACGTGGCTCCTGTCCGAAATCTCTCTTTCCCGATTAGAAGCTGAAACAGCGGTTTCGCCGCATCGGGATTACCGGTCTTCAACAAAGAACATGCCGTGCGATATCCCCACCGGTCCTCCTCGTCGCCGGTCAACAGACTCACATTTACCGTCTGATAGGTTTTCAAGGCTTTTGCATAATCTTGGCTGTCGTAATAATAATCGGCCAATGCCAACCGAGCCTGCAAAGTATGTTTAGAATCCGGATAATTTCGCAAAAAATCCGTTAACCACCGTACAGCCTGCGGCGAATAATTGCGGGCTTCCGAAAGAGCGATATACCAGTCGGCCGTTTCCCGCTGCTCAGGCGACAAATCGCCTTCACAAGCCTCTTTCATCACATCGGCACAACCCGCGTAGTTCTTCTCTTGAAAGAGAAAGATTCCCCTATCTATCAAAGCCCTGTCATCGTTATAAGCCGGGATTCCCGGCTTGGCGGCCAAAAGCTGTCCGGTGCATACGATTCCACAAAGTATAACTATCGCCCGTTTCATGAACATCTTTATTTTGTATTAAGTTCCGAACTATCCACCCATTTAAATAATTTATCCGACGGTCGTATCTTCTCATCGATACGCATCGAGAACCGCTCGCCTTTTACCGTCTTTTGTACCGGTTTCAAATCGACTCGTATCTCCTCCACCTTGCGGATAAGCGCACCGGTCGTCGGGCCGGTGACGAGTATCTCGTCTCCCACGCTCAACGAACCGCTCTCCATGAGAAATTCGGCCACACCGAGGTTGGAAAAATACTTCACGCCCTTGCCTATATATATCTTTCGTTTCGTGGCTCCCGAGCCATAATTGTGAGTCCATTCGCCCAAGCGCTGACCCAAATAATATCCGTTCCAAAACCCTCGATTAAAGACGGTAGCGAGCCGTTCGTCCCACTGTGCGACCTTCTCGTCGGTAAAGTCGTCGTTCAAATAAGACTCGATGGCCTCGTTGTAACACGAAACGACCGTACGCACATATTCCGGTCCCCTTGCACGACCCTCGATTTTAAATACCCGCACCCCCGAATCGATCAGTTTGTTCAGGAAATGTATCGTTTTCAAGTCCTTCGGCGACATGATGTAAGCGTTATCCACTTCCAACTCGTTACCGGTCTCCTTGTCTTTCACTTCGTATGAACGGCGACAAATCTGCATACAAGCCCCTCGATTCGCCGAAGCATTCATTTCGTGAAGACTCAAATAGCATTTGCCGGACACAGCCATGCACAATGCCCCGTGACAGAACATCTCGATACGTACCGGTTCTCCGCCCGGCCCCACGATACGATCCCGCAAAATGGCTTCGTGAATACGGGCTACCTGTTCCATATTCAACTCCCGAGCCAGTACCACCACATCGGCAAAACGGGCATAGAATCGCAACGCCTCGGTATTGGAAATATTCAGCTGGGTCGACAAATGCACCTCTACCCCTATCTCGCGGGCATAGGTCATAGCCGCCACATCGCTGGCGATAATAGCCGAGAGCCCGGCCTCCTTCGCCGCATCGATAATACGATGTAACAGAGGTATATCTTCGTCGTAGATAACGGTATTGACCGTCAGATAACTCTTTATGTGATGCTCGTTACAAATACGCACGATCTCGTGTAAATCGTCTATCGTAAAATTATTCGACGAACGGGCTCGCATATTCAGCCCCTCGATACCGAAATATACCGAATCGGCCCCTCCCTGTATGGCCGCCGTCAAAGAATCGTACGAACCCACCGGCGCCATAATTTCAAAATCGCTTCTCTTCATCATAAACAAACCGTTCTATTTCCCGGTGATTATTTTTCGTATTTCGTTCAGTTTATTCAATGCTTCTACCGGTGTAAGGTTATTGATATCGACCTGTAAAATTTCGTCCCGAACCTGTGAAAGCACAGGATCGTCCAGTTGGAAAAAACTCAACTGCATGCCACCTCTCGACGAAGCGATTTCGGCGGTAGGCTTGGCGATACCGTTCTGGCGGTTCTCCGACTCCAACTGTTTCAAAATCTGGTTGGCCCGCTTGACGATGCTCTGGGGCATACCGGCCAGCTTCGCCACATGGATACCGAAACTGTGCTCACTCCCGCCGCGTACCAATTTCCGCAAGAATATCACCTTGTTGTCGACCTCTTTTACCGAAACGTTATAATTGACAATGCGTTTATAAGTACGTTCCATTTCGTTCAGCTCGTGATAATGGGTAGCGAACAACGTCTTGGCACGAGCTTTGGGGTGTTCGTGTATGTGCTCGACAATAGCCCACGCGATAGATATACCATCGTAAGTACTCGTTCCCCGTCCCAACTCGTCGAACAGAACCAAACTCCGCTCCGACAGATTGTTGAGAATATCGGCTGCCTCGGTCATCTCGACCATAAAGGTAGATTCGCCGAGCGAGATATTGTCCGATGCCCCTACACGAGTGAAAATCTTGTCCACAATCCCTATCTTAGCGGCCTCGGCCGGAACGAAACTTCCTATCTGAGCCATCAGAACAATCAAAGCGGTCTGGCGCAACAACGCCGATTTACCGGCCATGTTGGGTCCCGTTATCATCATGATTTGCTGCTTGTCGTTGTCGAGCTCGACACTGTTACTGATGTAGGGTTCGCCCGGCGGCAACTGTTTCTCGATAACCGGGTGACGTCCTTCCTTGATGTCGATAACCAGCGAATCGTTTACTTCGGGACGAATATACCGGTTTTCCACGGCCGACTTCACGAACGACAACAAGCAGTCGAGCCGCGCAATGAGATTGGAATCGAGTTGTATGGCAGGAATATACTCCGTCAATGCAAGAATCAAATCATTGAACAACTGCGTTTCCAATGAAAGAATCTTCTCTTCCGCCCCCAAAATCTTCTCCTCGTATTCTTTCAACTCTTGGGTAATATAACGCTCTGCGCTCACCAACGTCTGCTTTCTGATCCAATCGGAAGGAACCTTGTCCTTGTGAGTATTGCGCACTTCGATGTAATACCCGAATACGTTGTTATACCCGATTTTCAAGCTGGGAATACCCGTTTTCTCACTCTCGCGCTGCTGCACGTGCAACAAATAGTCTTTCCCCGAATAGGAAATTTCTCGCAACTCGTCGAGTTCGTCGTTCACCCCCTTGCGGATAATTCCTCCCCGATTCACCAAATTGGGCGCATCGGGATTAATTTCATGTTCGATTCGATCCCTGATGATCGTACAACAATTCAGTTGCTCCCCGATACGTTGCAATACAGGTTCATCGCTCTGCTCGCAAACAGCCTTGATAGGCTCTATCGCCGACAATGCCACTTTCAACTGAACCACCTCGCGAGGCGAAATACGCCCCACCGCTACTTTCGAAATGAGGCGTTCCATATCGCCTATCGTATCGAGTTGCGGATCGATAACCTCCCTAACTTCGGGGTGGCGGAAAAAGAACTCCACTCCGTTCAACCGATCCTCGATAGGCTTCACATCTTTCAACGGAAAGACGACCCACCGTTTGAGCATACGCGCCCCCATTGGGGTGACAGTCCGGTCTATCACGTCGAGCAGGCTTTTTCCCCCTTCGTTCATCGGAGAAAGCAATTCGAGACTCCGTACCGTGAATTTATCCAATCGCACATATCGCTCCTCCTCGATACGAGACAGCGATGTAATGTGCGAAATCTGCGTATGCTGCGTAATATCCAAATAATGAAGCAGAGACCCCGCGGCGATAATGGCGTTGGGCATATTGTGAATTCCGAAACCTTTGAGATTTTTCGTCTCGAAGTGACGCAATAAGCGATCCGAAGCGGCATCCTCGGTATAAACCCAATCGTCCAACTCGAAAGTAAAAAAACGGGAACCGAAATGCTCCTCGAACAATTTCCGTTTCGTGCGTTCGAACAGCACCTCTTTCGGAGAGAAATTGCCCAACAGCTTGTCCACATAGTCGAAATCTCCCTCGGCGGTCAAGAACTCACCCGTCGATATATCGAGAAAAGCCACACCCACTTTGTTACCTTTCCCGAAATGAACACCCGCCAAGAAATTATTCTCTCGGTGATCGAGAATATTGTCGTTAATCGACACACCCGGTGTTACCAATTCCGTAATACCGCGCTTGACCAATTTTTTTGTCAGTTTCGGGTCTTCCAGCTGTTCGCAAATAGCCACCCGTTTTCCGGCACGCACCAATTTGGGAAGGTAAGTATCGAGAGCATGATGGGGAAAACCGGCCAACTCCACATATTGGGCGGCTCCATTTGCCCGGCGAGTCAATGTAATCCCCAATATTTCCGATGCCACCAAAGCATCGTCCGAAAACGTTTCATAAAAGTCCCCCACCCTGAAAAGCAATATCGCATCGGGATGCTTGGCTTTCATCTCGATATACTGTTTCATCAGCGGAGTTTCGACAATTTCCTTGGCCACGATATATTTCTTTTATATTCGTATGAATAATCCTGTTTAAGAGAAACAAAGATAACATTTTCGACCGGAATTGTGAAATTAAAAAAATGTAAGAAACCGTTTTTATTTTTTTCTATTCCTCTCTTCATCGCTGCCACTCCCCCATTCCCCACTCTCCCCTGTATTTCGAAAAACAAAAAGTCAGCTCTTAAAACGAAGAGTAAGATTTATGCTTCTCTATTGAAACAGCTCTCTCCCTCCTCCCGCCAGACCTTGTAACATTCGAAACATTTCGCTCCTCCCCTTGCCGCGTCCCGTAGCATTACGGGGTGTTTTGCAACGCAAAATATAGCGTAGGACGGAGGAGTTAAAGAAATACCAGCAGTAAGAGCAACAGAGGCAGGGCTCCTCCCCCCTGCTCATCGTAAATAAGATGGGACGAATGCCCACAGGACAGAAGGATTGAAAAAACAGTAGAGCGATGCCATCGAAAGATTCCTACACTCCTCCCCTGTGTTTTGTTGACAAACAAAATATAGGGGAGGTGGCCGTAGGACGGAGGGGTTAAAGAAATACCAGCAGTAAAAGCAACAGAGGCAAGGCTCCTCTCCCCCGCTCATCGTAGATGAGATGGGACGAGTTCACCACCGACAAACTATACTTTCAGGAAAATATTTTTCCGATACAGAAAATAGAGGAAGAACCAGCAACAAGCGACATATCCTGCACGAAGGACGACCGCACCGGCAGGCTCGCCGGCACATTCTCCCACCCATTGGGACATACCTCCGAACAAAAACTTATTCATGTGAGAAAATCCTACCACCTGCTGCGCCAGATAAATCGTTATCGAATTTAGTCCTATCACTCGGAAAAAGAGAGTCCACGATTTCCACCCTTTCACATCGACGATATAATAGAACAAAGCGAACAACAAGAACGAAAGCCCTCCCACGAAACAGGTAAACGAACTGCTCCAAAGCATTTTGTTAATCGGGAATACGGTATTCCAAACCAGCCCTATGGCGACCAACACAACCCCGATTCCCGACAAAAGCAAACTCTTTCTCTCTCCGCTTCCCAAGCGGGTAGAACGGACGATTTCCCCCGCATAAATTCCCAATAATGCCGTGACTATCGCCGGAAGCGTGCTCAGTAAACCTTCCGGGTCGAAATTACCGTATATCAATTTCCCCGGCAAACAATGCCGATCGATATATCCGACCAGATTCCCTTCGATAGAAAGAGGGGAAGCCCCCGCAGCATCGGGAGCCGGCACAAAAGCCAACAGCAACCAATAACCCACCAAGATAAAGACAATCAAACCATATTGTACCGACTTTTTCAAACTCATGTAAATGAAAGCCCCGAACATCCACGCCAGCCCGATACGCCCCAAAACGCTTGCCAAACGCACATCGGGGAAATTCAACTGTAAGAATCCGTTATACAAGAATCCCAGCAAAACGAGGGTGACACCCCGGCGGAAAACCCTCAGGTAAATGTGTTTGTCGCTCGATCCGCTCCCCCTTTGCTTGGCCAATGAAAACGGGAAAGATATACCTGCGATAAACAAGAACAGGGGGAATATCATATCGTGCTGGGTAAACCCGTCCCACGGGACGTGCCGCATGTGCCCCGCTATGACATCGCCCACCGCCGTCGGGTGCAAGGCATTCAAGGCGACTACCAACGGGGCGAAACCCATAATAAAAAGCATATCGAATCCCCGAAGGGTATCCAATGACAACAAACGTGTGTTTTTCTTTGTTTCCATATCCGAATTCTGTTTTTCTGTATAGTATACAAGCGACTCGGCTCGTTTATCCAATGATGCGTTACACTCCCTAATCCGCACCCACAGCGATCCCGATCGAATGTATGTCTCTGCCTATTTCGACAACAGCTTTTTTATCCGTTCCACATCGTCTTCCCATTCCGGGGGAATAATTCCCCGTTGATAGAAATCTTCGAAATCCGAGAGAAAGTCCTCTTTTAACTCTTCCTTGTATCGCAGGTATATCTCTTCCGCCTCGGCATATCGACCTTGAAGAAGAAGGGATGCCGCAAGATTTGTATAAATGGTATGATGAGTAGAATCATATTTTGATCCCTCACGGGCATACCGTTCAGCTTCTTCAAAATTGCCCTGAGCGAGAAATAAGAATGAAAGGTTATTGCACGCTCGTACTAAATACGGCTCGTACACTTGTGGATTCACTGCCGTAAGCCGTTGATAAACCTCCAAGGCAGGGAGATACATCTCCTCGCTCTCCTCATAACGTTGGATATTGTAATACAAACAACCTAAGTTATACTGAGTATCTGCCAAATCCGGCTCGTACACCTGTGGATTCGCCACTGCAAGTCGTCGTCGAATTTCCATGGCGGAAAGATACATCTTCTCGCTATCCTCATAACGTTGGGTGTCGCTGTACAAACAGCCTAAGTTATATTGTGTCATTGCCAAATCCGGCTCGTAAACCTGTGGATTCGCCGCTGCAAGTCGTCGTCGAATTTCCATGGCGGAAAGACACAGCTTCTCGCTATCTTCATAACGTCGGGTATCTTTGTACAAAGTACCTAAATTACTTTGAGCCATTGCCAAATCCGGCTCGTAGACCTGTGGATTCACTGCCGCGAGCCGTCTATAAATCTCCATGGCGGAGAGATACATCTTCTCGCTATCCTCATAACGTTGGGTATCTTTATACAAAATACCTAAATTATTTTGTATCCCCGCCAAATCCGGCTCGTACACCTGTGGATTCGCTGCCACGAGCCGTCGACGAATTTCCATGACAGAAAGGAACATCTCCTCGCTCTCCCCGTAACGTCGGGTATCGCTGTACAAAATACCTAAATCATTTTGTGTCGTTGCCAAGTCCGGCTCGTACACCTGTGGATTCACTGCCGCGAGCCGTCGACGAATTTCCATGGCGGAAAGATACATCTCTTCGCTATCCTCATAACGTTGGGTATCTTTATACAAAATACCTAAATTATTTTGAACCATTGCCAAGTCCGGCTCATAGACCTGTGGACTAATGGCCGCAAGTCGTTGGTAGATGTCTAAATTTTCTCGATAACGAACTTCCGCCAAATCGTATCGTTTGTTTGTCTGTAAAAAATGACCATACTCAAACAAACTTTTTGCCAACTCTTCCTCCGAAAGGTTGGCTCGGATCAGCTCGATACCCTGCTCATAGGCATGGCAAGCCAATTCGAAGCGACGAGGCTCTGCATAGTCTGTCATCAAAGCCTTTGCCCGCAAAACATACTCCTCGGCCAACGATCGTGTCTTTTGAAGTCCCGCCTCGATAAACGACCGACCGGAATCGACCAGTAGTTTCCCTTGCTCTATCTCCTTGCGGGCCTGAGCGGCATCGGCGGCGATATCTTTTTCATTCAAAATCTCCACGACCCCTTTGCTGTTCCCTCGCTCGAACATCTCTATCGCCAACCGTTTGCGCTCGCTCACCGGCGTTCCGCTCCCGATCAACTTGTTGATGGACAGAGCAAGATCGAACAGCTGGCTCTCCAATCGGTTGAGACTTTCCCGTTTCTTGTATAGTTCCGCCTGTTTCTCGTCAATCATCGGTTGGAGCTCGGCGACACCGGTCGCTCTCAGTCGGGCGATCTCTGTATTCAATCGGGCAATGGACTCTTTCAACGAAAGGTATTCCGGATTCTCGGCGGCAAAAGAGAGATTGTCCAGTTCGGCTATCTTGTGGCCGTAAAGCGAAACGACTCCGTTCTCTATCTTAAAGTGGTTACCCTCGGTTACGGAAGCGTTGCCCGATACCGATGGAATGATCCGCTCCAACTGCATGACAAAATGCAACTTCATGGCATCGTCGGTAACATAGTTGCACCAATAATGCCCCACCCGATCGAACAAATCTTCCTTGAATCGTTTCAATGCCTCGTCTTCCATTTCACCTTCTATCAAGGCACGAATATAAACAAATGTCTTGGGGTGACTCTGATTCTTCACATATTCGTCTAAGGCTTGATTGAACTCCTCTATGGTGTATTCTCCCGCTTTGCGGTGAAACATACAGATACAAATATCGCTGGCACGTACTATGCGGTTGTAGTCGTCCTGAGTACGGGTTCCGGTGCAAAATGCCGAAAAATCTTCCCAACGTCTGCACCTTATGCGATATCCCCGAGGCTCGAAAATTTCGTCCAAAGAAGCCACCAACGAATGGAAACTGTTACGGTCGTTTTTCAACTCGTCGCTGGATGCCAAAAATACGGTTATGTTCTTCATATCGTTATATCTGAGTTTCACTATAATATAGGTCTGCAAGATAAACAATTTCTACCTATCTCCCCAATTCTCCCGGTCGAGATTTCGGTAATTCACCGCTTCGTTGATGTGTTGCACCTGTACCCCTTCGCTACCCTCCAAATCGGCGATGGTACGTGCTACTTTCAAAATACGGTCGTAGGCCCGTGCCGACAGGTGGAAACGGTTCATCGCATCTTGCAGCCGTTTCAATCCCGCCTCTTCGGAGACAGCGAATCGGCTCGTTTATCCAATGATATTTTACTTCTATTCTAAGCAATCTCAAATGACACTTGATGACCTTTCAACTGATTATCTTCTAAAACATTAGAATCCTTTTTGAAGGAGACAACAAAAAAAGTACTGCCGCTTATGTCGATTACATGAAAAACGCAACAAGCATAATGCTTGTATCATTTTGCTTTATAAAACGGGAATCAATTAGAATCAATCATATAATCCAAAATTCCGATGATTAGAGATATATTCCATTCTATCCGAAATCCATTGTTTCAGCATTTCTATATTTTTATTAAAATCGAAAGATCCCGATGTCACACCCTCAACAGGAGGCCATAATACTCCATTCTCTATCGCCGAAGGCTCGATCAATTCAATATATTCATCAATATAATCCATAAGCAAAGGCAATAAGTTATCCTTGAAAAAATCCAACTTTTGTTTGTAAAGCATTCTAAATTCAGAAGTAGAACATATTTTTTTGAAAAACGGCTGGCCTTTCAATGGATCCCATGCACCTGCCCACAACGGTAGTTCAGGGGACTTATCCTCTGTACCATTATCATAAGAAAAAGCCCAATCAAAATCCCATACAGGTCCAAAATGATATACGTCATCAATACTCCTTTTATACATATACAAGCTCTTAGGCCACAAAATTTCTCTATTGCCACAAATATTATAAACGAGCATATAATTCACAAAAGACTCCATATCGAGACAATCCGACAAATCCATATCTTTATAGACTTTTTCTTCAAATTCCTCAAAGTCATTTTTCCACGTATCAAGTAATGCCTCTGGCGTTACTCCTTTCATTTCAGCCACTTCGTCGAAATCGGGATCTTTGACCATTACCGGGAGGTCGTATTTCGCCGATTTAAACTTATACGCTTCATCGAAATTCGAATCCAATTCTAACAAAATCCCCGTTTCTTCATCAAGATCCACACTCGAACTGGATATACCGATTTTTTCAGTAATAATATACGCCCCTTTACAGATACCATTAAAATAAACCCTTATCGGTTGACAATGATTCGTGTATGGCATTTCCAATAATTGTGCTATTTTCAAGGCTATTGTGTTTCTCATCAACGTACAATCGATATAATTTGCAATTAACGCGTAGCTTTTCGATTTATCGAATCCGCAAATAGAAATTTTCTTATCGAATTTCAGCCGATAAGGTTTCTTGGGATACCCCCATGTACTATTACCGCGCCCTTTAATTAATACCGGAGCAGAATCGAGATCTTCAAACCACCCGTTTCCATCGACTTTGAGAACAGCATTCAGATAAGTCTCCTTATCCGTAAGATCTTCAAGTTCGGGAAAATCGGGAATCGTTATATACAAAGCGGGAACGTTTGTCCCGAATTCACACATCGCCACATCAGACAGTGCCACAGGCAAGCGACGTCCCTTTTCATTTACAATTAAACTATCGGATAAATCAGTAGACGTAGACAATGAATGGGTGATACTACTTACACCTTCGATCTTTATAGAATGGAAATCAAAACCATTGCAATATATGTGTAACCAGTGATGCGGCTGTTCACTATACGAAAACAACGGCAACAATAGAAAAAAGAATAATAAAAATTTTCTCATCTCAATATAAAAATTAGACATGATGTAGATAAGCAATAATGGAACGAAAAAACAATACTCCCTTAGCTATTCTATATAAAACTTTATTGTAATTATTTTTTTCTTTTATAGTAGATTAGATCCTTTAACTTTTTCTCGTGACAGCGAATTTTCGTGAAACGTTATTATACGTTACAACGTATATGCCGTTTAATAATTGATTCAACTCCAATCGGAACACACTATCTGTCTGCTTTTCCGATACAAGTGTTCCACCTATATCATAAACTCTGACGATAGTCTTTTCCGGCAAACCGGATATTTGCAATTCATTTGCAGTTAATAAAAAAGTTCCCGACAGCATATCTTCGTCGACCGACGAAATCACACCGGAATAATAAAACCCAGATACATCTATAAGAGAAAATCGTTTATTAGAATCCCCACTCTCGAAGACAAGATCACTATCGACAAATTTCATAATCAAATCCGGCGATAACCCAATTTGAACGACCGAATCATCTTTAAACTTAACATTAACAGTCTTATCGTTAGAGTATAATATAGGACATAATAATAAAAATATTATTACAAACGCCTCTCTCATATCCACTATTGTTTAATTAAATTTAGATTCTATTTGAAAATTTATATTTATATAACCATATTAACAAGGCAAATATAGTATTATTATAATCTAAATCAAAATTATCAAGATAAATGTGACAAGCTGGTACAATAGAATTACCTACCTATCTCCCCAATTCTCCCGGTCGAGATTTCGGTAATTCACCGCTTCGTTGATGTGTTGCACCTGTACCCCTTCGCTACCTTCCAAATCGGCGATGGTACGAGCCACTTTCAAAATACGGTCGTAGGCCCGTGCCGACAAGTGGAAACGGTTCATCGCATCTTTCAGCCGTTTCAATCCCGCCTCATCGGGGACAGCGAATTGGTTCAGCAGCCGGGTAGTCATTTGGGCATTGCAGTGAATGCCGGGATAGTCGGCGAAGCGTGCGGCTTGAATTTCTCTTGCGGCAATGACTCGTCGACGAATCGACTCGCTCGACTCAGACGGACGGGTGTCGGAGATTTTCTCGAACGGGACGGGAACGATCTCCACTTGTATGTCTATGCGGTCGAGCAGAGGGCCCGAAATTTTTCCCAAATAACGTTGTATCGTTCCCGGGCTGCATATACACTCTTTTTCCGGGTGGTTATAATATCCGCAAGGACAAGGATTCATCGAAGCGACCAACATCACCCCGGCGGGATATTCTATCGAGTATTTCGCACGTGCTATCGTTATCTTGCGGTCTTCGAGCGGTTGACGCATTACTTCGAGTACTTGACGTGAAAACTCGGGCAACTCGTCGAGAAAAAGCACCCCGTTGTGTGCCAATGAAATTTCACCCGGCTGGGGAAAAGCCCCGCCGCCCACCAACGCTACCGGCGATATGGTATGATGCGGCGACCGGAACGGCCGTTGCGACAACAGCGAACTACCCCTCTCCATGCGTCCGGCGACCGAATGTATCTTGGTCGTTTCGAGTGCTTCCTGCAATGTGAGAGGCGGAAGTATAGAAGGCAACCGCTTCGCCATCATCGACTTTCCGGCGCCCGGAGGCCCTATGAGTATGATGTTATGTCCGCCGGCTGCCGCTACTTCGAAAGCCCTCTTGACACTCTCCTGACCTTTGACATCGCTGAAATCCAAATCGAAATGGGTATATTCCTTGAAAAATTCCGCACGAGTATCGATCACCGTCGGTTCCAGCTCGATCTCCCCGTTCAGGAAACGAATCACCTCGGTGATATTCTCTACGCCATACACATCGAGATGATTGACTACCGCAGCCTCGCGAACATTGGCTTTGGGAATAATCAACCCCTTAAAGCCCTCCTCCCTTGCCTTGATAGCTATGGGCAACGCCCCCTTGATAGGAAGAATGGAGCCGTCGAGAGACAACTCCCCCATCAACATATACTCGCTCAATTTACCTGTTTCTATCTTCTCGTCGCTCGCCAAAATCCCCACGGCCAAAGGCAAATCATACGCCGCCCCTTCCTTGCGTATATCGGCAGGCGACATGTTCACGATTACCTGTTTCCTCGGAAATCTGTAACCGTTATGTTCCACGGCCGAGACAATTCGCTCGTGGCTCTCTTTCACGGCTGCATCGGGCAATCCCACCATAAAGAAACGGATACCCTGCGAACAGTTCACCTCGATAGTCACTACAAGAGCATCGATACCCTGCACGGCTGCGCCAAAAACTTTCACCAACATAGTAATAGATTTTGCAATAATAGGTTATGGTGTTACTAAACGTTCGATATAAACCCTCGAAGAGTCGGGCGAAAGCCCTCGGGCGACAATCCGCCCCAAAGAGTCGGAGACCAACAGATAAGGTATGCTTTGGATATGAAGCTCTTTCACCCCCGGATAAAGATAACCGCCTTTCGCCCACCGCCGGGCCCATACGGCCGAATCGGCCTCGATTCGCTCCTTCCACACGGCGCTGTCCCTATCCAGCGAAATTTCCACGACCTGCACCAACGAATCGTATCGTTCTGTTATCTCCCTTAAAAAGCCGCTGTACCTCTGTGTTCCGGGTGTCTCGGCAGCCCAAAAACAAAGCAGGGTCGCTTGGGCTTCTCGGGGATTCAGCAATTCGGTCGTATCGGCCACCGTAGTCAATGACAAATAAGGCAATACGGTGTCACTCTTCTGTATGGTTTCAAATTGTCGATACATTTCCAATGCTGTGGCCGGCGGAGCCGACAGTACACGGTCGTCCAACAAACCGATCAACGAATCGCAAAACGCATCGCTCGCCCTTCCCAATACATAATCATCTAACAAAATAGCGCTCACAGGCGAATCTTTATGTTCGCCTACATACTTTGCCACAACGCCTTGCAGCTCCTTGCTCAACTGCTCGTATCGCCGGGTTCTCATTCCCGATGCCGAAATGTTCCTTTCTGCCGACCAAGACTGCAACAACTCTTTATTCTCTTGATTGAACTTAAACAAATCCTTATTTAGAGAACTTCCTTTCACTCTCAACCCGAAAGGATCCTGCCCGTCGCCCGACAATTCTATCCGGTCGCCGTTCTGCACATATATCTTGGTCAAGGACGTTTTATCGAAATAATAAAACTGTATGGGAATAACTGCCGAAGCCGAGTTTTTGAATGTGATAAAACCATTCTGCGGACGGAGAGTATCTACGACAATGCCGTTTTCAAGACTATAAACGGCATAAATAGGGCGTCCTCCTAAATTATTGATAGTTCCCTCCACGACAAACTCGTTATCCTTGCCGCCGCAACCCGACAGCAAAAGGACACAAATACACAGTACCGCACCTATTTTATTCATGCAAAAAACATTTTCATTTCTTGCAAATGTACTGGATTTTACGGGAGGAGCAAAACAATATCCGGGCAAAACAAAGTATAAAACCCGACAACAATGGAAAAACCGGCGAAAAAGAACGACCTTTTTACCTATAAAATAAAGCCGATATAGCATATATTTGCACAATTATCTATATCGGAATGTATCGGATATAGATGCGGTTCGAAATAAAAAAATGAACAAGTTCATTTTTCATTTCTCCCACCATTTGTTATATTTGTATATGAAACGATTGTTTATCTTCCTGCTGATAGTTCTGCTCTGCATTCCGGGTTTTACCCAAATCCGAAACGATGTCCCCCGATACAATCCCGACAGCGTGCGTGAAGAGCTGGACAAAAGACCTTATTTTTCACTATACAAAGACAATTACTTTATCGGGGGTACGACCATCGGGAGCAAACCGACCAATAAAAATTCCGATGTAAAATTCCAACTAAGCATCAGCCAGAGACTTACAAAAAGTAAACTTCCATTCGACACCTACCTCTTTATAACCTATACGCAAAAAGCATTTTGGAATGTCTTTCAAGAATCCCTCCCGATGTACGATCTCAATTTCAATCCCGGCATAGGGCTATCGCATCTGGTCATACATCGAAATAGACTTATCGGACAAGTCTCGCTCCTGATCGAGCATGAATCGAACGGGAAAGACAGCATTTGGTCTCGCAGTTGGAATAAAATCTCGTTTATGGGTGCGCTCGCCGTAGATCGCAATGTAGAACTTCAATTCAAAACATGGATACCTATCATCGACAGCGGGAACAACCGGGATATCCTCAAATACTGCGGTATTTTTCAATTAGCAGGCAGTTACATAAGCGACAATCGTCGGTTCGGGGCTACCGTTATTCTCACCAAGCGGAGCGGCTGGAATTTCAATTTCAACACCGTTATCGAACTGAATGCCCGCTTATTCCCCAACGAAAACCAATATTTCTTTATACAATATTACAACGGTTACGGCGAAGGACTACTCGACTATAACAAATTCCATTCTCGCCTGAGAGTAGGGTTCGTCATCAAACCCCAGAATTTCAGCAATTACTGATTCCTCCTTCACACATAGCTTTTTCAGTTCAGTAGAAAATCCGTAGGGTAGGCATGAATTTTAGCAATCACTTGCCGACAAACACATTCCGGACTTTTCGGTGAAAAGTTGATTCTTGCTTAAATTTCTGTACAAAGCGTACTACTCCTCCCCTGCCGTGTCCCGTAGTATTACGGGGTACTATGTTAGCCATATAGAGGAGACACC
>OLWA01001527.1_pt1 | contig 23575 bp, 26 predicted proteins | sample 1673251 | NCBI WGS metagenome assembly OLWA01 (sample SAMEA3178937, study PRJEB25190) | human gut metagenome | biome: human gut; feature: human-associated habitat; material: faeces | place: Austria | collected 2013 | reverse complement strand
TAAGTCTTTAAAGAAAGACTCGGGATAGTTCCTATGGGTCATTTTGAATCCTTCGCATCCTCTGCCCGTATTCTGAGCAGTTCCTCGATTTCCGTTTTACGCGCTAAACGTACTGCCGGCTTCCCTTTATAGGTTTGTGCTCCACAGTCTGGGCATCGCTCTGGCAGCTTCTCAGCAGAGAAGCAGTAGTGGCAGGCGTCGCAAAAATAGTAGTTCAAGTCATATTCACCCCAATCTTCTAGTATATCCTCAAATGCAATAATGGTCTGAAACTCTGCCTTTCCTCGCTGTGCAATATTTGCACTGTTTTTAGCTATCCAAATCTCCGACGGCAATAAGCTGCTCCTTGACATCTCGCAGTTTTTTGATGTTTTTTCCAAGTTCCAGTAGATAGTCTTCATCAATTTCCCAGAACCGTTCTTTTTGCATCTGACTCTTTAGCAGCTTATGTAGTTCCCATGCAGCAGGCTGGAATTCTTCTGGATCAATATCAGAGATACAGGTGGGTTCTATCGGTTCATCCGGGTATACGATTTTTCCATCCTTATTTACCAGAAGCTCTCCAGCTTCAGCCGCCTTCACATATAGGACGACCACATCTCGCATAAAAAGATTGGAAAAGTAGTGAGCGAGGGCATAATCGTCAATTGTTCTGCTGAATGGGGAAAAGGCCGTACCAAGCAAATCCATAAGATATTGTGCGATAGGCCCCCATACGGATGGGTTCCAGTCGATATGGTCAGGCTTATGAGTGTAACGTTCTGCATCGTATTTGCCGGAAACGTACTTTGAAATTGCTTCGGCGATGAATTCCTGCCAGAACCAGTAGCCTTCCTGTTTTAGTTGGAGGGAGGTATTGTCAACACCACGGAGTCGGTCTGCGAATGTGATGGTGTCGAGAAGATCCGGATCATTGAATCGGTGCAGATCGTCCTTTTCCGAGTTGATAGCATACCAGTGCCCAAGCTCGTGCCAGAGAAACCAGCAGAAGTTCTGCTCGCTGTCGTTGGGTAATAGATTCTGACGGATCAGAATAGCACTGCCCTTTTCTCCGTGGATATACTCCATGATGGAATCATCGGCAGGGATTTCTTTATACGTACAGGACACGTCGGAAAGTGCCTGCTCTCTGACTTTGCGGAAGTTGCGGCCATTAGCAATGTAGATTTGCGGGCAGGAAAAAGTAATCGGGGGCAGGATAGATTTGAAAATGTCGTAAGCCACAGGTGCTAAACACTGGATTTCAAGTTTAGAGAATCTCTTAGCCATAGGATGCTCTCCTTTGCGTTTTCTACTATTATACTGCTAAAAGGACGGCATCTCAACGACATGGATGTATCATCAAGATACATCTGCTATCCATTTATTTCCACAAACCACCGACCAAGCCGCCCGGTAAAGCGTGAGTCGATATGTTCAAAGAACAGATGCTTCTCCTGTCCTTGGATGAGGACTGTGAAGCAGTCGCCGGAATAACAATTATCAGCAGTCCCGGCGGGGTGAAAGTCGCGCACTTTCTCGATAGGAAAGGTACGGCCATCTGCCCATGTGATGGAAGTCGGCTGCATATAGCCGGTGGCATCAAAGGTAGAATCGACCTTAACATAGACGCGCTCGGTTTTGGTACGATGCTGAATTACCATTGGGTAGGCCGCTCCTTTTCTTATAAATGGTCTGCATCATCGGAAATCGTACCCAGAAAGTTTCGGTTGGGCATATCCGGGAGACGCAGGTGGTTGTCATCGTTCATCTGTTGGAGCTTAAGCAACAGCAGATTCACATTGGTTCCAAGACTACGAGCAATCTGCACCACATCATATCCGTCCTGAATGAGAGATCCGATGGCATCCTCATCCAGCAGAAGATTGGCGACAAACAGATTTGTTTCATATTCTGTAGTATCGGTGATGTTAAAAAGTTCAAATTCCATGAGACCAGCCTGCGTTTTACCAAGAGAACGGTGGAGCAGAGCATGGCCCAGGCTTCCGCAATCATGGCAATGTTCAATAATGTCTATGAAAAGCTGCTGAGACAGGCAAAAAACAACAGTATTTCTGGACAAAGAGTGGCAACAGTCAACAGCCAGATTGAAGACTTGGAAGAACGGTTACAGGATGTCATCAGCCATCAGGTGGAAGCACTCCGGGAAGCCGCGCTGGAACAGAGTGCCGAGTTGAATGAGCGACTTTCCAATGGAGAGATCACATTGGACGAAATTGACACAGATATCCGTAGCGGATTGACACCGGGCAGTATCGGAACGAGCTTTTATGATTTTGAAACCGAGGAAGGTTCCGAAGCGCAGATTTACACCGAACTGGTAAGGGATTTGCAGGAACGGCTGAAAACACTTCGGCAGGAACGGCAGACCATTGAAGAAGAGCAGGGTGATCTTGCAACCGTGAAGAAAAATTTTGAATTCTTCCTCGCCTGCCTGAAAGAGCTGCTCGATACGAATTCCGCTGGGATGCCACTGAAGGTCAATGGTCTGGATGTGCAGGGAACTTTGATGCGGGATGCAGAAGGGAATCCAATTGAAGGTCGGGCGAGAGCCATCACCAGCGGAAAGCTCAAAGTCACCCCGGAGCGAATCGCAGAAGCACCGGATATGCTTCACTTTGAAAAAGGAATCTACTGTGCCTTTATCAAAAGTGGTGTTCTGCAAGGAGATGTGGCGATTTACAAGACAAATTTTGGAGTGATGCTGACGACCAAAGGCAACCGCAGGACGTTGAACAGCTTCATGGGGTACAAGCGGTGTGACCTGAATGGCACGGTGGTCTATGTGGATGCTCCTTACAAAGTGTACGGTTTCAGCATCCAGTACAGACGGTACTTAACGACAGCTGCAAAGAGAGAGCGTGGAATCGCCGTGTGAGAAAACAAGAAAATGTGAGAGTGAGATACGACCCTGCTGGATGTGGTGAAAACTACGTCTGGCAGGGCCTTTTTTGTTTATGGAAAATTTTGTTCTAGGGGATTGCTATGCGCAGAGTTCTGTTATATGTTATGGGGGACGAGAAATACACATAACAGAAAAGACACAGGAGCGTTCAGAATGAAAAGTATAACAGAGATGCAGGTAGGAGAATACGGTATCACAGCAGAGGAGATCATGGCAGCGGGTGCTATGAAATTTTATCTCCTAAGCATGGAATCGGCAGAGGCACTGAAGAAGGTGGTAGCTGTATACGAGCCGAAGGTGATTCGGCTTGATAGCGGCGAAGGCGTGCCAGTACAAAGCATTATTGACGGTGCAAAGTACGCGGCTTTCATTGATGAGACGGTGAGGTTTGCTGTGCAGGAGATGGGGGATGGGCGAGTTGCAGAGGGATTGAAGAAGATTGACGGAAAGCACATGGTCGAGAGTGCCAGTGTGGAGTTTATGAGTTTTATCGAAGATGCGTACCTGTGTCTGCAATAGGAGAAAAAATAGTTGCGCTGCGCCGGGGTATCAACTTGCTATTTGGGCTATTAGATGGTAAAATCAAAATACGAAAGGTGAGTTATAGCCTCATGGTTGAGGGATAGCTCCAGAAAGGAGTCTGAAAAGCATGGGAAGATTTGTGAACCCAGACAGCAGTGCGTTCCAAGTTGCGCTTAACTCCAGAATATATGTGGATAAGACTGGTTTGATTGAGTACACAAACAGTGTTCTTGATACGACAAATGCTTACATTTGCAATAGCCGACCGCGCCGATTCGGAAAGTCTTATGCGGCTAATATGCTGGCGGCATATTACAGTAAGGGTACAGATTCCGAGCAAATGTTCTCTGGACTGAAGATAAGCAAAGATGCTGACTTCAAAAAGCACCTTAACAAGTATGATGTAATCCACATCGATATCCAGTGGTTTTTAGCAAACTGCGATGATGCGGATAAAGTAGTTCCTTTTATAACCAAGAGTGTTCTGGATGAACTTCGCGGTATCTATCCAGATGTGCTGCCGCAGGAGGTGGTGACCCTCCCGGATGCTCTTTCACGAGTAAAGGAACGCACCGGGCAGAAATTTGTTGTTATCATAGATGAATGGGATGTTATTATCCGAGATGGGACAATAACAGAGACCGTTCAGGATGAATATCTCAATTTTTTAAGAGGTATGTTCAAAGGTGTCGAGCCTACAAAGTACATCCAGCTGGCGTATCTTACAGGCATTCTACCGATTAAGAAAGAAAAAGCGCAGTCTGCAGTAAATAACCTCGATGAGTTTACGATGCTGCAGGCCGACGAGTTGGCTCCATACATCGGTTTTACCGAGGATGAAGTAAAAGACCTCTGTGAAAAGTACAATAGAGATTTTGACAAAGTAAAAAAGTGGTATGATGGTTATCTGCTGAATGGATATCAGGTGTATAATCCGAAAGCAGTTGTAAGTGTTATGACCAAGGGAAGATTCAGAAGCTATTGGTCGGAAACTGGTTCATACGAAGTTGTAGTGCCGCTTATCTGTATGAACTACGACGGACTGAAGAATGCAATTATAGAGATGCTTTCTGGCTCGGAAGTTAAAGTTGATACAGCTACTTTCAAAAATGACCCGGCGAAGATACAAAATCGGGATGATGTGATTACCTACCTGATTCACCTCGGCTATTTGGGATACGACGAGGATAATGAAACAGCGTTTGTTCCGAATGAGGAAATCAGACAGGAATTGATCACGGCGGTCAGAAGCAGTAACTGGGATGAGTTGATTGCATTTCAACAGAAGTCAAGAAAGTTGCTTATGGCAACGCTGGCGATGAATGAAAAGCAGGTGGCATCTGAAATTGATAAGATCCATTCAGAATACACTTCGACTATCCAGTATAACGATGAAAATTCTTTGAGCAGCACGATTACCATTGCCTATTTGGGAGCAATGCAGTATTATTTCAAGCCAGTGAGAGAACTGCCCACAGGCCTTGGCTTTGCTGATTTTGTGTTTATCCCAAAACCGGAATATAAGAGCACTTATCCGGCACTGGTGGTGGAACTGAAGTGGAACAAAGATACTGAAACCGCATTACAGCAAATAAAAAACAAAAGATATCCGGAGTCGATACTGAATTACACGGGTGACATTTTGCTTGTGGGAATTAACTATGACAAGGATACCAAAGAACATCAATGTCTGATTGAAAAATACGAGAAAAATTGATTTTCATGCCCACTTACGCACTGTGTAGAATCCTACACGGTTCGTAGGTGGGCTTCTTTTTTGTCTCTTTTGCACGAGTTCCTACCTTATTATAATATGTACATTTCCTCGCACTTTCGGGTGCGGGGCTTTTTTGTTTCTGGTTTTTACCCCACCCCACGTCCGCCCCACAAAGCCCCGGTGTCGCGTTTATCCTTCGGCAGCGGAAAACAACGCAAGGGGAGTCGTGAAACGCGACGGTGGGGCAGACAGGGGAAACACGGCACAAAACAGTTTCTATCTCAGTTACTTAGAGTGAGAACTGCTCGGAAAGTGACCTGATTGGCAGCTACTATGAACAAAAAACGCCACCATAATTACCGTAGTAAGGTAATAGGGGACGTTACTCTTTATCATCTGGGGTGAACTGTACAACATCGTTTGGAGTGCAGTCCAGTATTACACAAATCTTTTCAAGCGTAGAAAGGGTGATGTTACGATTCTTTTTCAGGGTGTCCAGAGTTTTGTTGTCTAACCCTCTCTTGAGAAGCTGATACTGTGATATTTTCTTGTGCTGCATAGTTTCCCAAAGAGGGGCAAAGTCAATCAATTCTGTCACCACCCTTGCTTTTTTGTACTTTTCATTATACGGGCTCGGTTTTAAAATTGATATTGTGGAGATACCCACAATGAAGTATAATAAAAGCTAGAAAAGCCCTTTATTGCCGATTGGAGAAAGGGGGACAAGAATGGCAAATGATGCTCATGCAAAGAAGCCGATTGTGATAGAACGGCGCAGAGAAAAAGGGCGAAGGAAATCGCCTCGCCTTACGAAGACATACGAGGTAAAAATCATCCCCGCCACAGTTGGCGTAGTACTGGAAACCGAGGAACCTCCCAAAAAGCGGGTTGCAGCGTATTGTCGTGTCAGTACGGATCAAGAGGCACAGGAAACCAGTCTGGAAGAGCAAATGGCTCATTTCAATACGGTAATTGCGGAGCATCCAGATTGGGAGCTGGCAGGAATCTATGCTGATGAAGGCATTTCTGGTACACAGGTGAAAAATAGAGTTCAGTTTCAACAGATGATTGAAGACGCGAAAGCAAAGAAAATCAATCTGATCCTTACAAAGTCCATCAGTCGTTTTGCCAGGAATGTAGTGGATTGCCTGACGAACATACGGCTGCTTCGGAGCCTTAGACCACCCGTCAGCGTCTATTTTGACAAGGAACGATTAGACAGCTTGGATGAGAAGGCCGAGGTTTCCTTACGATGCTGGCTTCTTTCGCACAGGAGGAGTCTCGGAGTATTTCAACCAACATCAAGTGGGCGACCAGAAGCCGGATGAAAGCCGGAACGCAAAAGGTAAGTACGACGAGCTTGTTAGGATATGATACGGATGATGATGGTGAAATGGTCATCGTAACCAGAGAAGCCGAAGTAATCCGAACGATTTTTACTAGCTTCATAAAGGGAATGCATCCGACCGAAATAGCGGAAAAGCTCAACGCGCTGGGAATTCGTACAGTTAAAAACAATTTGTGGAGGAGCGAATCCATCAAGAACATCTTACGCAATGAAAAGTACTGCGGCGATGTGCTGATGCAGAAAACCTACACGATTGACTGCTTGACTCACAAAACCAAGAAGAATGAAGGCGAGATGGAACAATATTTTATTTCGGATCATCACCCAGCAATCGTTGATCGGGAAACATGGGACAAAGCCCAGACACGACTTGAACAAATTGCGGGTAAGCGACGGCGAAAGCGCCCGAAGCAACAAAGGCTGATTCCCGTGAAAAAGGGCGTTCTGCGAGGTTTTATTCCGATTGACCCAACATGGAAAACAGTTTCCTACAAGAGACTCTTGACAGCGACGGAAAAGGTGATGGCGTTAGCGAAGCCAGAGACAGAAGAACTACAAGTTAAGGAAGAAAGTGAGGTATACAACGTGGGCGTTTTGGATGGATTCAAGGAAATCGAGTTACAGGAACCCAAAAGCGAGTCTGTTATGACGATAAGTTCAAGTAGCTTGAAGTTCAATAAGGCAACGGCTGTAGAGCTAAATTATCCGGCTTACATTAAGGTGCTCACTAATGCGCAGACCAGACAGATCGGAATTCGACCTTGCTCAGCAAAAGCGAAAAACTCTATTAAGTTCAGTGAAGAGGAGAGTAAGCAGCATTATGCTATTATTCTCAAGATCCCGGCGGTGCAAGCGGATTTTCGGCGGCTGTTCTCATTTGAGAATGAAGAGGGCGAAAAACTTACATACTCACTGAAAGGAACTTTCTATCCAGAGGAACAGGCAATTGTGTATAACCTGGATGACGTGAAACCTAAAGAGGAGAAAAAGCGTCAGAGGAGAAGGAAGAAAGGGAAGGCATCAGAGGATAACCCGGAGGAATCATAATCCGGTCAGAAATAATTGAGTAAGTGTTCAGGCTCCCGTCTGTGTTTCAAAGACAAACTTTGAATTGCAGGCGGGAGCTTTTTAATTGCTTATAATGAAATCCTAAAGAATTCTGAACCGAATCTTTTTGATTTATCCAATAAATGTTAATCTTGGAAAAACAGAATGTGGGAGAAGGAAATGAGTATCACTTGCTCGGAAATTGAAAATCTTAGTCATTTTAGACAAAAATCTAAAGTGCACTTCGGCATCTATCTTTTGAGGTGGCTGAATTCGTGTTGAGCGTAATAGCTGCTTTTGAGCGAAAAATGTGAAATAAGCAGGTTTTTGCGATGAGATTCAGCATAATAAATCATAAGATATGCGCTGTGAGCAGAAAAGATTTGTACAAATAAGTGAGTTTAATCATTTATCTATTTTCTTAAAGATGGAGAATAAATAAGTGATTATATTCACTGAAAACCATAAAAATCAAATAAGTGAGCTTAATCACTTATAAGGGAAAAAGTGAATATTTTACGCTCTGATGTACTTTGAGGTCGTCGATTAGTCAATAATCGGCGGCTTCTTTTTTATGCCCGGAAAAGTGGGTATGTAGCGACATATGGCAATAAGTGAGCTTTATACGCCACCGTCGAGCAACTTCTCCGAACAAATTTGAGTGCAGAAACTATGACAGCAAGAAGAATTTCTTTGATACTTCTGCGGTTGAAGCAGTTATCAAGTTGGTGATTGAGTATAACCCAGAAGCAATCATGGTAATCAAGTCTACGATTCCTGTTGGCTTCACTGCAAGTGTTCGTGAAAAATATCACTGCGATAACATTATCTTCAGCCCGGAGTTCCTGCGTGAGAGCAAGGCTCTATACGACAACCTGTATCCGAGCCGTATCATCGTTGGCACGGATGTAGAAAACGCCCGTCTGGTGAAGGCTGCACATATTTTTGCTGAATTGCTTCAGGAAGGCGCAATCAAGGAAAACATTGATACGCTGTTCATGGGTTTTACCGAGGCAGAAGCGGTCAAATTGTTTGCTAATACCTATCTGGCTCTGCGCGTTAGCTACTTCAATGAATTGGACACCTATGCAGAGATGAAGGGCTTGAACACCCAGCAGATTATCAATGGTGTCTGCCTTGATCCGCGTATCGGTACTCATTACAACAATCCCAGCTTCGGCTACGGCGGGTACTGCCTGCCCAAGGACACTAAACAGCTGCTCGCAAATTATGCCGATGTACCGGAAAATTTGATTGAAGCAATCGTGGAATCTAACCGTACTCGCAAGGACTTTATTGCGGATCGTGTGCTTGAAATTGCTGGTGCTTATGAAGCAAATGACAGCTGGGATGAGAGCAAAGAAAAAGAAGTTGTAGTTGGTGTGTACCGCTTGACGATGAAGAGCAACAGTGATAACTTCCGTCAGAGCTCCATTCAGGGCGTTATGAAGCGCATTAAGGCTAAGGGGGCGACGGTCATTATTTATGAGCCGACTCTGAAGGACGGTGAGACTTTCTTTGGATCAGTAGTGGTTAATGATCTGGCTAAGTTCAAGGAAATGAGCCATGCTATCATCGCAAATCGCTATGACAAGTGTCTGGATGATGTGGAGGATAAGGTTTATACGCGCGATATTTTCCGCCGTGACTAATTAGCAGGAGTACGAAGATGAAAGTATGTTTAGTGGGATCGTCAGGCGGACACTTAACGCACTTATATATGTTGAAACCGTTTTGGAAGGATAAAGAGCGGTTTTGGGTTACGTTTGATAAAGAAGATGCGCGTAGTCTGCTTGAGGGAGAAAAAGTTTATCCGTGCTATTACCCGACAAATCGTAGTTTGAAAGCATTGGTAAAAAACACCAAAATTGCATGGGATGTTCTGCATAAGGAAAAGCCGGATTTGATTGTTTCCTGTGGTGCAGCAGTAGCCGTTCCGTTTTTCTATATCGGAAAAATGATGGGAGCAAAAGTGGTATACATCGAGGTGTTTGATCGTATTGATAAACCAACTATGACTGGAAAGATGGTTTACCCTATTGCTGATAAATTTGTCGTTCAATGGGATGAGCAGAAGAAGGTTTACCCCAAAGCAGTAAATCTCGGAAGTATATTCTAAGATAGTAGGGGGAGAAAGCCAACATGATTTTTGTGACAGTGGGAACACATGAGCAACCATTTAATCGGTTGATTCAAAAGGTGGATGAATTAAAAAAAGATGGCGTTATAACCGAAGATGTCATTATTCAGACGGGTTTCAGTACATACGAACCAAAATATTGCCAGTGGAGCAAGTTGATTCCGTACCAGCAAATGATTAAGAATGTAGCAGATGCGCGTATTGTAATCACCCACGGTGGCCCAGCAAGTTTTATTATGCCGCTTCAGATTGGAAAAACACCTATTGTTGTGCCACGGCAGCATCAGTTCAATGAACACGTTAATGACCATCAGGTGGAATTTGCACGAAATGTCGCAAAACGGATGGGAACGATTATTGAAGTGGAAGATATTGAAACCCTTGGAGATGTTATAACCAATTACGATCGGATTGTAGCAGGCATGGGTCATGGGATTAGCAGCAACAATGCAAAATTCAATGAGGGCTTGGAGTCAATCGTAGATGAGTTGTTTAACAAGTAAAGAAAGGCAACGAACATAATGAGCAAAATCAAAGTTACCTTTGTAGAAACAAATTGTAAAAAGAATGGCCCAATCAAACAGACACTGAATATTATTCGCAATATGGACAAAGAGGTCTTTGAGCCTAGTCTGGTAACTGTGTGGCCGGAAGATGCAGACAATTCAATGATTGATGAGTATAAAAAGCTGGGTATCCCCGTACTGTCTGCAAACATGAGCAAGAAAAAGTCTGTTCTCTTTGGAAAGAAAGAGGTTGGACAACTTTTAGAGCAGTTGCAGCCGGATATTGTGCAGGGTGTCGGTATGCCGCCGTACAGAATGACGCTCGGCTATAAGAGAGCAATTCACTTTGTCACGCTCAGAAATTATTGCTATGAGGATTATCCTGACTACTATGGGAAAATTCCCGGAACAGTTATGGCCTTTCTCGATTTGAATTTGATTAAGAAACGTATGGCAGCAGGCGAACCTTTCGTGACGTGTTCTGAAAGTTTGACAAAAATGTATAGAAGCCGTCAGAATATGGAGATTCCGTATATCCGCAACGGCGTGGATGTGAGCCAATATACAAAAAGAAACTGTGACGAAATAGATGACGTGCGGAGAAAACTTGATTTGCCGTTAGGAAAAGTCATCTATGTGTATAGCGGTGGATTTATCGACAGAAAAAATCAAAGAGAAGCCATTACCGCATTTTTGGCAATGAAGAAAAATGCAGATGCAGTTTTACTTCTGCTTGGTGATGGAACGAATTTTGAAGCACTGAAAGACGAGTTTTCTAAGAATACAAATATTTTGTTCCGGGGTAAGGTGTCCAACGTAAATGAATATCTCCATGCTTCTGATGTTTACTTGGCAACAAGCAAGTCCGAAGGACTGCCTAATGGCGTTTTGGAAGCGATGGCTTGCGGCTTGCCGGTGCTTCTGTCAGACATTCCGCAGCACATGGAGGTTTTGGAAGCAGACCCCCAGTGTGGTCATTCCTATAAACTTGGGAATGCTAAGCAGCTTTCAGCCTTGATGGATCAGATGATGGATGAGAACCTGTTTGAAATGGGCGAAAGAAGTTATACCGCTGTTATGGAAAATTTCACGGCAGAGGGTATGAGCAAGAGGTATCAGAATTTGTATTTGAAACTGATGAATAAGGGTGGAAGATAAAATGAAACTTTCTGAGTGGAAATTATATAGTATTTATGCTTTGGGACATATTCTGCAAGGTAGTCCCGAAGCTGATGAAAAATATCTCAAAATTTTATTTAAGTATCTGATGGGGAAAGAGTGTAACTTTGATAACCCTCAAACATATAGTGAAAAGTTGCAATGGTTGAAGATTTATGACAGAAATCCTCTTTATACCCAACTTGTCGATAAATATGAAGTACGGAAGTTTATTGAAGAACGAATTGGAAGTGAACACCTGATTCCATGCCTTGGCGTATGGAATCACTTTGACGAAATTGACTTTAACAAACTTCCAAATCAATTTGTTTTGAAGTGTACACATGATTCGGGCGGTTTGATTATCTGCAAAGACAAATCGACATTAGACTTAAAACAAGCACGAAAGAAAATTGAACATTGCCTTAAAAGAAATTACTTCCTCAATCATAGAGAATGGCCGTATAAAGATGTCAAGCCTAGAATTATTGCAGAGGAATATACGGTGGACGAATCTGGCTACGAGCTAAAAGACTATAAGATTTTCTGCTTTAATGGTGAACCGAAAGCAATGTTTATTGCAACAGATCGTGGAACGGATACTAAATTTGATTTCTTTGATACAGAGTTTCACCATCTGCCCTTTACCAATGGCCATCCTAATGCGGACAAGGAGATAAAGAAACCAGAAAATTTCGATGAGATGCTTCGCATTGCGGGCATACTTTCAAAGGGAATGCCAGAGGTGCGGGTAGATTTGTACAATGTCAATGGAAAAATTCTTTTTGGTGAGATGACATTTTTCCATTGGAGCGGATTGATGCCTTTTGAGCCGGAGGAATGGGATTACAAATTTGGCAGTTGGATTGAATTGCCGGAGGTTAGATAATGGGTGTATTAAATAGTAGCCGTAAAGCGATGAAAGGCTTCATAGAGAAAAGTTACAGTATGGGTCAACTTCATGGAGAAATGAAGAAAATCAATGATCCTAGGCGACAGAACTTAATCGAAACAGTACACTTGACGAAAGCAGAAGAGAATAAAATTGATACATTGTTTGTTTCTACTTATGGCAAAAAGATTAAATATGATTGGCATAGGCTGTATCAATCTTTTACAGGGAAATTTGATGAAAACTATTTTCCGGAATATCTTTTTTCAAGTGTGTTAGAGCCAAAGATGAATCCGATGGATTATCGCTATGTTCTTGATGATAAACTATTGCTTCCATTGTTTTGTGTGGGCGTAGAGCACGTCAGAACACCGCGTACATACTATTCAGTATGCGATGGCATTTGCTTTGATGAAGAAAAAAATATTGTGGATTTGAAAAATGATAATTTTAATGGGGGGGGGGTACAGAGGCAATAATAAAACCTGTTCAAGATACATCATCAGGTGTTGGTGTTGAGAAAATAAAAGGAATAGAAGCGATAAAGAACAATCTGCAAGAGAAAGCAGCAAAAAAGGGTACATATATAGTACAGGAATGTATCACTCAAAATGAACAACTTGCCATGTTGTATTCAGAGGCAGTCAATACATTTAGGGTTATTACATATCTTTGGGACGGAGAAGTTTTCCATGTGCCGCTTGCATTAAGAATAGGACAAGGCGGTAGCTATTTGGATAATGCTCATGCTGGTGGAATGTTTATCGGTGTAAATGACTTGGGTGAACTGAATGATGAGGCGTTTACAGAATTTGGAAAAAGATATAAAGAACATCCTGATACACACACCGTATTCAAGGGGTATAAACTTAACTTTGTACCTGAACTTATCAAAACAGCGAAGAAGCTACATCTGAATGCCCCGCAGCTCGGAATTATTTCGTGGGATTTAACAGTTGATCAAAATGGAGTGTTTGTTCTGATAGAAGCAAATACGAGAGGACAGAGTATATGGTTCCCTCAAATGGCAAATGGTATGGGTGCATTTGGAAAAAATACTGCGGAAATCCTAAAATTTATAGCTCAAAAATAGAGGAGGATTAAAACAAGGTGATAAAAAGCGTGATTTTTGTTACTGGCTCATTGGCTGACGGTGGGGCAGAAAAGGTAATGTCAATTTTAGCATCGGGCTGTGCAGAGCTTGGAGCAGACGTTACGCTTGTGGTACTAAGACCAAAGAAAATCGTATATCCTGTGTCTGATAAAGTCAAAATAGTTCAATTTACAGATGACGGAAAACTAGCAACTATAAAACGCATAAGAAAGCTGCATAGGGTGCTGAAAGAATCAGCTGCAGAAGTAGTGATTCCGTTCCTTCCCATTATTTCGTTATATACAATGATTGCAAATATTGGGTTGAGAAAAAAAGTAATCATGTCTGAAAGAGCTGATCCGCGAGCTCAGTTCAACAATTTGCCATGGAAAGATAAAATTGGAAATTTCTTTATGAGAAAATGTGGCCTTTTTTCTTTGGCAGATTGGATGGTTTTTCAAACCCCAGATGCACAGTCATACTATTCTGAAAAAATTCAGAAAAAGAGTTCGATCATTCCGAATCCGTTGGATATTGATAAACTCCCAGAAAGATACGATGGAGAACGCGAAAAACGAATTGTTGCTGCCGGTCGTTTTTCCGAGGAGAAAAATTTTGCACTTCTAATAGATGGATTTGCGACTTTTCATGAAAGCTTCCCAGACTATACACTTACAATATATGGGGAAGGTGCACTGAGGAAAGATTATGAAATGCAAATACAGGAACTTGGGCTAGGTGGGAGTGTGAAACTTCCCGGATTTGCGTCAAATCTACCTGAAGAAATCAATAAAGCAGCCATGTATATTTCAACATCGAATCATGAGGGAATTTCTAATTCGATGCTGGAAGCATTAGGAATGGGAATTCCGACTATCGTAACCGATTGTCCAGTAGGAGGATCAAAGATGTTTGTACATACGGGAGATAATGGTGTTCTTATTCAAATGGAAAATAAAAATGATTTGGTCAGTGCAATGACATTGATTGCAACGAATAGCAGGTATGTAAAGCATATTTCAAATAATGCAATAAAAATTCGTGAGCAGTTAGCTGCACCTAATATTTGTCAGAAATGGCTGCAATTACTTTGATAAGGAGATAAGATGTGGGATATTAAAAGCGTAATATTATATCTTGTGATGGCGTCAATAGGCTACTTTTGTATATCAGAGGAAAGAAGAAGCATTCAAAATGGAGTAAGAAGGCGCTTAAAAGTTTCCTATGCAATTCTGTTTTTTGTGTGGCTTTTCCTAGCTGTATACCGATATGTTGGATATGAGAGCGGCATAATTATTGGAGGTAATGATGCCCCTACATATATAGATTATTTCCAGACGTGTCTAGCTGGTAAAGGAAATAATATCTATTTTGTGCGGACAGAACCATTGTTTCAGATAATGACTAAGGCGGTAAGAACTATTACGTCTAACTACCATGTGTACTTCGCACTCATTTACGGACTGATAATATTTAGTTATTTGCGCTTTATAGATGAGTTTGACCTCCTACAAAGCAATAAAACTCCGCTGTTTATGCTTGTGTTCCCGTTTATTCAAAGCTTTTGCGCGATACGCACACATATAACTATTGCATTGATTTTATTGGCGATAGTTGCTTTGAAAAATAGAAGAAATATTTTAATGTGGGGACTACTTATTGCGAGTGTTTTTATTCAGAGAGCAAGTTTAATATATGCAATCTTTCCGATTTTCTATTTTTATTATAAAAAGAATAAGATGACGATGAAAAAAGCAACAGCTTTTATTATTATCGGATGTGCTGTTGGATATATCGGGAAGAAAGTTATTATTGGTGGCAGTATTGGGTATTTAACAGGAGGGGTGTATGCAAATTATGCAAGTGCATCATCATCTGCGGGATATTTATTCGACTACATAAAGCTAATTGTTGAGCAAGTAATCATTGATGGGTATATGATTCTGTCCTATAAAAAAGTAAATGGACAACTGCAAGAAATGGAAGAGTTGGAAAAAGAAAAACTTCGGATGCTTCAAATGATGTGCTACTTCGATTTGATGCTAATTCCAATATGCTACATTTTAGGGATTTGGCGTGGAGCGAGCTATTTCTTTTTGCCTCGTCTTTTGATTTTAGGATATATAATAACCGACTTTTCGAGAAAAATATCGAAAAATTCTCGAAAAGCATACTATATGATAGTTAAAGTGGCAATGCCCATTTGGTTGGTGCTTCGACTATTTACAGTATATGATGTATCTGGGCTGATGCCATATTATCTTGACTTTAGGCTGTAATGTAAATGTTTATGAGGAAACCTAAGTATTACCACTCATAATAACTGGATTTACAGAGGAGAACTGGAAAAATGAAAATTAGAAAAAAGGATATTCAGTTTTTTTTGGTGGGCTGTGGATTGCTATTTGTACCGAGCTTACTAAGAGTGGGAATGTTGAAATCTCAATGGGCATTAGTAAATGTATTATCATGGATAGGAATTATTCTGCTGACACAGAGATATTATGGGGGGGGCAGAGTAGTATTATCTAAAGATGGAAGCAATGGAGTTACAAATCCATTATTGATAATAACGCTAATAATCCTTTTTCTGATTGAAGGAATGATGCTCCCGTATTTTTCGGCTGAATCAAAGATTAAGTACATCTATGCAACGATTCTTCCATGCTATATATTATATGTTTCCTTGCCAAGACAGGAAATCATTCGATATTTTAAAATGTTTGCAAAGTTATTAACCATTGCAAGCACGGTTGTTGTTTTGTGTGGTATTTTTGATACCTTTATTGGTACGAGCATTGGAAAGACAATAGCAGAATTTTCGGCGGCAGATTCATTGATTGAATCTATTCGTCAAGGACGGATGGTTTCATATTTTGGGCATCCGTTGTTGACAAGTGAAGTTATGATTTTGTGCTTTTCATTTAATACATTGGTAAATTACTGCATAGAGAAAAAAACAGTAACAGAGACAGTATACTATTCAATAGTAAGTGTAATCGGAATAGGATTCTGCGGAAGCAAAACGGGACTGATATTGATTGCAATAGAGTTTGCACTGCTGTATGTCAATAAGAAAGGAATAAAATATTTTATTCTAGTCGCCGCGGCTGTTTATTGGGCCTATGGTTATGGACTATTGGATACAGTGATCGGACGATTCTTGGATGGCTTCAAATCAGGAGATTTAACAACAGGAAGAAACACTGCATTAGCCCTACTTATGAGAAATGGATACTTGCATTTTAATTTTTTAATGGGTCATGCAGGAGCAGATTTATCGGAAAGAATGATTGCTGCGCTGGAGTATCCACCATTAAGATGGGCATATCTATTTGGAGTGTGGTTTTCAGTGGTAATGTGCATCATTTTATTTTTGACCCCAGCAATGATGATACTTAAGAACAAAAATATTAAAATTTTTATTGTTCTGATTATACTAATTCTCGATGTGAACAGTTATAACGGGATTACGACGCAATCTGATCAGATGTTGCTTTATTGTGTTTCGGTATTTTTGTTACTGAATTTAAGCTATGCGGTAAGAGGAAATGGAAATGAAGATATGTGTTCTAGTACAAAATCTATATACACTAGGAGGTATCCAACGAGTTGTAACTACAATTTTAAATGAACTTGTGAATGACGAAAATTACGACATAACAGTTGTGATGCCTTTTAAGATGAGCGGGGAGAAACTTTTCAAAATTGATGAACGTATTAAGCTGAAAAATCAAGAAGAACTATCTGTGAATCGAGAACATAAGCCCGTAAGATATATTTTTGCATTAAACAAAAGAATTGGATTTTTAGATAATGGTATAGCACTTCCATTTGTCCTAAACAATCGAATCGCACCACAGGAAAAAGAAAAGTACATAAAATATTTCAATGAAGAAAATTTTGATGTTGTTATTGGTGCGGGCATTGAATATAGTCTGCTTTTGGGCGAAATCAAGAAAGATATATCAGCAAAAACTATAGGATGGCAACACAGTACATACGGTTCATACTTTGAAAAAAGAGGAGCAACTGGATATGGATTGATGAAATATGTAAAAAAATGTTATTCAGCGTTGGATGGCATTTGGGTTTTGACAAATTCTGACAAAACAGAATTTGATAACAACTTGGGTATAGAAAGCAAAGTACTCTATAATCCACTTCCGAAAAATGACAGCGTTAGTACAACGTATGAAGAAGGATATGTCTTGTTTGCTGGGAGACTGGAACGAGAGCATAAAGGGTTGGACTACTTAATTGATGTAATAAAAAAGATTTCAGAAGAAGTCCCGAAGTTGAGAGTGACTATTATTGGAGACGGACCATCACATAATTGGCTAAAAGCTGAGATAGAAAGAACTGGATTAGGGGAGAAAGTTAACCTATTGGGAACAACAGATAATGTTTATCAATTCTATGGCAGGGCGTCAGTAATGGTCCAGACTTCTCGATGGGAGGGCTTTGGAATGACAATACTAGAAGCTATGTCTTGCGGTATTCCAGTAGTGGCATTTCATAATTACGGCCCAGACGAAATAATTAGAGACTCGGTTGATGGATACCTTGTAGATCACTTCGATACAGAAGCATTTGCAAAAAAAGTTGTGGAAATATTAAAGCAGCCTGAACAGCGAAAACAAATGGGAAAATGTGCAATTGAAAGATCACAGGATTTTAGCTTGGAAAAGGTGCTTCCACTGTTTAAACAATATTTAGAGGAAGCAGCGAAGGGATTATAACATGAGCAAGCCATTGAGCAAAAAGAAAGCATCTATGCTAAATATGGCACTTATGGGAGCATATCAGATCGTGACGGCATTATTCGGATTCGTTTTGCCAAGCATGATTTTGAACACCTATGGTGCAAGTTTACATGGTTATACAACAACTGTTTCTAATATTATGAGTTATGTAGCACTTGTTAATGCGGGATTGGCTCCTGCAGCAGTGCAAGCCTTATATACGCCTCTTGCTAAAAAGGACACATATAGATTAAACCAAGTTTTGAATGCTATTGACCATTTCTATACAGTTTCGGGATGCCTTTATACGATAGCGATAGCAATAATTGCGAGCGTATTACCGTTTGTTTTGTCAAATCAGTTGCCTCCGATACTTATTGTGCTTTTGATGATTGTGATAGGCGCAAGTAGCACATTAGAATGTTTCATTTATAGTAAGTACAAAGTTCTCTTACAAGCGGATCAGAGGCTATTTGTGGTTTCTGTTGCCGATACCATAATGTATTTTGTTCGTGTTGGGCTTCAGGTGATTTTGATTTGGGCTAAGGCAAGCATTGTGATCGTAATGGCAATTCCTGCGGTTATGGTTATCTTTAGAATGATGATTTTGTCCATATACTGTCGAAATAATTATCCGGGACTGGATAAAAAGGTCGTGAGGGATAACTCAGCACTGTCAAAAAGATGGTCTGCGATGGCCCATCAATTAGCAGGTTTGGTTGTTTATAATACCGATGTTACGTTATTGACGCTATTTGGAAGTCTTGTGCAAGTTAGTATATACTCTGTCTACAATTTGGTCTTTCAAAAACTGTATGAACTGTTGACGAACATTTTTTCGTCTGGAACTTTAGCGAGTTTTGGACAGTTGATGAGTGAAAATAAGAGAGAGTCCCTACTGCGAAATTATGATTTGTATGAATATGGTTATTATATTATAATAACATTTGTCTATGGTGTTTCAGCATCAATGATTTTGCCATTTGTGAGTGTTTACACGAAGAAATATACAGATATTCCTTATGTGGATGTAAAGCTTGCTGTCCTGTTTATGTTGATAGGCTTTGCGAATAATATACGAATTCCTTGTTTGACAATGATTAACGCAGCAGGGCATTTCAAAGAAACGCAATGGAGAGCAATTTTAGAAGCTGTAATAAATATTACGGTTTCCCTTTTGCTGATTAAACCATTAGGTATGTATGGTCTGCTGATTGGAACTATTTGTTCTTTTGCTTATAGAACAACGGATATTATCTATTACTCACATAAGCATATTCTAAATATATCCTGCAAAAAATCCGTTTTAAGGGTGTTGAGAGTTGCGCTAGTAATTGCTATTAATGTGATACTGTATAAGTTGTTGGTTGGAAAATATATTATGAATGGTTGGGGTGAGTGGATTATGTATGCTGTAATTGCAAGCATAATAGTACTTGTGACGACTGGACTTATATATTTTATTACAGAAAAAAAACAGTTCTTGGCTTGTATGAATTTGATAATTAAAAGAAAAGTTAAGCGTTGATGGTTAAAAGGAGAGAAAATGAACATTAAAGCTGTTGTGTCCAAAGTAGAAAACCATATTTATTGGAAAAAGATTGAATGGGGATTCTATGACAAAATGGATGATGAGTCATTTTTGAAAATGGCTTACAAAAGAAAATTCGGAAAAGAATTGGATTTGAAAAATCCTGTGACCTTTAATGAAAAGCTTCAATGGCTGAAACTTCATGATCGAAAGCCGGAGTATACAACGATGGTTGATAAATATGAAGCAAAAGCTTATATTGCTCAAAAAATTGGTGAAGAGTATGTGGTTCCAACATTAGGTGTTTGGGAAAAATTTGATGATATTGACTTTACAAAGCTTCCGAATGCGTTTGTTTTGAAATGTACACATGATTCTGGTGGTCTGGTTATTTGCAAAGATAAAAGTAAACTTGACAGGGAAAAAGCAAGAAAAAAGATCAATAAATCGTTGCATTCTAATTATTTCGGGGGGGGGGCGCGAATGGCCATATAAAAATGTAAAGCCTCGAATTATTGCAGAGCCTCTTCTTAAAGATGATGCAACGAAAGTGGGCGAGCAGGAGTGCTTGACAGATTATAAGTTTTTCTGTTTTGGTGGAATACCTAAAATTGTTTATATATCGAAAGACAAGGCAGAAAATCCGACGACGGACTTTTTTGATATGGATTATACTCACTTGCCGATTAGAATGCGAGATCCTAATTCGGATGTGTTACCTGAAAAACCGATTCGTTTTGATGAAATGAAAAAAATTGCAGCAGTATTGTCCAAAGGATTGCCCCATTTAAGAGTTGACTTTTACTGTGCGAATGGAAGACTATATGTTGGAGAGTTGACCTTTTACCATTGCAGTGGTTTTGCGCCGATTCAACCAGAAGAATGGGCGATTAAAATGGGGGATTGGATTAAACTTCCTACAAGTAAATAAGGATTTAATGCTTTGCCTTTCTGATTTTGTATGGTTTTTAATCAGGAGGAGCAAAATGAAATTGTTTATAGATAAATTGAAAAACCACATTTATTGGCTTAAAATATCTTCGGGACTTTATGATGGAATGGATGATGAGACGTTCTTGAAAATGGCCTATAAAAGAAAATTTGGTAAAGAGCTTGACCTCAATAATCCTGTGACGTTTAATGAAAAACTTCAATGGTTGAAATTGAATGATCGAAAGCCAGAATATACAGAAATGGTAGATAAATTCATGGCGAAAAAATATGTGGCAAGTATAATAGGGCAAGAACATATTATTCCGACTTTAGGCGTTTGGAGTCGTTTTGATGATATTGATTTTGATAAATTACCAACGCAGTTTGTTCTAAAATGTACACACGATTCTGGTGGATTGGTTGTTTGCAAGGACAAAAGCAATCTAAATAAAAAGGCGGCAAAAAAGAAAATAGAGAAATCTATGAAAACGAACTACTACAAAGGAGGACGTGAGTGGCCGTATAAAAATGTAAAGCCGCGGATTATTGCTGAGGAATACATGGAAGATATATCAGGTAATGGATTGACAGACTACAAATTTTATTGTTTTAATGGTGTTCCTAAATATCTCTATGTTTCAAATGGAATGGATAACCATGAAACTGCTCGGCTGAGTTTTTTGACAATGAATTGGGAAAAAGCTCCGTTTGGACGATCTGACTATCTTGAATTTGAAGTTCTTCCTCCGAAGCCCACAAAGTTCGATGAAATGGTGAAAATAGCAAAATCTTTATCCGGTGGGCATCCATTTCTACGGGTTGATTTATACGAGATAAACAATAAAGTGTACTTCTCAGAGCTGACGTTTTCCCCATGTGGTGGTTTTATGCCGTTTGTTCCTGAAGAATGGGATGCAAAGCTTGGAGAAATGGTGAATATAAGAAAAGTGAAGTGATTATTAAAGATAATGCTAGAAAAGAAAAACTATTACGGAATAGATTTATTAAAGTTTATAATGGCAGTGTGTGTGGTCGCTATTCACACTCAGCCGCTTTATAGCATACAGTCTATAGTTGTGCAACGATTATTTGACACGATTACTAGTTTGGCTGTGCCATATTTTTTCTCAGTATCGGGGTTTCTTCTGTTTTCAAAAATTGATGCGAATATATTAAGCAGGAAAAGTATGGAGGTGTGTAAGAAGTATCTATCAAGAGTACTCTCATTATATGTCATTTGGAATATTATTTATCTGCCAATAACTATTTTTGGATTCAAGGAAAATAATATGTCATTTGCGAGATACGTACTCGATTGTATAAGAGGATTTCTCTTTATAGGCCAACAATTTTACTCATGGCAACTTTGGTATTTACTGTCTGTGTTTTTTGTGATTGCTTCAATTTGTATTATGGCTGAACATAAAATCAAAGATAAAAATATATTTAAGATTATGATGGCCATATTTTTAATGGGGGGGGGTATAGGAGTACTAACGACAGTTGATTTCTCAGAATATAGAAAAATAGAGATGGTAATTAAGTGCATCAAATTTATATTTGGAAATGGGAGAATTCTATCTGGATTTGGTTATATAGCAGTTGGATGGATTGTTGCTAAAAAGAAAATATTAAGTGGGCGGATTAGCATAATTCTTGGCCTAATATTATTGGGAGCATTATATTTAGCAGGGGATACATGGGGGTTTTTGTTAAAGTTTTTGATTGCTGAAATTTTGTTGAGTGCTTCCTGTAAAGTAACATTGCCGCAGCATCCAATATGGGAACATATGAGATATGTTAGTGAAATAATCTATTTTACGCATATGTGGGTGGCGTTTAGTTATACACTGATATTTCGTGAATTTAGATACTATGGAGCAGATATTTTCTTCGCATCTACATTGATTCCGATAATTTTATACTATATTCTATATCGCTCACATATGCTGAGCAAAGTAAAAACAATCTTGTAATAATATGGAAAATCCGTAGGGATCATTCTTGCCCCTACGGATTTTTTATGTTACAAAGATAAATTTTTTAGTCAGTGGCAACATCAAACTGAAAATGTGCCGGAAGGTTGAACTGTTTAATAAACGCATGGTGCTGGGCGTGATAGTGCCGTAGATCGTATCCCAGATGATGCAGTTCCAGCAACTTCACCAGCACCAGATTGAGGTGAATCCGCTTGGCCGCAGAAATCTGCGCCGCGTCCAACCCGCGCTTCGTCATTTGATAGACTTCATCACTGTTCAGCATCAGGTGGGATGTAAAAGCGTTATGCTCGTATAGAAGGATGTGTTTGTCCTTAATGGTCAGAAACTTGTTCAGAGTATGCAAGTCCATAAGAAGCTGATGCTCAAGATAATGTCCGAGTGCATAGCCGCACACCATCTGCTTCGTTTGTTTGTCCAGCTGGCGATTGATAAGGATCAATGGCTTATCAAAATAGAGCGAAAGTAAACCCAACATATCTTTAATGCGGGATGTTTCACTGATGTCCAGACTGCAACTGCGCGCGATCTGTTTAATGTTGCGAGTTCCGGCAGTTTGGACAAGTTCGTTGGCAGCTTGGTGAATAAACGCAGAATCCATAATGTGATCTCCTTCCGGGGATGGCATAGTGAATAGAACAGTGGTTCACAAGTTCATTATTCGTTCCTTTTCTCGTTTTTGTTCTCGGTACTTAAAATAGGCTTTGTGCATTTCATACATGATGCCGTCCATATCCTGCGGGGTCAACTCTCCGCTGGCAAATAGCTCAGTAAGCTCAAATGCGAGATGCTGGGCTTCTATTTTGCCCTTTTTTCCGTAGGCTTCGGCGGCACGTTCGATAAATAAAGACTGATCCGGCTGTAAATAGGTCAGAGGTACATGGAATATATCGGCCATCTTTTCAAGCATTTCAATACTGCGAGGGTAGCGGCCATCACGCTCCCATCCGATGATCGTTCGTTTGTTGATACCCAGACATTGTGCCAATTCGTCCTGTGTTAAAGAATGTTTCTTTCGTAGATCGCGAACTTTCTCTCCAA
>OLWA01001526.1_pt1 | contig 23612 bp, 19 predicted proteins | sample 1673251 | NCBI WGS metagenome assembly OLWA01 (sample SAMEA3178937, study PRJEB25190) | human gut metagenome | biome: human gut; feature: human-associated habitat; material: faeces | place: Austria | collected 2013 | reverse complement strand
GGCAGCGGAAGAAGCCGTCGGCGTAGCCGTAGGGCACCACGCCCATGCGGGTGACGCGGGGCGTGGTATACCGCCGCCCGTAGCTGATGTCGGTACCCGGCTCATAGGTCTTGATGGTGCTGACGGTGGTTTTGAGCGTCATCACCGGGCGCAGACCCAGCTGCGACGCCAGCTCGCCGCCGCCGTACAAAAGGATGCCGGGGCGCACCATGTCCATGAAGCTATCCGGGTAGGACGCCACGCCGCCGGAGTTGGCGCAGTGGCGGAGGGCGAAGCGTTGACCGCGCTGCGCCTCCACCGCGTCGATGACGCGGCGGAAGAGGGACAGCTGCTCCTGTGTGTAGGCGCGGCTGCCGCCGTCCGGCTCGTCCGCCACGGCGAAGTGGGTGAAGATGCCCTCCGCCCGCAGACCCGGCAGGGCGCAGGCGGCGCAGATGGCCGCCGTGCCGGTGGCGAAGTGCCTGCCGGAGACGAGGTAGCCCAGACGGGACATACCGGTGTCCACCTTGATGTGCACCGTCAGCTCGCCGCCGTGGCGCACCGCCTCCTCGCTGTATTCCAGAGCCTTCGCCTGACAGGACACCGCCTGGGTGATGTGCAGGTCCATAAGGCGGCCCACCTGCTCCCGGGGCGTATGCCCCAAAATCAGAATGGGCATGGTGATGCCGTTGCAGCGCAGCTCCGCCGCCTCGTCGATGCTGGACACCGCCAGATAGTCCGCGCCCAGCTCCTGCAGTGTGCGGCTGACCTGCACGGCACCGTGGCCGTAGGCGTCCGCCTTTACCACGCCCAGAAACTTCACGTCCGCACCCACGTGGTCACGCAGGACGCGGTAGTTGTACGACAGCGCGTCCAGATCGATCTCCGCCCATGTTCTCTTTAGTGTTGACTCCATTGTTATCCCTCCGATGGTGTATCCTCCGTGGTGCAGGCAAAGGAACGCATCCGCGCCGTCAGCACCACTTGTCCGTTCTGTGAAAACTCCGCGTAGCGGGGAATGAGAGTGCCCTCGTCCAGCCAGACGGTGCACAGCACCTGCGCGCCGCTGCGCCCGGTGGTCTGCACCGTCAGGCGAAGGCAGGGCGTGTCCTCCAGCGTCTCGCGCCCCTGCTCGGTCAGATAGCCCTCCGCCAGTGCCTCCAGCAGATACGGAAGGCAGTTGGCGGGACAGACATCGGTGCTATCCCCCGCCGGGAGAAGCTGACCGTTGCTTTTCAGCGACAGCTCTCCGTCCACCAGCACGGCGGTCAGCCCCTTCAGCTCCGACGGTGACGTGACCGTGGTGACGGACTGTCCCGATCGGTCATAGCGGCACGTCAGGGTGAAGGCGCGGTCGTCGCTCGCCGTGTGGCTGACCACCTCCGCCTCCATGTCCGCCGACAGCACCGTGCGGTACTGCTCCTGCACCGCCAGCGGTTTTTCGCCGCAGCCGCACAGCAGCACGGCGCAGAGCAGCAGCGGTAAAATGCTCTTTTTCACACTTGCTCCCTCCTTCTCAGGAAGGCTTTGTGTCCCCTATTCCACCTCTTTCAGCGCGTAGGGCAGCTTCTCTATCATATCCGCAGGGGTCACGCCCCGGTGCCCTTTTTCCTCCGCCGCCAGATCGCCCGCCCGTCCGTGGAGCCATACGGCGCAGCAGCACGCCGCGAACGGCTCCACGCCCTGCGCCAGCAGCCCGGTCAGCAGCCCGGTGAGCACGTCGCCGCTACCGCCCTTCGCCATGCCGTCGCTGCCGGTGGTGTTCACCGCCAGACGCCCGTCCGGGGCGGCTATGACGGTGCGGTGCCCCTTGCGGACAAGGCAGACGCCGTGCTGGGCGGCAAAGGCGGCGGCGGACGACTCACGGGGGGCGGTCATGTCGCCGCCGATACGCGCCAGCTCGCCGTCATGGGGCGTCAGCACCGTGGTAAGCCCGCGGCGGCAGGACAGTGTATCTATATGCCCGGACAGCGCGTTTATGCCGTCCGCGTCCAGCACAAGGGGCTGGGGCAGCGTCAGCAGGCGGCGGGTCAATGCGTCGCTGTCCGCGCTGCGCCCCATGCCGCAGCCAATCGCCACGGCGTCACAGCCCTCGGCGCGGCGGCGGAAGTCCGCCTCGCCGCTGAGGGCGAGGGCACCGTCCTTCTCCGGTAAGGGGAAGGGCATGGCGCACAGGCACTTGGCGGCAGCGATTTGCCAGACGCACTCCGGCACCCCCAGATAGACCAGTCCGCAGCCGCTGCGGACGGCTGCCCCGGCGCAGAGCACCGGCGCGCCAGTGTAGCCCACGCTGCCGCCCAGAAGGCACACCTTGCCGAAGGTGCCCTTGTGCCCGTCGGCGGGACGGGCGGGCAGGGCGCGGCGGACAAATTCTCTGTCGATCAGCTCCATGGCAGTGGCTCCTCTCGCTTTTTTGTACAGTATAGCACACTTGTCAATCGTAAAAGGTGCTTTTTTCGTATCGCAGAATGAAAAAAGTGCTTGCAAGTTTTCTTTTATTGTGGTATAAGTTATCCATCGAAGCTAAATCGAGAGAAAAAGCTGTGAACGGGAAAATCTGCACCACGCACATCCGGCAGAGAGAGTCGGCCGCCGGCTGCAAGCCGACTTGGGATGTACCGCAGTGTTCGCCCGGGAGCTGCCGCGAGGAAATGCGCGGACGGGTCAGCCTCCGTTATGGGGAAACGAGTGCGCGGACGCTGTCCGCGAAGCTGGGTGGTACCACGGGAGTTCGCCTTTCGTCCCAAGTGATGGGACGGAGGGTGTTTTTTTATTGCACGGCTCCCCGTTCCAATTAACAACTCGCAAAAGGAGGACGCGATACACTATGAAAGAGAAACTGGAAAAGCTGCTGGCAGAGGGCAGGCAGCGCATTGAGGCCGTCGCCAGCGAGACGGAATTGCAGGACATCAAGGCCTCGCTGCTGGGCAAGCAGGGCAGCCTGACGGAGCTGATGAAGGAGCTGCCCAAGCTGGACGCGGCACTGCGCCCGGAGATGGGCAAGGCGGTCAATCAGGTGAAGGGGCAGCTGTCCGCGCTGCTGGATGCGCGGCGAGACGAGCTGAAAATGAAGGCGAGCGAGGTGGATCCCGATTTCGACATCTCCGTGCCGGGTACGCCGCCGCTGGGCGGCGGGCTGCACCCCATCACCCAGATGTGCTACGATCTGAACGACGCCTTCCGCTCCATGGGCTTTGAGATCTTCGAGGAGGACGACATCACCAGCGAGCTGTACGGCTTTGACAATCTGAACTTTCCCCCCAACCATCCCGCCCGCGAGAGCATGGACACCTACTGGCTGGCAGGGCACGACAAGGGCGAGTGCTGGGACAAGCTGTGCCTGCGTCCCCATCTGACCGGCGGCTCCGTGCGGTATATGCAGACCCACAAGGCACCCTACCGCTTTGTGTACCCCGGCAAGGTGTACCGCAACGAGACGACGGACGCACGGCACGAGCGGGCGTTCTTCCAGTATGAGGCGTTGATCGTGGACAAGGACTTTACCTTTGCCTCCGGCAAGGTGATGATCAAGAGCATTTTGAGCAAGGTGTTCGGTCGGGACGTCCCGGTGCGGATGCGCGCCGGCTTCTTCCCCTTTGTGGAGCCGGGGTTTGAGATCGACATGGGCTGCCTCGTCTGCGGCGGCAAGGGGTGCAGCGTGTGCAAGCACGTGGGCTGGATCGAGGTCATGCCCGGCGGCACGCCCCATCCCAACGTATTGAAGGCAGCCGGTCTTGACCCCAACGAGTACACCGGCTTCTATGTCAACATCGGTCTTGACCGTCTGGTGATGATGCGCTACGGCGTGGACGACGTCCGGCTGTTCCACAGCGCAGACCTGCGGTTTTTGAACCAGTTCCGTTGATGAGGGAGGGCTATCGAAATGAAAGTATCTTTGAATTGGATCCGTGATTACGTGCAGCTTCCGGCGGACGCCGATCTGAAAAGGCTGGCTTACGATCTGACCATGTCCACCGTGGAGGTGGAGGACGCCGTGGAGCTGGCGAAGCAATTTGCACACATGGCGGTGGGCGTTATCAACGCCGTGGAGCAGCACCCCAACGCCGACAAGCTGAAGGTCTGCAAGACCGACATCGGCGGCGAGGTGAAGGACATCGTCTGCGGCGGCACCAACCTCCGGGCGGGCATGAAGGTCGCCGTGGCTCTGCCCGGCGCCATGTGCCGCTGGCACGGCGAGGGCGAGCCGGTGGAGATCAAGCAGAGCAAGCTGCGGGGCGTGGAGAGCTACGGCATGATCTGCGGCGCGGCGGAGATCGGTCTTGCCGATCTGTTCCCCACCAAGGAGGAGGCGCACATCCTCGATCTGAGCGATTTTGACGCGCCCGCCGGTACGCCCTTTGCCGACGCGCTGGATCTGAACGACATCATTCTGGAGATCGACAACAAGTCCATGACCAACCGCCCCGACCTGTGGGGTCACTACGGCATCGCCCGCGAGATCGCGGCACTGTACGACCTGCCCATGAAGGCGTTCCCCCGCTTCGACAGAAGCGTGGAGAATACCGCCGGGTTCCGCGTCACCGTGGAGGACACGGAGCGGTGCCCCCGGTATCTGTCCGCCCAGATCGAGGGACTCAGCGTAAAGCCCGCGCCCTATGAGATGCAGAGCCGTATCTGGCGCGTGGGTATGCGCCCCATCAACGCGCTGGTGGACATCACCAACTACGTGATGCTCGCCACCGGGCAGCCCACCCACGCCTTCGACTCCGACCACATCGCCGGTCACATCATCGTGCGCCGCGCCGGTGAGGGCGAAAAGCTGCTGCTTCTCAACGGCAAGGAGCTGGCTCTCACCGCCGACGATCTGGTGATCGCCGACGACGCGGGCGTGGTGGGTCTGGCAGGCGTTATGGGCGGTGCCAAGGACTCCATCCTGCCGGAGACGGACAAGGTGATCCTTGAGGTCGCCAACTTCGACGCCAAGGGCATCCGCCGCACGGCTCTGCGGTACGACAACCGCACGGAGGCGTCCGCACGGTACGAAAAGGCCATCGACCCGGAACGCTGCGACCAGGCATTTGACCTGTCCATGCAGCTGCTGTCCCAGCTGTATCCGGAGATGAAGGTCACGGGACTGGTGGACGAATATCCCACCCACTTGAAGCAGGCGGAGATCGACGTGGCTCTCAGCTGGCTGGAACGCCGGCTGGGGAAGCGTCTGCTGCCGGAGGAGATCAGGCACAAGTTAGAGCTTCTGGGCTATACGGTCAGCTTCGAGGGCGACAATATGCACCTTGTGGTGCCCACGTGGCGTTCCACCGGCGACGTGTCCATTCAGGCGGACATCATGGAGGAGGTCGCCCGGATGTACGGCTACGAGAACTTCGAGGCGGAGCCTATCACCACCACCTTCGACGGCGCCATCAACCAACTGGACAAGGATCTGGAGCGGCGCATCAAGGAGTACCTCGCCATCCGCTGCGGGATGCAGGAGATCTTCACCTATCCGTGGATGGACGAGCAGTTCGTCAACGCCGTTTTGCAGAGCACCGAGGGGATCCTGTCCCTGTCCACGCCGCCGTCCCCGGCGGAGCGGTTCGTGCGCTCCTCCCTGCTGCCCAACCTGTGCAAAGCGGTGGTGAAGAACGAGCGGTACTTCAACGACTTCGCCATCTTCGAGACGGCGCAGGTGTTCCGGGACGAGAACTACACCGCCCCCTACGATGCACGGGAGAAGCTGCCCTCCCAGCGGAAGAACGTCGCCGGTGCCTTTGCCTCCACCGACAAGGACATCACCGCCCTGTTCCGGAGGGTCAAGGGCGTGGTGGAGATGATGGCGCGGTACGTGCACATGGAGACGCTGACCTTCCGGCAGGAGGAAAAGCCCATCTGGGCGGACAACGTGGTGTGGCTGAACATCTACCGCGGTGAGGAGAAGGTGGGCGACCTTGCGCTGCTGGCGAAGAAGGTCTCCATGGCGTGCGGCATCAAGAACCTCAACGTGATGCTCTTCCAGCTGGATCAGGATTCTCTGGTGCCGCTGAAGTCCCGCACCAACACTTTCACCCACATCGCCGAGTACCCCATGACCGACTACGACATCTCCCTGCTGCTGGACGGCTCCGTCCAGTGGAAGGACGTGGTGCAGACCGTGAGCGGCATCAAGAGCGAGCTGCTCCACGGCGTGTCCTTCGTGGACGAGTACCGGGGCAAGCAGGTGCCCGCCGGGAAAAAGTCTCTGACGCTGCGGCTGTCCATCGGCTCCAAGGAGAAAACGCTGACCTCCGCCGAGATCGAGGAGGTCGCCGCCGGGGTGCTGCGGAAAATCGCCAAGCGGTTCGGCGCGGAGCTGCGGCACTAAGGCGCAGATTTCTCTCAGTGTGCGGCACTTTTCCCTCTTTACAGCGGCGGAAAAAAGGCGTATACTAAGGGTAATTCTGAGAGAAAGGCGGTGCCCACATGGACGAGTTCACCAGAAAGTTCAACGCGGCAGAGGATAAGGAGCAGCAGGTACACTATATCCTGACCTCCGTCTATGAATCTCTCAAGGAAAAGGGGTACGACCCCATCAACCAGATCGTGGGCTATATCCTGTCGGCGGACCCCACCTACATCACCAACCACAACTCCGCACGGTCGCTGATCTGCAAGATCGATCGGGACGAGCTGCTGCAGGTGCTGGTGAAAAGCTATCTGGAGCTGTAAAAATCTCTGCGTGCCGATAAACTCCATTGTGCGTGCACTCTTTCTTCCTCACAGGGGGAGCTCGAGGGGGCAAAGCCCTCCTCGAATCGGATCAAATGCCGCGCTAAGCCTTGCTCTGCAAGGCGTGCGTGGAGCAAAGCGAATATTTTCGTGCCGCTTCGCGTCACGAAAATAACGGCATTATTCAGGCTGTCGAGAAAAGCCGATGGCTTTTTCGACAGCCTGAAATGACCGCCTTCGGGCGGTCATTTTTTTGTTTGCGGCGGTTCGACTAATTATTTCCTGCCCCTCGTGCGTTGACAGCCCCCGCCAAATGTGTTACAATTTGGTTACAAATTTTTTCCGGAGGTAGAATCATGGCTGATAGTAAGAAGCCCGAAGGGCTTGTTTATAAGAATCACCCCCTGCGCCGGGTGGATAATTTCATCTACTACGGCAGCATGGCAGACAAGTATATCGTGCTGCTGCAAATTCTGGACACGGTCAAGGAGAAGGACATGGACGTGGCAAAGCGCGTGTCCGTGCAGCTGCAGCTGACCGACCCCGATCTGAAATCCCGCGACCGGGTGGTGAAGAAGTCCGAGAAGGACAGCCTGTACGCCGCCATGGACGTGGGCTGCATTTGGCTGGAGCGCGCTCTTGCCGGAAAGCTGTAAGTGTGTGCCTATGAGAAAGCTATTTTCTGCGCTGGCTATCGGTCTTGCCTCCCTGCTGGTCATCGGCGGGGACGCCGTGCTGACCGGCGGTGCCAGTGCCAACACAGTGAGCGTACCTCAGGCCATTCCTCTGACGGTGGCTGCCGCCCCGTCGCTGCTGACCGACCCCATCCTCTCCCCCGATGCGGCGCGGCTGTCCGCCATGGCGGGCGCGGCGGTGCTTGCCACTCAGGAGAACGCCGAGACGGCGGAGGACGCGGCGGTGAACAACAGCGATCTGTCCGCCAAGTCCGCTTCCAAGACCGCCGAGACCGAGGCAAAGACCGAGGAGAAGGCGGACACGAAGGCGGAAACGGAGAAGAAGGACGAGGCGAAGGAGGAGACTCCCGTCTCCGAGACCATTCAGGCGTTGGGCGTGGTGTCCGGCACCGGCGTGCGTATGCGTAGCGGTGCAGGCACCGGAAACGACATTCTGAAAACGCTGGACAAGGGTACGGTGGTGGAGCTGACCGCCGTGGAGGGCGACTGGTACCGCGTCTCCTATGAGGGGCAGCGGGGCTATGTGATCGCCCAGTACGTGACGCGCTACGACAGTGCCAGCGGTCTGAACGGCGCGGGCAAGGTCACGGCGGATATTCTGAACATCCGCACCGCCGCCAAGAGCGGCAGCAACTCCCTTGCCACCGTGTCCAACGGCACGGTCATCGCCGTCACCGGCATTGAGCCGGGCGGCTGGTTCGCCGTCACCTATAACGGCGTCAGCGGGTACGTGGCATCCCAGTATGTGCTGATCTGCTCCCCCGCCAAGATCTCTGCGGCGGACAAGTCCGCCGAGACGCCGGCGGAGACGCCTGCGGAAACGCCTGCCGAGACGCCGGTGGAAACGCCGGCGGAGACGCCCGCCGCCTCTGCCTCCGGCAGCGACGTGGTGTCCATCGCCCAGCAGTATCTGGGCACGCCCTACGTGTACGGCGGGGCGGCTCCCGGCGGGTTCGACTGCTCCGGCTTTACCACCTATGTGTTCTCGCAGGTGGGCGTCAGCCTGCCCCACGGTGCCACCAGCCAGCTGAGCCGCGGCACGGAGGTGTCCCGCAGCGATTTACAGCCCGGTGATCTGGTGTTCTTCCAGGACTACGGCGCGGTGGCGTCCCATGTGGGCATCTACATCGGCGGCGACCAGTTCATCCACGCCTCGTCCTCCTACTACAACGGGCATTGCGTGGTGATCTCCTCCCTGACGGAGACGTACTACAACAACCACTATCTGACCGCACGGCGGCACTGAGCTACATAGAAAACAGCACCCACGGCGTATGCCGTGGGTGCTGTTTTTCTGTCCGCTATTTCTCTTGAGAGGGTTCGTCTCCGGCATCGGGCTTTTCCGCTGCGCGGATGTTTACATACAGCTCCTCCCTGGTGTGGGGGTGGAGCTTCAGATTGTAGAAAAGCATGAACGCCGACACAAGCACCATCACAAGGCTCAGTGCCTGACTGACGCGGACAGGCTGCCCGCCGATGGTCCAATTAAAGAGGTACAGGCTGTCGGTACGCAGACCCTCGATCCAGAAGCGTCCCAAGCCGTACCAGAGGAAGTAGAACCACGTGTTCTCGCCGTCGAAGCGGCGCGCCTTGGAGACGACGAACACGATGAGCAGCAGACCTACCACGTTCCAAAGGCTCTCGTACAGGAAGGTGGGGTGCACCTCCACCAGCGCGCCGGTGTCGGTGGTGAGCTGCATGCGCCACGGCAGCGTCGTCGCGCCGCCGAACGCCTCGCGGTTCATAAAGTTGCCCCAGCGTCCCGCCGCCTGCCCGATCAGGAAGCCCATGACCACCAGATCGGTCATCGCACCCAGCTTGAAGCCCTTTTTGCGGCTGAGGAAAAGCCCCACGAGGAACGCCGCGATCACCGCACCGTAGATCGCCAGCCCGCCGTCCCAGATGGCGACGGTCTTGCCCCAGTCGAGGGAGCCGTCCTCCCGGCGGAAGCGGTCCAGATAGAATATCACGTAATACAGCCGCGCACCTACGATGGACAGAGGGATACCCCAGAGAACGGCGTCCATGAGGTTATCCTCGGTGATGCCGTACTTCTCCTTCTGGTGCATACAGAACCAGAGAGCCAGCAGCACGCCCAGCGCGATGATGATGCCGTACCAGTAGATGGCTTTGCCCCCGATGTGAAACGCCACGGACGAGCCGGTGAACGCCCAGTCCCCGAAAAGCCCCGGAAAACGGATGGGGCTGTCCGTCATGATCCTTACGTCCATGTTATACCTCCTCAGACGGTGTGATCACCGACAGTGCCATGTGCTGCCGGGTGAAATTGTCACGGAGGAACGCCAGTACGTCCTCCACGGTGATGCTGTCGTAGATCTCCGGGAAGCGGTAGGGGTCGTAGCCCTGGAAGTGCCCCTCCGCCATGGAGACGGCGATGGACTCGAAGGAGTTCAGCCCGCGGAGAGCCGCACCGAAGTTGGCGTTGACGATGCGCTTGTAGTAGTCGCCGTCCACGCCCTCCGACGCAAGACGCTGCGCCTCCGCGATGATCGCCTCCGCCACCGCCTTGGGATCCTTACTGTCGCCGCCGGCGTAGACGTATGCCGCGCCGGGGAGAATGTCGAAGGCGGAGCCGAAGGAACCGTTGATCAGCCCCTGGCTGTACAGCCGGGCGTACAGGGGGCTGGACTCGCCCATAAGCACGTCGCACGCCAGCTCACCGATGGCGGTGAAGCGGTGCTGCGCCTCGCCGCCGTGCTGGGGCGGGCACTTGAAGCCCAGCAAGAACGTGGGCATGGAGACCTCCATGCGCTTTTCCGCGTAGGGCGCGGCGGCGTCGGTGGACTCCTCCGCGCCGTAGTCCCGGTCGATGACCGTACCGCGCTCCGCAGGCAGGACGCGGCGGGCAACGGACAGCACCTGCTCCGGCTCCACGTCGCCCACCACCACAAGGCACATATTGGCGGGGGTGTAGAACGCCTTGTGGCAGTCGTACAGCGTCTGGGCGGTGATGTGGCTGATGCTCTCCACGCTGCCCGCCACCGGTGTGCGGGCGGGGCTGTGGCGGTACAGGGACTGCATCAGCTGCTTATAGACCTGCCACTCCGGGTTGTCCTCGATCATGCCGATCTCCTGACCGATGATGCCCTGCTCCTTCTCCACGCTCTCCTCCGTGAAGTAGGGGATGGAGACGAAGGAGAGCAGGATCTCCAGATTCTCGTAGAACTTCTCCGTGGAGTCGAAGTAGTAGCAGGTGATGGCGTTGGACGTGAAGGCGTTAGGCTCCGCGCCGTTCTTCGCCAGCTCCTGTAAGGCGTTGCCGTCCTCGGTATCGAACATTTTATGCTCCAGATAGTGGGCGATGCCCGCCGGGGTGTCCAGCCACTGTCCGTTCAGCTGAAAGCGCATATCCATGCCGCCGTAGCGGGTGGCGAACAGCGCGTATTTGCGGGAAAATCCTCTCTTGGGCACAATGCACACGGGCAGTCCGTTGTCCAGTGTGACGTGTATCACTTCCTCGCCGATGCGGGGGTACAGCTTCTTATCCATGTTATGCCTCCTCCTTTCCGCGCAGGAAGTACACGGTGTCGGGCGTCACCGTGCGGGCTGCCGCCACGATGCGCTCCTTCGTCACCTGCTGCAGCGATGCTGCCAGCTCCTCCGGCGTTTCCGTCGCACCGGAGGCGATCTGACCCAGATAGAAGTTCTCCAACGCGCCCTGTGAGTCCGTAAGAGACAGCAGTGAGGTGCGGATCGCCTGCAGCGCGCCCTCCTGCTCCCAGTCCTCCCAGTCCCCCTGCTGGACGGCGTGGAGCTGGCGTTCGATCTCCTCCTCCGCCCGCTCGAAGTCCGTGACCTCCACACCGCTGGATACGGTGAGGATGCCCTTGCTGCGGGCGTAGCTGCTGGATGCGTAGTAGCAGAGGCTGTGCTTCTCCCGGACGTTGAGGAACAGCTTGGAGTTGCTGGTGCCGCCGAAGATCAGGTTTGCCAGCACCATGGCGGGGTAGTCGTCGCTGGTGCAGCGATAGCCCATCGCCAGCTTGCCCTGGGTCACATCCATGGTCTCGATGATGCAGCGGGGCGTCTCCGGTGCCGCTGCGCGGCGCACCGGCGGCAGCGGCGTCTGGCTGCCGCGGGGCAGCTTCGCCAATGCCGACAGCACGGCGTCCTCCACGCGACGCTCCTCCGCGCCGCCGCAGTAGATCATCTCCACGCGGCTGGACGCCATCAGCTCCTGCCCGTGGCGGTAAAGCGCATCGGCGGTGATGGCTCCGGCGGTCTCCTCGTCGCCAAGGCGGAGGACGCTGTACGGCTCCCCGGCGCACATCTCCTGCATAAGACGGATGTCCGCCCAATCGCGCTTGTCGTTTTTCAGGGCGCGGATAGCGTCGATGAGGTTGGCTTTTTCGCTTTCCACGTACTCGCCGAGGAAGCATCCGTCACGGGTGACAGGCTCCAGCAGCAGCTCGCCCAGCTGCTGCGCCACCGGCTCCAGCAGCCTCTCGCCGTGGGGGGTAAAGCCGTCGTCGATGAATCCGGCGGCAAAGCCCACGCACTGACGCTCGCCCTTTTTGCGGACGGTGTAGTCGATGTTGGCACCGTAGAGGGTGTCCAGCGCGGCGGAGAGGCTCTCCATATCCGGGCAGCGGACGGTGCCGCGGCGCAGCACGGCGAGGAGCAGTGCGTTGGCGGACGCGGAAGCGCGATCCAGCCCCGTGACGAGGTTCAGCGTCAATCGGCTGGTTTTGAAGTGTTGGGCGGGCAGATACGTCAGGAACACGTCCTGCATGATCTCCCGGCGGTTTTCAAACATGGCAATACCTCCGGTATATACTCAAATATTTTTTCAGCGTATAGTATACACCAAACCGTTCCAAAAGAAAAGGGGCGTTTCTCCAAATTCGGACAGACGGGAAATATCCCCCGGCGGTGCCGGGGGATATGGCTCACATATTCTTTTTGATGGCGGTCAGTGCGTTTTTCTCCAGACGGGACACCTGCGCCTGGGAAATGCCGATCTCGGTGCTGACCTCCATCTGGGTCTTGCCCTGACAGAACCGCAGGGCGAGGATGCTGCGCTGGCGATCGTCCAGATGGGAGATGGCGTCCTTCAGCGCGATGCGGTCCAGCCAGCCCTCGTCGGTGTTTTTCTCGTCCCGCACCTGATCCATGACGCAGACCGTGTCGCCGCTGTCGGCGTACAGCGGCTCGTACAGGCTGACCGGGTCGCTGAGGGCGTCCACGGCGAACACCACGTCCTCCCGCGGGATGCTCAGATATTGGGCGATCTGCTCCACCGTAGGCTCTCGCTGCGTCTCCGCCAGCAGCGTCTCCCGCGCCTTCAGCACGCGGTACGCCGTGTCGCGCATACTGCGGCTGACGCGGAGGGCACTGTTGTCCCGCAGGTAGCGGCGTATCTCCCCCACGATCATGGGCACGCCGTAAGTGGAGAAGCGCACGGGCTGGTTTACGTCGAAATTGTCGATCGCCTTCATCAGTCCGATGCAGCCCACCTGAAACAGATCGTCAGGGCTTTCGCCCCGTCCGGCGAATCGCTGGAGCACCGACAGCACCAGACGCAGATTGCCGCAGATCAGCTTTTCCCGCGCCACCGTGTCGCCGGCCTTGGCGCGACGGAGGAGCACCGTCATTTCGTCGTTTTTCAGCACAGGCAGCCGCGCCGTATTGATACCGCTGATCTCCACTCTGCTCCGCATACCGCCACCTGCCTTTTCCTTGATAGAGGCAGTATTTCCCGCCGGTGCGCGGGTTATTCCCGGCGGCGCAAAGCTCTGAAATTCGACGGTATAGGACGGGCTGCGCCCATCATACCGTATAGTGAGAGGTGAGGCGTATGCTGTGCAGATTCACGCAGCTGCGGCGCAAGGAGGTCATCAACCTGTGCGACGGTTCCCGGCTGGGCTGCGTAGGCGATGTGGAGCTGACCATTCCAGAGGGGGCGGTGAAGGCGTTGATCGTGTTCGGCCCCTGCCGGTTCTTCGGTCTGTTCGGGCGGGGCGAGGATTACTACATCCCGTGGGAGTGTGTGCAGAAATTCGGGGACGACATTATTCTGGTGGATAAGCCCGTGCGGAGGGAGCCGCCGCCCCGGCGGAAAAAAGGGTGGTTCGGATGAAAAGCAGCGTCTCCGGCGTGACCGGAGACGCTGCTTTTCCGTTTATTTCTTGAAGCTGTCCTTCAGGGACACGCTGCGGTTGAACACCAGATGCTCCGCGGAGCTGTCGCGGTTGTCCAGGCAGAAGTAGCCCATACGCATGAACTGGAACGTGGGGGCGTTGACGGCGGTGCGGTCATCCCTCCTGTCGAACTCCGCCGCCACCTTACGCATCTCCGGCTCCACCTTGCAGCCGGTGAGCACCGTCAGGCTCTCCGGGTTCAGGCAGTCCAAAAAGTCCTTGTCGGGACCGTCGGGCTGCTCGTCGGCAAACAGGTTGTCGTACAGCCGCACCTCCGCGTCGATGCAGTTGGCGGCGTCCACCCAGTGGAGCGTGGCACCCTTGACCTTCCGCCCGTCGGCGGGGTCGCCGCCGCTGGACTGGGGGTCGTATTCGCAGAGAACCTCCGTCACTCTGCCGCTCTCGTCCTTGACGCAGCCGGTGCACTTCACCAGATACGCGCCCTTCAGCCGGCACTCGAAGCCGCCGGGGGTCAGACGCTTATACTTGGGCACGGGCACCTCCATGAAGTCGTCCTCCTCGATCCACAGGTGGCGGGAGAAGGTGATCTCATGGGTACCCTGCGCCGGGTCGGTGGGGTTATTCTCCACGGTGAACGTCTCGCTCTTGCCCTCGGGGTAGTTGGTGACGGTCAGCTTCACCGGATGCAGCACCGCCATGGTGCGCTCGGCATTGGCGTTCAGATCCTCCCGCAGACAGTGCTCCAGAAAGCCGTACTCGATGACGTTGGGGGACTTCGCCACGCCGATACGCTCGCAGAAGCTGCGGATGGCGGCGGCGGTATAGCCCCGGCGGCGCAGGCCGCACAGCGTGGGCATACGGGGATCGTCCCAGCCGGAGACATAGTGCTCCTCCACCAGCCTGCGGAGCTTCCGCTTGGACATGACCGTGTGGTCGATGCCCAGACGGGCGAACTCGATCTGGCGGGGACGGGCGGGCAGCTCGCAGTGGTCAATGACCCAGTTGTACAGGGGGCGGTGCGCCTCAAACTCCAGAGAGCACAGGCTGTGGGTGATGCCCTCCAGCGCGTCCTGAATGGGGTGGGCGAAGTCGTACATGGGGTAGATGCACCACTTATTGCCCTGCCGGTGGTGGCTCATGTGGTTGATACGGTAGATCACCGGGTCGCGCATATTGAAGTTGCCGCTGGCAAGGTCGATCTTGGCGCGCAGCGTCATGGCACCGTTGGGGAACTCCCCTGCCCGCATACGGGCGAACAGGTCGAGGCTTTCCTCCATGGGGCGGTCGCGGTAGGGGGACACGGCGGGGATACCGATGTCGCCGCGGTTCGCCTTGAACTCCTCCGGCGTCAGCTGGCAGACGTATGCCAAGCCCTTCTTGATGAGCAGCACCGCCTGGCGGTAATCCTCCTCGAAGTAGTCGGAGCCGTAGAAGAAGCGGTCGCCCCAGTCGAAGCCCAGCCAGTGGATGTCCTGCTTGATGGCCTCTACGAACTCCTCGTCCTCCTTGGTGGGGTTGGTGTCGTCCATACGCAGGTTGCATAGTCCGTTGTACCGCTCGGCGGTGCCGAAGTCGATGGTCAGTGCCTTGCAGTGCCCGATGTGCAGATAGCCGTTAGGCTCCGGTGGGAAACGGGTGTGGACGGTCATTCCCTGAAACTGACCACCCTCTGCGATGTCCTCGTCGATGAAATTGATAATAAAGTTTTTGCCGGACTCCTCCGTTTCGGGGGTCTTGATTTCCTCGGCCATGATCTTTCTCACACTCCTTGTATGTCGTAATATTGTGCAAAAGCAATTTTTAATTATAACCGCCCGCAAGGGGAATTGCAAGAGGTTTGCCCTCCCTCCTGCAAAAAACTCACAGGGCGTCAAATTCCTCCCGGGTCAGCAGGAGATCCAACGCCTCCAGAAGCCCGTTGGCGGTCAGCCGTGCGGGCAGACCCAGCTCCCTTTGCAGCGTTGCCCGCCTTTCAGCGGAGCCGGGACCGATCAGTCCCTTGTCCAGAAGATCCGCCTTCGTGATACCGGCGGAGCGGCGGGGCGCGTCCTCCCCCTCGAAGGTGGCGCCGGCGCGGCGCAGGGCGTCCGTCAGCACCTGCGGCGTCATACCCTCCACGCCCAGCTTGCCCTCCTTCCCCGGCTTTCTCTTGCGCTTCTCCTTGCCGTACACGTCGGGGACATACGCCTGCTTTACCCTGTCCGGGGGCAGCAGCCCCTTCAGGTGGCTGCGGAGCACGAAGCCCGCGCCGTCCGGGTCGGTCAGCAGGATCACGCCCCGCGCCTCCGCCAGACGGCGGAGATACGCCGCCTTCTCCCGGTCGTTGAACAGGGCGAAGCCGCCCACCTCCACCACGGCGGCGTCCACCGCCTGCAAAAGCGCGTTCCTGTCGTAGCGTCCCTCCACCACGATGACCTCGCGGATGCGGGGCTTCATTTCGCACCTGCCAATTCCACGAGGAACAGCTTCAGCTCCCCCTCGCTGTCCATGCCGCGCTCGCTTTTCATGCGGCGATCCAGCGTCTGGCAACGCTTGATGGCGTCGCGGCACCAGCTGCGGCGGACGTTCTGCGCCGCGCCCAGCAGCAGCTTGGCGGGGTAATCGCTCTTCATGCGCCACAGATCCTTCAGCCAGACGCGATCCTTGCCACTGTCGATGGCAAGACGGGCGGTGTACAGCCGCCGCAGCTCCTTCCCCAGCGCAGCCAGAATGGCGATAGGCTCCTCCTGCTGCCGCAGCAGCTCCGCCAGCACCTCCGCCGCCCTGTTGTAGTCCTTGGCGGTGACGGCGTTGGTCATATCGAAAATGCGGGCGTCCAGCACAGGATCCGCCACGGCGTCGATGTCGGCGCGGGTGATCTTCGCCCCCTTGGCATAGGCGGCGATCTTGGCGATCTCCGGCACAAGCCCCTCCATGAGACTGCCGCAGGTGAACAGCAGATGATCCGTCACCCCGTCGTCGATGTCCTTCCCGGCGGCGGCAAACCGCTTACGCACCCAGCGGTACAGCTTCTGCTGCCCCTGCTGGGTGAATTCCACGGTCTGGACGTACTGCGCCACGGCGGCGGTGAGCTTTTTCAGCCTGCCGTCCCGTGTATAGGGGATCTGGCGGTAGAGGAACACCAGCGTGCAGTATTCCGGGAAGTCCTCCAGCAGCGCGACCAGCGCACCGCGCTGCGCTTCGTCCAGCTTGAAGATGTCCATATCCGTCACCGTGACCAGCGTGTGCTCCGCCATCATGGGCATCGCCTCCGCCGCCTCGGTGATCTCCTGCACGGTCAGCCCCTTGCCGGCGAGACGGTGGTAGTTGAACTCCTCGAAGCCCGCCGGCACCAGATGCTCCTGCAATTCCCGGATGGCCTGCTGCATGAGGTACGTCTCCTCGCCGAAGAAAATATACACATTCCCCACCGTGTTGCTTTTCACGGCACTGTGCAGCTCCTCATAGCCGGGGAGCTTCTCTTTCTTTTCCTTTGCCATAGTTATCCTCCGTTTACGGTGATGCGGACGGTGCCCTGTGTGTCGGTGCGCCAGATCTCCGCGCCCACATCCCGCAGCCGCTGCATCGTCTCCTGTGACGGGTGGCCGTAGCTGTTATACCCCACGCTGATGACAGCCGCCTGCGGCGTGATGGCTTGCAGAAACCGTTCGTCCGAGCTGTGGCGGGAGCCGTGGTGGCTGACCACCAGCACCTCCACGTCCGGGAGGGTGTACGTCTCCACCAGCTTCCGCTCCGTGCCGCCGGACATATCGCCGGTGATGAGCAGGTCGAAGTCCCCGGCGGTGGCAAGAGCCGTCAGCCCCAGCTCGTTCAGATCGCCGCCGTCCTGCACCGGCGGGTAGACAGTCACGGTGCCGCCGCCCAGCGGCAGCGTCGTGACGCCGGTGACGTATCGCACCGCCGTCCCCCGCTCCGCCGCCAGCGATTCCAGACGCTCCCGCACGCCGTACTCGTCCTCTATGTCCGGCAGGTACAGCGTGTCCACCGGGACGCGGCGCAGCACCTCGTACAGCCCGTTGGTGTGGTCGGCGTGGTAGTGGGTCACCACCACGGCACCAAGGCGTTTCACGCCCATGCTGTGCAGCGTGTCGGCGGCAAGGCCGCCTGGCTTCTTGTAGCTGTTGCTGCTGCCGCAGTCCACCAATGCCGCGTCGCCGCCCGACCACACGATGACGCTCTCCCCCTGCCCCACGTCCAGCACCATGGCGGACAGCGCGCCGTAGCGGTAGTCCTGCTGGTTCAGCCACACGGCACACGTCAGCGTCAACGCCGACAGCCCCGCCGCCAGCAGGTATTTCCGCTTGCCGTCCGGGGTGACGGCACAGCCGAGGAACGCCGTGTAGAGGAACAGCAGCCAGTAGAGCAGGTAGGGATTGGTGAAGTACACCGCATGGTACCGCCAGCCCATGACCGCGTGCGCCACCCAGAGGATATACCGCACCAGCAGCCACGTCAGCCAGCCCAGCACCCGCGCCAGCGGCAGATAGAAAAAGCCCAGCACCGTCGTCACGAACGACGCCATGAAGCTCCAGCCCGCCGCCGGCACCGCCAGCAGGCTGGTCAGCGGCGAGACCAGCACGAAAATGCGGAAGTAGTACGCCGTCAGAGGCACGGTGAACACCGCCGCGCCCAGCGTCGCCGCCAGATTGGCGGCGAGGAAGCACACCGCGCCGCGCAGGCGGCGGTTCTTGCCCTTGTACCCGCCGCGGAGCAGCCGGTACAGCCGGGGCGACAGCAGCACCATGCCCATGGTGGCGGAAAAGCTCAGCTGTAAGCTGATGCTTGCGGCGGCGAAGGGATTCGCCAGCAGGATGACCGTCAGGGCGGCGGCGAGACTGGTCAGCGGGTCGCTGCCCCGCTTGAAAAGCGGTGCCGCCAGCAGGAATATCTGCATGATGCAGGCGCGTACCACGGAGGGCGACAGCCCCACCATGACCATGTAAAAAAGCAGCACGGGGACGGTCACGGCGCACAGCACCCTCTGCCGCCGGGAAACCAGCAGTGCCAGCAGCGTCACCAGAAAGGCGCAGTGCAGCCCGGAGACGGCGAACAGGTGCGCCAGCCCCGTCTCCCGCATGGCGAGATAGTCCCCGTCGTCCATGGCGGACTTGTCGCCGGTCAGCTCCGCCGTCAGAAAGCCGCTGACGCGGGGATCGTCCCACGTGGCGGCGATCTTCTCCCGGAACGCCTTGGACACCCGCTGGGGCAGCCAGCGCAGGGCGTCCTCCGTCCCGGCGTTGACAGTTACCGCCTCACGGCTGTACAGCAGGGCGTACACGCCCCGCGCATTGAAATGGGTCACGTCGTTGTCGTGGATACGGGCGGCGGACTGCCACCGCGCCGTGCCGGTGACGGTGTTGCCGGGGCGCAGCGTCAGCAGCTCCTCTTCTCCGTAGAGCACTGCCTTGGCACTGCGGAAGCCCTCCAGACGCACCGTGACCTTGCCGCCGCGCTCCGTCTCGACCGGCCAGTCGCACACGGTGGCGGTGAACTCCGACACCGCGCCGCAGTGCTGCTCCACCGGCTGGCGCACCAGCTTGCAGCAGCCGGTGAAATAGACCAGCGACACCGCCAGCGGCAGCAGAATGAGCAGCCCACGGCGATAGCTTTTCCAATGCCGCGCCGCCGGAAGCCATACCGCTGCCGCCAGAAACACACCTGCGGCGGCGTACAGCTGCCAGCCGTCCCACGGCAGCAGCACCGACAGAAGAATACCGGCGGAGAAAGAGAATCCGATGGTCGCCAGCACGCGCACAGTCTCTCCCCCTCCTCCGGTGATAGTATCGGTTTATTATAGCAGATTTGCTCTGTGGTGACAATCCCTCAGTCCGCACTTCCTGCCGTCTCTCCTGTACACGGAGAAAGCCGCCCATGCGGGCGGCTTTCCGTTACGCTTTGTTACGCTTTTTTCAGCTTGTCGTTGCACTTTTGCAGGAACCGGGCGTTGTCGATGACGGCGCGGGTATGGGTGCCCTCGCCGATCAAGCCGTCCTCGTCGGAGGCGGTGACCTTGAAGGTGATCATCTTGCCGTTGGCGGAGATACCTGTCACCTCGGCGGTGGCGGAGACCTTCATCCCCACCGGCGTCGGTGCCAGATGGCTGGATGCGATGTCCACGCCCACGGTGCCCTTGCCCTCCGGCAGCTCCGGCTGCACGCACTGCATGGCGGCGTACTCCATCAGCCCCATCATGAACGGGGTACCGAACACCTCCAGCCCGCCGGAGCCAACGGCCTTGGCGGTCATATCCGGAGTAACGGTCTTTTCAGCGGTATAGGTCATGCCGACTTCGATCATAGTCTTTCCTCCAAACTTGAAAGCATTTCTTGCTGTGCACGCAATCGCGGTGTTATTTTTCGTTCTGCCGATGCTGAAGGAACGCAGGAATACTTTGTGTATTTCAAGTTCATTCGGCGAAGGCAGGGCGGAAAAGAGCCCGCGAATGCTATACGCCTAATTGCGTCCACAGCTTGTCATAAAACTTCAGCGTCTCCTGCGGCAGATTGACGTAGATCTCGCACCGCGCCCGCACCTCATCGGGGATGGCCATGATGTGGTACAGCTCCTCGTCCAGCGGCTCACCATACGTCTCCTCGTAGTACGCGGGATACTCCTCCAGCGCCTCGGCGTTGGGGGAGGCGTACCAGATATAGTCCATATTGGCCAGATTGCTGTCGGTGGAGGCGATGAAGTTGATCCACTCGTATGCCTCGTCCTGATGCTGGCTGGACTTCAGCACGCACATGGCGTCCACGAACCAGTTGCTGCCCTCCTCGGGAATGACGAAGGCAAGATCCTCGTTGTTCTCCAGCATGGTCAGATAGTCGCCGGCGTAGTACATGGAGATAGCCGCGTTGCCGCCCTCCATCTTGCCGAAGATCTCGTCCATGACGAAGGCCTGATAGACGCCCTTGCTCTTGGCGTTCTTCACCAGGTTGAACGCCTCCGTCAGCTGCCCCTCGTCGGTGGTGTTGATGTCGTAGCCCAGATAGCACAGAGCTGCCATCAGCGCATCCCGGGAGTTGTTGATCATCAGCACCTGCCCGGCGTACTTCTCGTCGAACATGGCTCCCCAGCTGGTGATAGGCTCGTCCACCATGGTGGTGTTATAGATAATGCCCACGCTGCCCCACGTGTAGGGGACGGTGTACTTGTTCTCCGGGTCGAAGCTCAGGTGAGTGAACTGGGGATCCATCAGCTGGAAATTGGGGATGTTGTCGTAGTTCAGCTCCGCCAGCATATCCTCCTGTATGAGCCGTGCGATCATATAGTCCGAGGGCACGATCACATCGAAGTCCGCGCCGCCCATCTTAATGAGGGAGTACAGAGCCTCGTTGCTCTCCGCCGTCTGGTAGTTGACACGGATACCGGTCTGCTCCTCAAACTCCGTGATAAGGGACTCGTCGATATACTCGCCCCAGGAGCAGACGTTCACCACCCGCTCGCTGCGGGCTGCCATGCCGGTGACGATCAGCGTCGCCAGCAGCACACACGCCATGGCACCGGCACCGAGCTTCTTCCACAGTCCCGTGCTCTTCCGGGGAGCCGGAGCGGGCACGGTGCCCTCCGCGTGGCGGCGGGCGTAGCTCTGCTGGTGGTTCTCCCGCAGGTTGATGATCGCCAGCAGGATAATGACCGTGACGAACAGCAGCGTGGACACGGCGTTGATCTCCGGGCTGACGCGCTTTTTCGTCATGCCGTAAATGGTCATGGCCAGCGTGGAGGACGAGGTGCCCGCCGTGAAGTAGCTGATGATGAAGTCGTCAATGGACATGGTAAACGCCGTCAGCGCGCCGGAGACGATACCGGGCTTGATCTCCGGAATGATGACCTTCCAGAACGCCTGCATCCATGTGCAGCCCAGATCCTGCGCCGCGTCGATGAGGTTGCGGTCCATCTGCCGCAGCTTGGGACCCACCGACAGGATGACGTAGGGGATATTGAAGCACACGTGGGCGATGAGCAGCGTGCCGAAGCCCATGGTCAGCCGCTCCGGCAGCACCACGAGGGACTGCCACCCGTTGACCCACACGGCGAAGCTGTGCCAGCCGTTGAAGAACACCACGAACAGCAGACACAGGCTGACGCCGGTGACGATGTCCGCGTTCATCATGGGGATGTTGTTGACCGCCAGAAGCCCCGTGCGGGCGCGGCGGCGCATACCGAAAAAGCCGATGGCGGCGAAGGTGCCGGCGATGGTGGCGATGATGGTCGCCAGCAGGGACACCATCAGCGTGGTATACACGCTGTGCATAATGAGCCGGTCGTTCAGCAGCTCGGCGTACCAGTGGAGGGAGAAGCCCTTCCACACGCTGGAGCTGTTGCCGGCGTTGAAGGAAAATACGATAAGGATGATGATGGGCGCGTACAGAAACAGCCCCACCAGTGCCATCAGCAGGCGGTCGCCGAAGCTGTTGCTCTTTCTGCCTCTCATAGCATCACCGCCTGTTCCTCGCCCTCACCGAAGCGATTCATCACCAGCATACACACCACGACCACCAGCATCATCACCAGCGATATGGCCGCGCCCAGCTGGGGGTTGTACGCGCCGCCCAGGAACTGCCGCTCAATGAGGTCGCCCAGCAGCAGCTCCGTGCCGCCGCCCAGCATACGGCTGATGGCGAAGGTGGACACCGACGGCACGAACACCATGGTGATGCCGGAGAGCACGCCGGGGAGCGACAGGGGCAAAATGACCTTGCGGAACACCGTCACCGTATTGGCACCCAGATCCCGCGCCGCCTCCAGCAGAGAGTGATCCAGCTTGCAGATCACGGAGTAGATGGGCAGGATCATAAAGGGCAGGTAGTTATACACCATGCCCAGCACCACGGCACCCTGCGTGTCGATCATGGTGAAGTATTCCAGCTGGCTGCCCGTCAGATGGTTGTACAGGGCGATAATGCCCAGCTTCTGAAACAGCTGGTTCAGAAGCCCGTTGTTTTCCAGAATGGTCATCCACGAATACGTCCGCAGCAGGAAGTTCATCCACATGGGCAGCATGATCAGCACCATGGCGGTGCGGCGGAAGGACTCCCCCTCCCGGCTGAGAAGGTACGCCACGGGATAGCCCATCAAAAGACAGATGGCGGTGGCGATAAGAGCCAGCTTGAACGACCTGCCGAACACGGCGGCGTAGCCGCCCATCTGGGTGAAGTTGTCCAGCGTGAAGCCGCCCTCCGCCCCGGAAAAGGCGTAAATGACCATGATAACGATGGGAGCCACCACAAAAATGGCCATCCACACCACATAGGGCACGGCGAAACGGGAGAGCTTACTCTTCATCCTCGCTCTCCTCCTCTTCCGCCTCCGCGCCGGCGTCCGCCAGCTCCTCGTATTCCTCGGAGTAGGAGGAATAGTCGCCAAACAGCCCGGAGTACTCGCTCTTCTTCATAATGTGGAAGCCGTCGGGGTCGATCTTCACGCCGATGCGCGCACCCACCGGCGAGTGATCGGTGGTCTGGATAAGCCACTTGAAGCCCCGGAAGTCCACGATGATGTCGTACTGCATCCCCTTGAACGTCACGTTGGTGACGGTGCCCACAAGCTGTCCCTGCTCCACGGGGACGATGTCGATGTCCTCCGGGCGGATGACCACGTCCACCGGCTCCATCTTGTCAAAGCCCTTGTCCACACAGACAAAGTGCTTGCCGGCAAATTCAACGTCATAGTCGTCGTGCATAATGCCCGAAACGATGTTGCTTTCACCGATAAAGCGCGCCACAAAGGCGTTGGCCGGTTCGTTGTAGATGTCCTCGGGCGTGCCGATCTGGTCGATACAGCCGCGGTTCATGACGACGATGCGGTCGCTCATGGTGAGAGCTTCTTCTTGGTCGTGAGTAACGTAAATGAAGGTGATGCCGAGCTGCTGCTGCATCCGCTTCAACTCGATCTGCATTTCTTTGCGTAATTGTAAGTCAAGCGCACCGAGCGGCTCATCGAGAAGTAACATCCGCGGATGGTTGATGAGCGCCCGTGCAATGGCAACGCGCTGCTGTTGGCCGCCGGAAAGAAAATCCACTTTCTTGGCGCCGTAGCCCTTAAGGTTGACAAGCTCAAGCATTTCGAGAACGCGCTGTTTTATCTCTTTTTCGGGCGTTTTTTTCAAACGCAGACCGAAAGCAATGTTTTCAAATACGTTCAAATGGGG
>OLWA01001516.1_pt1 | contig 23788 bp, 23 predicted proteins | sample 1673251 | NCBI WGS metagenome assembly OLWA01 (sample SAMEA3178937, study PRJEB25190) | human gut metagenome | biome: human gut; feature: human-associated habitat; material: faeces | place: Austria | collected 2013 | reverse complement strand
CCATGAAGGTTCAAGCTGCAAATCCTCTGCGGACTCGGTAACAAGGCGGCCTTCCTGACTCCACTTGCTGCGGATGCGGTGAATCTTTAAGCACTCAGATGCGTCGGCTTCCTCGAATGGAGAGATAAGTCCAATAGAGAAACTTGTCAGAAGCTCCATAGTTGTCGGAGTATCTGCATTATTTACTATGGTAGTTGTGCTTCCCAGCGCATACTCGCCCTTTGTCCATGTCAGTATGTGAACAAAGTGATGACCTCTACCATCCTCAAGCCAAGTCTCGATAATTTCTTTTGTACCTTCGGTTTTATGTACCTGCTTTTCAAAGCGGCATTCGTCTACTGTCCCGCTGTTTCGCATACTTGTACCCGGTCCGTACGCACCCGGATACATATCATCAAGCAGCTTTACCTGAATCAGGCTATCTCCGTGTAAGCATTTGCTTTCGAGCATTGCATCCAGTTTTTCTGTTAATTCTTTCTCTTTTTGAGTTGGGATCAATAACAACTCAATCTGATTATCTTCCTTCTCCAACATGTAGTATGCCGCCATATCGCCAAGTGTAAAGTGGCTGTAGACAGTCGGTTTTATTCCGTTGCCCATTATTTTTTTCCTCCTGCGTTTTCATATAAAAATAAAAATTTATTTCATCATATTTTTATAACAGTATACGAAACAGGTATTAGTTTTTTACTTGGAACTTTTATAGGATGTTTAATGGCAACTATTCTATGGTGGAATCCATTTATAGCTAGAATATTGGATCCATATTTAACTGTATTGAATAGTCTACCAAAAGTATCATTAGGTCCACTATTAATTATATGGTTAGGAGCAAATAACAAATCAATTATCGTAATGAGTTTACTTATCAACACTATTGTAACTTTAATAACTATTTATAATGGTTTAATAAATACAGATGAATATAAAATAAAAATGTTTAAAACATTTAAAGCTAATAAATTACAAACTTTATTATATTTAATATTACCAGCTAATAAAGAAACAATAATTTCAAGTATTAAGTTAAATATATCCATGAGTCTAATAGGTGTAATCATGGGAGAATTTCTTGTAAGTAAAGCTGGAATTGGTTATTTAATTCTTTATGGAACTCAAGTATTTAATTTAAACCTAGTAATGTCTGGTATAATTTTAATAATGATAATGTCATTTATTATTTATGAAATAATTAGTATTATTGAAAAAAGAGCTTAAAATATAAGAGCTGATAAGAAATTTCTTACCAGTCCTTTTTTATTATGTAAACAGCTCTTTCACTATTAAATCTTTTGATTGTAAATTATTATTTTTACCTAATAATAGATTTTCATAAAACTTAATTAAATAACTATTATCTTCTCTAACATTTTTTTCATTATTAAAATAATTACTTCTTACTAATGCATTTCTAAAATAAACTGATTTATCTTTGAATAATGTATTATCAACTTGATATCCTAAACTAATCAAATATTTTATGATAAATATAGCTGTTGTTCTAGTATTACCTTCTCTAAATGGATGAGTTTGCCATATTCTTGAGGAAAAATCTGTGATATTATTAATAACTTCCACAATATTCATCTCTTTATAATTCTTAACTTTTTCTAAAGATATATCATATTCCAGTGATTCTTTTAAAGTTTTACAATCACCATATAAAGCTGAATCATTATTAAGTATTAATTCATGTTTGGAAAAATCTATTTTTCTAAATTGGCCAGCAAAATCATATATATTTTTAAATAAATATCTATGAATATATTTTAGAAAATCCACTGATAATTCAAACTTTTCATCTTCTAATAATTGCACTATTCTTGTTGATACCAAATCACATTCTAATTCATTATGATTTATATCATTTAATTTTTCTTTTTCAATATAATACTCTTTTAATTCATGTTCAACTTCATAAATAGTTTTTTCACCATTTACATTTTCTTCTGCTAATTTTTTTAAATACTTTGAAGGTTTTAAACTATCTACTTCTTGAAGACCTACAGCAGCATCCCATTGCAATTGTTTTACATAATTTAGAGAGCATTTTTCTTCTATGTAATTATTAACACTTGAATCTAATTCTTTTTCAGACATAGTTAAACCTCCTATTATTTTTCTATTTCAGATAATTCCTTATTTAACATATCTAAATAATCTCTTTCAGCTATTGTTAAATGATTTTGCATATATTTATCATATTCTTTATGTGCTTTCTCTAATGCTTTTTCATGGGATATTGTCCCTGCTCCTTCTAATATATCTTTATGAGTCATAGTTAAAAATCCATCTAGTTCTTTTACCCAGTCTTTCATTGTCATCGCATGCATATTTAAAGCATTAATCTCTGCAACATCTAAATATGCTGACACCATTCTATTTAATAAATCCAATTCTTTTTCACTCAAATAATTTTTAGCAATTTCTGTTTCTGCTCTTGTCGGCATATTTCCTTTAAAGTTTGTTAATCCTATATTCTCTTTTTTGCTATCCACTCTATTAAATATTACTTCTGCTGCTGTGTTACCATGAACGGCATAGTGCATTTTGTTTTGAACTGTTTTGAAAAATAACTCGGGTCATTGAATCCGCAGAGTTCTGAAATTTCCTCAATGGATTTATTTGTGTGGGACAGGAGGTCTTTTGCCTGTTCCATTTTCTTGTTTATTATGTATTGAATTATAGTTATGTTGTAATTCTTTTTGAATTCTCTTATCAGATTAAACTTATTTATATGAAATGTATCTGCTATGTGGTCAAGGTTAAGTTTTCTTGTAAAGTTGTTATCAATATATTCCTTTATTGCTTCAATTTTGCAAAGATCCTTGTCTGATTCATCTTCATCATAAATTCTGTAATTTGCAATAACAGTTGTCAGAAGATCGGTCAAAAACTTTGAATTAAGAAGCTCAGTATGTTCTGTTTTGTGTGCGTTACAGTAAACTATCTGGTTTAGAATCATCACTATATTATCAGGATTCTGCGGAACAAAAACATTACATTTTTTATCTTCAAATTTTGAAAAATAATATTGTGCAGAAACTCCGTTAAAATGTACCCATAACAGTTCCCATGGTTCATTCTCATCACATTTATAGGAATGGGGATAACGGCAGTCCATAACAGCACACTGTCCGGCGGATATTTTTCGTATATCACCATTTTCAAATTCGATTGTTCCGCTGCCATTCAGAACGTATATAAAAAGATATGAATTGAAATGATTTATTTTAGTGGATTTTGCGTGGTCGGCAGTCATGATGCCGGTTTCCTGAACGTATAATATGGATATTGAAGCATCCTGTGAAGGTGCATTTCTTATTCTTATGAATTTAAGCGGCATTTTATCTGACAAACTAATCATAAAAACTTCTCCAGTGTTAACTTTTTTAATATTATACTATAATTGTGCAAAAATGTCAATTAAAACTTGAAATTATATTAATTTTTATTTACTTTTAACAAAATGAATTTGGGTATCTTATCAATAAATTACAGAAATAAATCAATAAAATCGCTTGAAAAATATTGGCAGATAATATATAATAATCATATTATCGGTTAAAGCCGGTATAATACAGATAACTTGATTTTGAATCAATGCTTTGTGATATAGGCTGATTAGACTGTAATTTCAATCGTTTTATCAATTTTATTTACAAGGAATCATTAAAATGTGTGGCTTTCTGTCGGTAAGGAAAACTTTTAGAATCAGTAATGTTCTTATCTATATTAGTTGTGTTTGCTGGTGGTGTCTATAAAAATCTGTTAAAGGGGTATGGTTGCCTGTCATACCGGAGAGGCCTTTGGCAGTATATCCGGCTTGATTACAGTTTCTGTATTTTACAAGTCTTACTTTGCGATGAGAGAGGCAGGGTAAGGCTTGTAATTTTTTTTGTTTTGTTGTATAATAGTAGATATGTGAAAAAGGCAGATTTTCTGCCGGAAGTTTTAAAAATGCAGAATATTGCAGGAAAATGGAGATATGATATGAATATAGCAGTTGCACAGTCGGGAGGACCGACATGCGCCATAAATGCTTCTTTGGCAGGGGTTTTTTCTGAGGCATCAGTAACAGGAGAAATAGATAAGATTTATGGTTCTATAAATGGTATAGAAGGAATCATAAATAATAATCTTGTGGATATGAAAAGTATCATAAAAAACAATAAGGATCTGGAACTGCTCAAGCTGACACCGTCAACGGTTCTTGGCTCATGCAGATACAAGCTTCCTGATTCTGAAAAAAATCCGGAAGTTTATGAAAAGATTATTTCATGTTTTGAAAAAAATGAAATAGACGTTTTCTTCTATATCGGCGGAAACGATTCTATGGATACAGTTAATAAGCTTTCAACATATCTTGAAAAAAATAAAAAAGATATTAAAGTTATAGGAATTCCGAAAACAATTGATAATGACCTTATGTGTACAGACCACACTCCGGGATTTGGCTCAGCCGCAAAATATGTTGCTGCAACAATTCAGGAAATTGCAAGGGACAGCTCGGTTTACAGCGTTAAATCCGTAACCATTGTTGAAATCATGGGACGTGATGCGGGCTGGCTGACAGCTTCAACCTGTGTTCTGAAAGCAAACGATGAAACAGCACCGCATCTTATTTATCTTCCGGAAACACCTTTTAGTGTTGAGAGATTTCTTGATGATGTAAGAAGAATGCTTACGGAGCATAAGGGTGTTATAGTTGCTGTTTCTGAGGGACTTAAACTCAGCGGCGGCGGATATGCGGCAGAGGATTTCCAGTCTGGACGTGACGACCCGTTCGGACATAAATATCTTTCAGGAATCGGAAAATGTCTTGAAAATATAGTAAGCACCGAGATAGGCTGTAAAGTACGTTCAATTGAACTGAATGTAATGCAGAGATGTGCTTCACATATGGCTTCAAAGACTGATATAGATGAATCTGTGAAGATTGGTGAAGAAGCTGTGAAGGCGGCAATGAAGGGTGTTACAGGAAAAATGATGGCATTTGAACGTGTGAGCGACAGACCTTATTTTTCAAGAATAAAAGCAGTTGATGCAAAAGATGTTGCAAACCATGCAAGACTTTTCCCGAAGGAATGGATAAATAATCAGGGTAATAATGTTACAGCAAGAGCGATTGATTATTTCCTTCCGCTTATACAGGGTGAAGTTGATGTATTCATGGAAAATGGAATGCCGGTTCATCTGAAACTGCCTAACTGGTTTTAATATATGTGCTGAAGCACAGAAAGCATTATGATTTTTTAATGTTTTCTGTGCCTTTTTTTGTCTGAGGTTAAAAAATATGGGAAAAATAGATTTACTTGTTATGATAATGGAATTTGCCGGAATAGTTGCATTTGCAGTTTCCGGTGCAGTGACAGCGATAAAGCACAGAATGGATATTATGGGGGTTAATGTTCTGGCAGTTGTGACAGCTGTCGGCGGAGGAATAATCAGGGATATTATTCTCGGAAGAACTCCTCCTGCGGCATTTACGAACTATTCATATATTCTGATGTCGCTGATTACGGCAAATATCGTATTTATAATAATATATATTGCTCAAATCAAAAAATCTGAGGAAGTTCTTACCCGTATATATGATATGATGATGAAAATATTTGATACTATCGGACTCGGAGTGTTTACAGTTACGGGTATGAATGCAGCTCTGGAACGCGGTTATGATGGATTTCTGATAGTCGTGTTTTCGGGATTTATAACGGGCGTAGGCGGAGGAATGCTCAGCGATATCATTGCCAACAGAAGACCGTATGTTCTGATAAAGCACGTTTATGCCTCAGCAAGCCTTCTGGGAGCAGTTCTGTTTTATTTTATAAGAATTTATTTCGGGTTTATTCCGGCTGCTTGTATTTGCTTTGCGGCTGTGGTAGCGGTGAGAACCCTGGCAATAATATTCAGATGGAATCTTCCGGGAATAAACACAAAATGAGAACAGGTTCTGAATTATTTAAGGGCAAATGTTCCTTTCGACATATATCGCACCGGTTTCGTGGCATACTTATAAATGTATTGTTTATTTTATATGAAAGGCTGACTGGTGCGAATGAATAATTTTGAAATGTTTACGAGAAAAGCTGTGAATTCCATTGAAACTGCGGTAGAATCTGCATCTCAGATGGGGCATACCTATGTCGGTACAGAACATATTATTCTGGGGTTTATGCAGGAGGGTAAAAATGTTGCGGCATCTGTTCTGAAAGCGAATAATATAACCCTTAACAATCTCTATGACCAGATGATACTGTTTATAGGAAAGGGTGAGAAAACTCATCTTAATTATGATAATTTCACTCCTGCACTCAGAAGAATTTTAAACGGTGCATCAGCGGTTGCAAATGCAGCCGGAACGCAGCTTGTCGGTACAGAGCATATTTTTATGACGCTTCTTAAAGAGCCTGGGTGCGGTGCTATGGGATTTCTGAGAACTATGGGGGCAAATCCTGCAAAGCTTTACAGCGATTGTGCCAAAGCCTATACCGGACAGCTTCCAAAAGAAATTTTAAGATATAATCAGCCGGACAGAAAACAAATTCCAACGCTTTATAAATATGGAAGAAGCCTTACTGAGGAGGCGATGGAAAACAAGTACGACCCTGTTATCGGAAGAGAAAAGGAAACGGAAAGAATTTTGCAGATACTTGCAAGAAGAACAAAAAACAATCCCTGTCTGATAGGAGAAGCAGGTGTCGGAAAGACAGCTGTTGTTGAAGGGCTTGCCAAAATTTTTGTAAGCGGAAATGTTCCTGAAGAACTGAAAAACAAGAATATTTTCTCTCTTGATCTTACGTCCATGCTTGCTGGTGCGAAATACAGAGGTGATTTTGAGGAACGAATCAAGAGCTGCATTGATGAGGTTGCATCGGTCGGAAATGTTATTTTGTTTATTGATGAGATTCATACAATTGTCGGTGCAGGTGCGGCGGAGGGAGCAATAGATGCCGCAAATATTATAAAACCACAGCTTGCAAGGGGAGAACTTCAGATAATTGGTGCAACTACGATAGAAGAATACAGAAAATATATAGAAAAGGATTCAGCACTTGAACGCCGCTTTCAGCCTGTCATGATAAACGAGCCGAATGAAAATCAGACTATTGAAATTATAAAGGGGATAAAAGATAAGTATGAAAAATATCATAATGCTGTGATAAGCGATGAAGTGATAAAGTCAGCAGTAAATTTATCTGTAAGATATATTAATGACAGATTTCTGCCGGATAAGGCGATAGATGTTATTGATGAGGCGGCTTCAAAGGCAAAGATAAAATGTGTAAGAGAAAATGAGAAGAAAAGCGGAGAGAAAAAATTCTCAGATGATGAAGTGATTACACTTGAAGGACTTGAAAAAGCGTTTAAGATTCACAAGTGCAGTGATAATGAGCCTGTTGAAATAACTGTTGAAGACACTGCCGGAGTTGTGTCTGAATGGACGGGAATTCCGGTAAACCGTATTTCTAAAGACGAGGAAGAAAAACTGCTGAGCCTTGAAAAAAGTCTCTCAGAACGTGTAATAGGGCAGGAAAAAGCTGTTGTTGCAGTAGCAAGAGCAATCAGGCGAAGCCGTATCGGTCTGAAAGAGCCGGAAAGACCAATGGGTTCATTTATTTTTATGGGACCGACGGGCGTCGGAAAAACTGCACTTTCCCGTGCGGCAGCAGAGCTTATTTTTGACAGCGAAAAAAACCTCATAAAAATTGATATGTCAGAATATATGGAAAAGCATTCAGTATCAAAAATTATAGGCGCTCCTCCGGGATATGCAGGATATGATGAGGGCGGAGTGCTTACGGACAGAATAAGACGACATCCTTACTGCGTTCTGCTTTTTGATGAAGTTGAAAAGGCTCATCCTGATGTTCTGAATATTCTTTTGCAGATTCTTGAGGACGGGGTTCTGACAGATTCGAGAGGAAGAAAAACAAGCTTTAAGAATACGCTGATAATACTGACTTCAAATATAGGTTCGGAGATAATGACAGACAGTGTTAAAATCGGGTTTGCCGAAAAGTCAGACAGTGGCAGGAGTGAACGTGCAAAGGAAGAATTAAAAAAGCATTTTAAGCCGGAACTGATAAATCGTCTTGACGAAATTGTTGTGTTTGATTCGCTTGGAATGGAAAGTCTTAATGAGATAGCCTGCAAGCTGCTTGATGAACTGGCAGAACGTGCTGAAAAAATAGGAATAAAGATAAGTTATGAAAATGACATTCCTGCAAGACTGATAGATGAAAGTGAGATAAGAAAATTTGGTGCAAGATATATCAAGAGAACTATATCTGAAAAAATTGAAAATCTTATTTCGCAGCAGCTTATAGAGGGACATATAAAAAAAGGAGAGGATATAGAGATAATTTTTGATGAAGGTGAATTCAACCTGGCAAGTTCACTACTTTAAAAATAAAAAAAAACACAACCCGAACCTTCCGTTACAGAAAGTTCGGGTTGTGTTGTATATTTTTGAGTTTTATCAGTATCCCTGTCCTAATCTTCGTGAAGGACGGTAAAGTATAAGTGCTATGAAAATCAATACAGCAGTTGTTGAAAGACTGATTGGGTATGCCAGCATGATTGTTTTAAACGTTCTGCTTTCCGGGAAAATGGTTTTTATCCATGTTATACGGACTCCGCAGACACCAATGGTTGTGAGTATCGCAGGAAGGAGCGAGATGCCGAATCCACGCAGATAACCGGACATGACCTCATAAAGCATACTGAATATATAAGCTGTAAAAATAAACAGAAGTCTGCTGTATCCTATGGATATTACTGCCGGGTCATTGTTGAATATTGAAAGGAGGAACTTTCCTGTCAGAAGAACAAGGATTATTGCTGCGGCAGATGCTATGGCATCTTCTATGATGCAGAGTGCGAGCGTTTTACGGCATCTTTTTATCTGTCCGGCACCGTAATTCTGTCCGACAAATGTTGTACACGCCTGACTGAATGAATTGAGTACATCGTATGCAAATATTTCTATATTGAATGCCGCACTTGATGCCGCCATGACAGTTGTGCCAAGGCTGTTTATTGCTGACTGGATAACTATATTTGATATTGCAAAAACTGCACTCTGAATACCGGCGGGAAGTCCGATTCTGAGGATTTTACCCAGAACAGCAAGGTCAATCCGGAGTTTCCTTGTCTCAACGTGAATTTCTCTTTCCGATTTCAGCAGTTTGCGGTATAGAATTGCTGAGCTTACTACATTTGAAATTACTGTTGCAATTGCAACACCGTTTACTGTCATTTTAAGAACGATTACAAAGAACAGATTTAAAATTACATTCAGAACGCCGGATATTGCAAGGGCTTTAAGAGGAATTTTTGTTTCGCCTATACTTCTGAAGATGGCTGCTTCAAAATTGTAAAGAAAAATGGTCGGAAGTCCGAGAAGATAGATTCTGAGGTAAAGAAGTGCATATGGAAAAACTTCATCAGGAACATTCAGCATACCGAGAAGTTTTCCTGCAAATAACTCTCCTATAAGAGCGACAATAACTCCGCCTATAAGCGATACAACGATTGATGTATGTACAGAATGCTTTACAGTTTCTCTGTCACCGCTTCCGATTGCGTTTGCAATTACAACAGTTGCACCAAGTGCGATACCGATAAAAAGGTTTAGTATCAGACCTATAACCGGACTGCTTGCACCGACCGCCGCAACGGCAATAGTACTTTTTGAACCTGTGAAATTTCCCACAATGGCAACGTCTGATGCGTTGAAAAGCTGTTCGAGAATGCCTGTTGCCGCTACCGGAAGTGCAAATCGGGGAATTTTGTTCCATATAGGGCCATTCAGCATATCAATTTTGTGTTTTTGTTTTTCTGCTTCCATAAAAATCTCCTTTATAATAATTATTGTGTATTTTGTAAGGGTAAAATGTAAAATTCAAAATTTTCCTATAATATATAATACACCCTATACCTTACTCTAAGTCAAGTAAATTTTTCCATGAATTGCTAAGTATTTCACAGGAAATATTTATCTATTTTATACAATTACAAATGACGGAAATTGTTTATTTTGTGCTTTTGAATACAGACAGACGGATCTTGAAAAAAATCAGATGATGTGGTATAATTTAGGTAAATTCAGTGAATGAAAGGAGAGAAAGATTATGGAATTTCAGAATGTAATAGAAAGCAGAAGAAGCGTCAGAAAATATGACGGAAGCAAAAAAGTTACTAAGGAACAGGTGGAAAGCGTTATTGCAGCAGCAATAGAAGCACCTTCATGGAAGAACTCCCAGACAGCGAGATATTACTGCGTTATGAGCGAGGATATGTGCAAAAAGGTGAGGGAAGAATGCCTTCCGGGATTTAACTTCGAACGCTCAGAAAATGCCGTACTTATTGTTACAGCTTTTGTACATAACAGAGCAGGTTTTGACAGAGAGGGAAACCCGGACAATGAAGTCGGAAACGGCTGGGGATTTTATGACCTCGGACTGCACAATGAGAATCTGATTTTAAAGGCGGCAGAGCTTGGACTTGGAACACTTGTCATGGGAATCAGAAATGGTGAAAAGCTGCGTGAAGTGTTACAGATACCTGACACCGAAACAGTTGTATCAGTTATAGCTATGGGATATCCGGCTGAATCACCACAGAAGCCAAAGAGAAAAACTCCTGCTGATATTACAAAGTTCTTTTAATGGATAATGTAATTTACCTGCTTGATATTGATAAATACAGGAATGACGAAACTATCCTTAACAGGTTTTATTCATGGGCATCAGATGAAAAAAGGAAAAGAGCCGACCGTTTTCGCCGTCGGGAAGATTATCTGAGGGCGGTTCTTGCGGACGGTCTTGTACGAACCCTTTATGGTAAATATTCAGGGGATTCTCCGAAAAATGCGTGTATAACATTCAACAAATATAAAAAGCCGTATTTAAAGGATAACTTTCCTTTTTACTATAATGTTTCTCACTCTGGAAAGTATGTTGTTTGTGCGGTTTCAGAGGAAGAATGTGGAGTCGATATTGAACAGGTTTCTGATGTCGAGGAAAATCTTTCGGGTTATTATTCCGATCCGGAAAGGCAATATCTTTCAGGACTTTCAAAAGAGGATTATAACAGGGAATTTATAAAGCTCTGGACGCTTAAAGAAAGCTATGTAAAATGCTGCGGAAAAGGTTTTTATATTGACCTGAAAAGCTTTTCATTTATATGGGATAATAAATTTGTTTATGAGTTTTCCAATGAAGGGCTTGTGTTCAGCACTTTTTCAGTTGACGATTCTTATTTTATTTCGTCCTGCGGAAATGCAGATTTTCGTCTTGAAAATATTACTCTGAACTGATCTTGTATCAAAAAATATGGTCAGCCGCTTTTTAGTGACTGACCTTTTTAAGGACTGCCGTATACCGACAGTCCTTATTTAATGTTATACTATATTTTAACCCATGAGTTTAACCATTACTGCCTTCTGTGCGTGCAGACGGTTTTCAGCTTCCTCAAAGATTTCCTTAGCGTGTTCTTCAAATACCTTGGCTGTGATTTCTTCTTCACGGTGTGCCGGTAGACAGTGCATTACTATAGCGTCCTTATTTGCAAGAGCCATGATATCATCGTTAATCTGATAACCCTTGAATGCGATATGACGTTCCTTGGATTCTGATTCCTGTCCCATAGATGCCCATACATCAGTAAGGAGAACATCAGCATTTTCAGCAGCCTTTTTCGGATCACTTGTGATTGAGAAGCAGTCATAATCTTTTGCAAAGTCCATAACTTCCTGTGCCGGACGGTAATTATCCGGAGTAGCAACTGCAACTTCCATACCGACTTTAAGTCCGCCGACGATAAGAGAATTTGCCATATTGTTACCGTCACCGATGTAGCACATTTTCAGACCATCAAAACTGCCCTTGAATTCACGGATAGTCATAAGGTCAGCAAGTACCTGACAAGGGTGTGAGAGGTCAGTAAGACCATTGATTATCGGAATATTGCCGTATTCAGCAAGATCCTCAACTTCCTTCTGGTCGAATGTACGGATCATAATTCCGTCAATGTAACGTGAAAGAACACGGGCTGTATCCTGAACAGGTTCGCCACGGCCAATCTGAAGTTCACTTGCTGAAAGGAACAGAGGATATCCGCCAAGCTGGTACATACCTGTTTCAAATGAAACACGGGTTCTTGTTGAAGCTTTCTGGAATATCATTCCGAGTGACTTTCCTTTAAGATGCGGATGAGGAATACCATGCTTTAATTCATACTTGAGCTGATCAGCAAGATTTAAAATATCAATGATTTCGTCATGGCTTAAATCGAGCATTTTGAGTAAATGTTTCATATAATTTCACCAAACCTTTCAAATTTATGCATTCAAAACATTTTTCAGTATTTCAAGACCTTTATCTATCTCGTCATAAGTAATGTTAAGCGGAGGCAGAAGTCTTACTTTATCTTTTGCAGTAAGAATCATAAGTCCGTTTTTAAGGGATTCAGCGGCAACATCTGCGGCTTTTTTTGTTTTCAGAGTAATGCCGATCATCATTCCAAGACCACTTGTTCCTGCCACTTCATCAATCTTTTCAAGCTTTTCTCTTATATATTTTCCCTTTGCGGCAACTTCATCAAGAAATCCCTCTGATGTTACCTTGTCAACGACAACTTCACCGCCCGCACAGGCAATAGGGTTTCCGCCGAATGTTGAACCATGAGTTCCTTTGGAGAGTACTTCAGAGCACTTTTCGTCTGCAAGGCAGGCACCTATCGGAACGCCGCCGGCAAGTCCCTTTGCAAGAGTTGTGACGTCAGGTTTAACACCGAAGTGTTCAGAAGCTAAAAATTTACCTGTTCTGCCGACACCTGTCTGAACTTCATCTGCTATGAAAAGTATGTCATTATCAGCACAAATTTCAGCAATCTGTTTTACATAGTCCTTGTCAAGAGCGATGACTCCGCCTTCACCCTGAACAAATTCAAGCATAATGGCACAAACTGTTCCGTCAAGCTTTGATTTGAGGTCATCAATATCATTTGCCTTTGCATTTACAAAACCTTCAACAAATGGGAAGAAGTAGTTATGAAAAGAGTCCTGACCTGTTGCTGAAAGGGTGCAGAGTGTTCTTCCGTGGAAAGAATTTACAAGAGTTATAATGTTGTGGCGACCTTTGCCGTATTTGTCAAAGCTGTATTTTCTTGCAAGTTTTATAGCACATTCATTAGCTTCAGCACCTGAATTTCCAAAGAAAATCTTTGAATATCCTGTAGCATTGCAGAGCTTTTCTGCAAAATCAGCCTGAACTTTTGTATAGTAATAATTTGAAGTATGCTGTATTGATTTTACCTGACTGCATACTGCATCAGCCCAGTCCTTATCGCAGAAACCAAGTGAGTTTGTACCGATTCCGCTTCCGAAATCTATATACTGTTTGCCGTTTTCATCTGTGGCAGTTCTTTTCTCACCTTTGTCAAAAACTACTCCGAAACGACCATAAGTATGCATTACATTATTGTCAAATTTTTCTATTGTATTCATCTGAATCTCCATTCCGGCAGTCAGTAGTATCTGAAATACATAACTGCCATAGCTATGATCATAAAACTTCCGCAACCTATAAGAATTTTTTCAGCATTGCCGCCTGTTTCATCAGGAACGAATTGTGACGGATTTCTGCGGCTTACACGGATATTTATGGTCTTTCCCTTTTTGAACGAAATTGAATCTTCCGGAAAAAATTTATACGAAACAGTCTGATACTCCTTACCTTTTATCTCATACTTCACAACAGGTGCATGAGTTATGGTTTTGACTCCTGTAATTTTCTTTATGGATTTTTTTACGTCAATTATTTTTCCGGTAGTGTGATATCCGGATTTTGTCCGTTTTAAAAAGAAAAATATTCCGGTAAGAATCAGTATCAGACCGATTACAGCAGGGGAGAGGAGTATTATTTTTTCCATATTATTTAAACTGTGTTCCGATTCCTTCACTTGAAAGAATTTCAATGAGAATTGAGTGAGGAACACGACCGTCAATGATAGAAGTTTTCTTGACTCCTCGTCTGACAGCTTCAACGCAGCAGTCAATTTTCGGAATCATACCGCCTGAGATTATTCCCTGACGTTTCATAAACGGAACTTCGCTTACGTTTACAAAAGGAATAAGCGTATTCGGGTCTTCCTTGTTTCTCAGAAGTCCCGCAATATCAGTCATAAGAATAAGGTTTTCAGCACCGAGTTCTGCGGCAATTCTTGAAGCAGCAGTATCAGCATTTACGTTGTATGTGTGACCGTCCACACCGCAGGCAACTGTTGCGATAACAGGAATACATCCGTTGCTGAGAGCGTCTGTTATAGGCTTTGTGTTAACTCTCTTGATGTTTCCTACATAGCCGTAGTCTTCACCGTTTTCGCCCTCAGCTCTTTCAGCAATAAGCATTTTTCCGTCAATACCGCAAAGACCGATAGCATTACCCTTGTGCTCTGCAAGAAGTGCAACAAGATCCTTATTTACCTTTCCGGCAAGAACCATTTTGACAATGTCAATAGTGTCTTTATCTGTATATCTCAGACCGTTTATAAACTTGCTTTCTATGCCGAGTCTTTTAAGCATATCGCTTATTTCAGGACCGCCGCCATGGACGAGAACGACCTTGATTCCGACAAGTGAAAGCAGAACAATATCACTCATGACAGCCTGTTTGAGTTCTTCATTTGTCATAGCGTTTCCGCCGTATTTTACAACAATTATCTTGTTGTTGTAATTTTGAATATATGGAAGAGCGTCCATGAGGACTTTTGCTCTTATGTTATTTGAAATGTCCATTTTAATCTCCAATTTTAATCAGCTTCTGTAATCGCCGTTTATCTTGACATAATCATATGTCAGGTCACAGCCCCATGCAACAGCTGAAACTTCTCCGTCACCGATTTTAACAAGAACCTTGATTTCTTCTTCTTCAAGTATCTTTTTAGCTTCTTCTTCTGAAAAGTCAACACCTGCACCGTTTCTGCATACAGCAACAGTTCCTGCGGAAGATGCCAGATCAACATCAACGCTATTTATATCAAATTCAGCATCAGCATATCCGACAGCACAGAGGATACGTCCCCAGTTTGCATCTTCGCCGAATATCGCCGCTTTAAAAAGACTTGACATAATAACAGACTTAGCAACTGTTTTTGCTGTAAGAAAGTCATCAGCACCTGAGCATACACATTCGATAAGCTTTGTAGCACCTTCGCCGTCTCTTGCCATCATTCTTGCAAGATTCATCATTATAACATAAAGTGCATTCTTAAAGGCTTCAAAGTCTTCATTTTCGCCTTTTATTTCAGCATTTCCTGCCATACCATTTGCCATGACGCAGCACATATCATTAGTTGACTGATCTCCGTCAACACTTACCATATTAAGTGTTGTTTTTACGGTATCACTGAGCGCTCTCTGAAGATATTCCGGAGCAATTGCTGCATCAGTTGTAATGAAAGAAAGTGTTGTTGCCATGTTCGGGTGAATCATTCCGCTTCCCTTGAGCATTCCGCCCATAACACATTTTCTGCCGCCGATTTCAAATTCAACAGCAACTTCCTTAGGGCATGTATCTGTTGTCATGATAGCTTCAACAGCTGCTTTATTTCCGTCATACTTTACGCCCTTGCAAAGTTCCGGCATACCTTTTTCGATAGGCTCAATAGGGAGAGGCTGACCGATAACACCTGTTGATGCAACGATGAAATCTTCTGCTTTCAATCCGAATTCCTTTGCGGCAAGCTCACACATTTTCTGTGCCTTTTCAGGACCGTCTGCATTGCAAGTGTTGGCGTTTACAGAGTTTACGATAACGCCTCGAGCTTTTCCGTCAGCAATGTTCTTTTTTGTAACGGCAATCGGAGCACCCTTTACTTTGTTTGATGTATAGACAGCCGCTGCTGAGCATTCATTGTCAGCAATGATAACAGCAAGGTCGTTTTTCTTTTTTGTAACAGATGCACCTGCATGAGCCAGTCCGCACTGGATTCCGTTAGCCTTGAATCCCTGTGCGGCACACACTCCGCCATCAATATATTTAAATCCTTTAAATTCAACTTTATTTATCATAATTTTGTCCTTTTAAATAAGTCCTGTTGTTTCATCTATTCCCATCATTATGTTCAGGCACTGCACAGCCGCACCGGACGCACCCTTTCCGAGATTGTCAAGTCTTGAACACAAGAGCATCTGCTCGGAATTGCCGAAAACGTAAAGTTCCATTTTGTTTGTTCCGCTGAGTCCGTTTGATGTGAGGAAACCGTCCGGAACACATTCGCTTCCTGTCGGTTTAACCTCAATAAGCTTGGCATCTTTATAATTTTCATATAACGCTTCACGAACCTGTTCCGGAGTACAGCTTATGCCTGTAAGCTTTGGCTGAAGTGGAACTGAAACAACCATTCCGCTGTAATAATTATCAACGATAGGGTTAAACATCGGTTTGCATGAAAGTCCTGAAATCAGCTGCATTTCCGGAAGATGCTTGTGGTTCATGTTCAGAGCATACTGTCTTGGACTGAGAAGTTCCTGCGGCTTGTTTTCACTTTCATAAGCGGCTATTGCTTTTTTTCCGGCACCACTGTAACCGGAAGTTGCATATGCAAATACAGGGAAATCAGCAGGTATCAGGCCGGCTTTTACAAGAGGGTAAACAAGTGAAATAAATCCGCTTGCATAGCAGCCGGGATTTGCAACTCTTTTTGATGCTCTTATTTTTTCTCTGTGTTCAGGTGAAAGCTCCGGAAAACCATATGCCCAGTCAGGATTGGTTCTGTGAGCTGTTGAAGCATCAATAATTCTTACATGGTCGCTGTCTGCGAGAGCAACAGCTTCCCTTGCGGCAGCGTCCGGCAGACAAAGGAAAGTAAAGTCAGACGCATTGATAAATTTTTTTCGTTCATTTACATCTTTTCTTTTGTCTTCATCAATTTTTAAAAGTTCAATATCATTTCTGCCCTTAAAACGTTCAAGAATTTTAAGACCGGTTGTTCCTTCCTGACCGTCAATATAAACCTTAACCATTTTATTCTCCAATTCCTTTACCATTTACGGCTGTTTTTATTGTCTTCATTGCGGCAGCACCGCCAAATACTTAGTATAAGAGTTAAAACAAGCATTATAACAGTCCAGCCGACAGATGCTTTTCCGCCAAGATTGAAAACTGCAACTATCAGAATTTCTCCAAGTATCCATACGAGCATAGCTACAATTGTAAGCAGTACTATAAATAAAACGTGTTTTTTACTCATGGTACACACCGAGCTGCTTTTTTGTTAATTCAATCTGTCTGAGTACGGATTCCGGTGCAGGACCGCCGAAAGATTTTCTTTCCCTTACACAGGTTTCAAGACTTATAGCCTTATATACATCTTCGTCAAACAGTTCTGAAAGCTCTTTGTAATTTTCAAGAGGAAGTGTTTCAAGAGTAAGTCCCTTGTCTATGCATTCAGCAACGAGTCTTCCTGTTATCTTGTATGCATCACGGAAAGGCATTCCGTGTTTTACCAGATAATCTGCACAATCGGTTGCATTGATAAATCCGCCCGCAGCAGCAGCCCTCATTTTTTCCTTGTTGACTTTCATTGTTTCAATCATCGGGATGAATGTTTTCAGACAAAGCTTTACATTGTCAATGGAATCGAAAATCGCTTCCTTGTCTTCCTGCATATCCTTGTTGTAGGCAAGAGGAAGTCCCTTGAGCATCGAAAGCAGAGTCATAAGATTTCCGTTTACACGTCCGGCTTTTCCCCTTATAAGTTCTGTAATATCCGGATTTTTCTTCTGCGGCATTATTGATGAACCCGTTGCGTATGCGTCATCAAGGTCAATGAATTTGAATTCCCATGAGCACCACATGATTATCTCTTCGGAAAATCTTGAAAGGTGAGTCATTATAAGTGAAATTGCACAGCCGAGTTCCACACAGAAATCTCTGTCTGAAACACCGTCCAGACTGTTTGTCATAGGTCTGTCAAATCCTAAAAGCTCTGCCGTTGTTTCCCTGTTTATAGGATATGTTGTTCCGGCAAGGGCACAGCTTCCGAGCGGACATTCATTCATTCTCTTATAAGTATCTGAAAGTCTTCCGAGATCTCTCAGGAACATCTGTGCATACGCCATAAGGTGGTGACCCAGTGTGACAGGCTGTGCCCTCTGAAGATGTGTATATCCCGGCATTACTGTTTCAGTATGCTCTGAAGCCATATCACAGAGAGTATCCGCAAGTTTCAGAACGAGTTCCTTTATCTGAGCAATTTCATCTCTTAAATACATTCTTATGTCAACAGCAACCTGATCATTTCTTGAACGTGAGGTGTGAAGTCTTTTTCCGACATCTCCGAGACGCTTTGTAAGTTCAGCCTCGATAAACATATGAATATCTTCAGCGGTCATATCCATTTCCAGTTTGCCGCTTTCGATGTCTGCAAGGATTCCTTTAAGTCCTTCGATTATTTTTTCGCTGTCAGACACAGAAATTATTCCGCACTGTCCGAGCATGGTTGCGTGTGCAATACTGCCCTGAATATCATTGCGGTACATTCTTCCGTCAAATGAAATTGATGAGTTAAAGGCGTTTACAGTTTCGTCCACTTCCTTGGAAAAACGTCCTGCCCACATTTTATCAGCCATGATGATTTGTCCTTTCAGTGTAATGGTTCTTATAAGCACATAGGGGCGAACAGGATATGTCCGCCCGAATGTACTCTTTTTATTTTAAATTAACAGATTATTTATTGTTTCTCTTCTGGTCGAGCTTAGCCTTAACCTTGATAGGAAGTCCGAACAGATTGATGAATCCGGCACTGTCAGCCTGATTGTAAACTTCATCAGCATCAAATGTTGCAACTTCTTCATCATACAAAGTATATGGTGAAGTAACACCTGCATTGATAATGTTGCCCTTGTAAAGCTTGAGCTTAACGTCACCTGTAACCGTTTTCTGAGTTTCTGTAACGAATGCACTGAGAGCTTCACGGAGAGGTGTGTACCACTGACCGTTGTAAACGATATCAGCAAACTTGATTCCGATATACTGCTTCATTCTTGCTGTTTCCTTGTCAAGAGTGATAGTTTCAAGAACTTCGTGTGCATGATAGAGGATAGCACCGCCAGGTGTTTCATAAACGCCTCTTGACTTCATGCCGACAAGACGGTTTTCAACGAGGTCTGCAAGACCGATACCGTTTTCTCCGCCAAGCTTGTTAAGAGTTTCAACGAGTTCAACAGCACCCATTTCCTTGCCGTCGATAGCTGTCGGAACACCCTTTTCAAAGTGAAGTGTCATATATGTCGGCTTGTCAGGAGCATCGATAGGTGAAACGCCCATTTCAAGGAATCCCGGCTTTTCATACTGCGGTTCATTTGCCGGATCTTCAAGGTCAAGACCTTCATGTGAAAGATGCCAGATGTTCTTGTCCTTTGAATAGTTTGTTTCACGGTTGATTTTCAGCGGAATATTGTGGGCTTCTGCATAGTCGATTTCTTCATCTCTTGATTTGATATCCCAGATTCTCCAAGGAGCGATTATCTGCATATCAGGAGCGAAAGCCTTTATTGCAAGTTCAAAACGAACCTGGTCGTTACCCTTACCTGTGCAGCCGTGGCATATAGCGTCAGCACCTTCTTTAATTGCAATTTCAGCAATTCTCTTTGCAATGATAGGACGTGCAAAGGAAGTTCCGAGCATATATCTGTTTTCATAAATAGCGCCAGCCTGAACAGTAGGGAAAACATAGTCTGTCAGGAATTCTTCTGTAAGGTCTTCGATATAAAGCTTTGAAGCGCCTGTCTTTTTAGCCTTTTCTTCAAGACCTTCAAGTTCGCCTGCCTGTCCTACGTTACCGGATACAGCAATAACTTCACAGTTGTTGTAGTTTTCCTTCAGCCACGGAATGATGATAGAAGTATCAAGACCGCCTGAATATGCTAAAACTACCTTTTTGATTTCTTTGTTTGACTTTGGTTTATTCATAATCGTTTTCCTCCCGATTTGATTTTTAAACTTCATTAACTTCATTATACACCTTTATGTGTAAATGTCAAGTGGTTTTTGCATAAATATGCACATTTTTTGAAAATATACAGTATTTATGCATTAAAAATGTATATATACATTTTATGGATGAGGCTGATTGTGTCTGTAAGCATCCATAATGTCCTTGAAAACCTCACCGCTTGACGGCGGAGTCCATGTTATGGCATTTGCCCCCGCTTCTATTGTTTTAAGAATGGATTCATCAGTCGGACCGCCTGTTGCTATGATTGGAAAGTCCGGGAATTCCTGTCTTATCTCTTTTACAATATCAGCAGTTTTCTGTGCGGCAGATACATTAAATATAGTAGCGCCTGCTTCAACACGTTCACGATAATTAACAGTATCGTTTGCAACTGTTACGATAACAGGAATATCTATCTGCTGACTCAGCTTTGTTATTATTTCATTTGATGTAGGAGCGTTTACGACAACGCCGTTTGCACCCTGCATTTCTGCGTAGTGTGCGAGATTTACAACTCTGTTTCCGCTTGTCAGTCCTCCGCCGACTCCGGCAAATACAGGGATATCTGCTGCAAGCATGACAGCCTGTGTTATTATCGGCTGCGGAGTAAATGGGTAAACAGCGATAACGGCGTCTGCATTAACGTTCCTTATAATACAGACATCTGTTGTGAATACAAGGGACTTGATTCTTTTTCCGAATACGATAATACCGCTGCACTCTTTGATAACAGTCGGAACTCTCAGTGCAAATTTTCTGAGGGTGCCGCTGATCTGCGGTGGATTTTTCTTTTGCATCAGCACCAGCTCCTTCAATTTTAGTATGATAACATTATATCTTATTTTTCCTTTCATTACAATAAATTTCACAATTTTTTCAGAATTGAACGCTTTTATTGACAGCTATTTTAATGTATACTGAATTGCGAAAAGTTTATATAAAGTGAGTTTAAGGGCGGTTTTTACGGTTCTTATATATAAAACTAATATTTGGGTATTGCACAAAATAATATTTTTTGCTATAATAAAAAATGAACGTTTAAAAGTCCGGCATCGGTTATGTTCAACAGCTGATGCCGTCTGACAGGAAGGAATTTTAAATGAAAACTATTGGAATTATCGGCGCTATGCCGTCAGAACTTGCGGATATAAGAAAGACGCTTGCCGGTGCAGCGGTTAAAAATTATTCCGGATTTGATTTTTATATAAGCACATTCAATGAAATTCTTGTTGTCAATGCCTGCTGCGGAATCGCAAAGGTAAATGCGGCAGTATGTGCACAGGTAATGATTGACCGTTTTGATGTTGACGCAATAATCAATACGGGTGTTGCCGGAGGAATGGATACATCTGTCAGGGTGTGTGATATAGTAGTGTCAAACGAGGTTATGCCTCATGACCTTGAACTTAGATTTCTGAGCAATTATCCGCCTTACAATTCAGTGTTCAAAGCAGATGAAAGGCTGATAAACCTTGCCTGTGAAGTGTGTGATGAATTCGGATTCAGCAGACATATCGGAAGAATTGTTTCAGGAGAATCCTTTATTTCAAGCAGTGAAGTTAAAAAGGAAATATGTGAAAAGTTTTCTCCGCTGGCAGTTGATATGGAAACTTCTGCAATAGGTCACTGTGCATATATGAATAAGGTGCCTTTTGTAAGTATCAGATGCATTTCGGATAATGCGGACGATGAAGGCGAAATGACATTTGATGAATTTGAAAAAATTGCAGCAAAAAGAGTAGCAGACGTAGTTCTGGCAATAATAAAGAAGCTGTAAATGCGAATGGAGAAACAGCAGTTGGAACAGGAAAAGAATATTACAATTGAAGAATATATGAGTGCCGTATACGGTATAGTTTCCGATATGGACAGACCGCTTTCAGCGTGTGTGCACAGTTACGGCTGTCAGCTGAATTTTTCTGACGGTGAAAAGATAAAGGGTATGCTTCTTAAAATGGGCTGTACATTAACTGACAAGCCCGAAGAGGCTGGTATCGTTATTTTCAACACCTGTGCGGTAAGGGAAAATGCAGAGGACAGGGTTTTCGGAAATCTCGGATATCTGAAACATTACAAGGAAAAAAATCCGGATATGATAATATGCCTTTGCGGATGTATGGCATCGCTGGAACACGTTACTCAAAAAATAAACAATTCATATAAATATGTTGATATTGTTTTCAGTTCATCTGCACTCGATAAATTCCCGAAGCTTCTGCTGAAAAAGCTTTGCGGCGAAAAGCGTATATTTGATACAAATGAATACAATATGCCGGTTGAGGGGCTTGAACAGGAAAGGGACAGCACATACAAAGCTTCTGTTCCGATAATGTTTGGCTGTAATAATTTCTGCACATACTGTATAGTACCGTATGTAAGAGGACGTGAACGCAGCAGAAAACCGGAGGATATTGTAAATGAAGTCAGGGAGCTTGCTGCCTGCGGATATAAGGAGATAATGCTTCTGGGGCAGAATGTAAACTCTTACGGTAAAGATCTGCCTGACGGGATTGATTTTCCACAGCTTCTGGAACGTATAAATGATATTGACGGTGATTTTGTCATAAGATTTATGTCATCGCATCCGAAAGATGCAGGAAAGAAACTAATTGATACGATAATTAAATGTGACAAGGTCGGAAAGCATCTTCATCTTCCGGTTCAGAGCGGAAGTAATGATGTTCTTGACAGAATGAACCGCAGATATACCGTTGAAAAATATATGGAAACGATAGATTACGCAAGAAGTATTGTTCCCGATTTTTCATTCACAACAGACATAATTGTCGGATTCCCGGATGAAAGCAATGAGGAATTTGAGGAAACTCTGGAACTTATGAAAAGAGTAAAATACGATAATATTTATTCTTTCATATATTCAAAGCGTTCAGGCACAAAAGCGGCTCTTATGGAGGATCTTATATCCGATGAGGAAAAAAGTCAGCGTATGAGAAGACTGCTTGAACTTCAGAGAGAAATATCTACCGAAAATTACAAAAGATTTGTCGGAAGAAAAATGCGTGTTCTTGTGGATTCAAAAAGCAAAAAGAAAGGCTTTATGACAGGCAAGAGTAATGATTTTATAATAGTTGAATTTGAGGGTGATGAATCCCTTGAAGGAACTTTTGTTGACGTTGAGGTAACAGGTGCCATGAACTGGGCAGTTACCGGAAAAATAATTTAATTTCTGAAAGGAAGATAAAAATGGATACAATTTCAATGGCAAGAGAACTCGGAAAACTTATACAGGCTGATGAAAGATATGCTGCATACTTCAAGGCAAAGGAAACAAACGACAAGGACAGCGAACTCCAGAAGCTTATCAGTGATTTTACAATGAAACGTTATGAACTGAACATGGAAATGTCCAAGACAGACAAGGACACGGAAAAGCTCAAGGAACTTGATTCTGAAATAAAAAGCATTTACGGAGATATCATGGCGAACCCTAACATGATGGCTTTTAATGCGGCAAAAAATGCCATGGACGGAATGCTTGCAGAGATAAACAATATCATTACAGCTTCTGCAAACGGCGAAGACCCTGAAACCTGTCCGTCACAGCCGGCAGGATGCTCCGGAAGCTGTTCTACCTGCGGTGGATGCCACTGATTCTGTAATATGAAACGCTCTTTGACTTTTTCTTTATGAAAAGGTCAAATTGCATAATTGGAGGTTATTGATGGAAATAGACAGATCCAGAATCTCGCCTATGATGAACCAGTATCTTGATGCAAAGGAAGCCTATCCCGATACAATACTGTTCTTTCGTGTGGGC